>Ga0116171_10002484_pt1 | contig 17455 bp, 10 predicted proteins | sample AD_JPNHW2_MetaG_FD_89798 | JGI IMG/M metagenome (GOLD analysis project Ga0116171, IMG submission 89798) | Active sludge microbial communities of municipal wastewater-treating anaerobic digesters from Japan - AD_JPNHW2_MetaG | ecosystem: Engineered > Bioreactor > Anaerobic > Digestate | place... | reverse complement strand
GGTTATGGATAGCAGATTTGTTCTACGAAAACAGCCGAACGTTTTCAAGGCGATTGGAGCCGGGTTTAAAACGCTCGGTGAGCATCTCTACCTGCTTACCATTCCACTGATCCTGGATATTGCCCTGCTCTTCGCGCCGCGCTTCACCGTTTCCGCTCTCGTCAGCCCATATCTGACGCAGCTTGATTCTTTGGCTGAAGCCAGCGCTGAAATCAAGCAGCTTTGGACGGAACTGAGCGCATCGCTGGGCACTTTTTTTCAGTCCTACAGCCTGACCTCAGCCCTGCGGTCCTATCCGCTCGGCGTTCCCAGCCTGCTTTCCAGCCGTGTCTTCATGGACAACCCTTTTGGCAAGCTTTCAGAAATTGCTGTAAGCTCTGAAGGGCAGGCGCTTCTTCTGCTGCTGCTCTTTGGCGTGCTTGGTGCTGTCTTGGGCGCGGTCAATTTTTATTTTTGTTCGCTGCCCACTTATCAAGAAGCGCGAAAACAGGACGCCAAAGCTCCGCTCAAATCCGTCGCCGGCCTCTTATTAGTGCCACTGCTGTTCTGGGCGGCTCTGTTGGCCCTCGCGATCCCAGTCAGCCTGGTGGTGAGTGTGTTGAGCATGCTGCATCCGTTCCTGGGATTGCTGGCGTACTTTTTTGTAGCCATGACTTTAATATCCATGCTCCTGCCAGTCTTGTTTGCCCCGCACCCCGTGCTTGTGCTAAAACAAAACCTCTGGCAGGGCATCCGCACAAGCATCCGCCTGTTGCGTCCTTACTACTCCGCGACCTCGCTGTTCGTCATCCTGGCGGTGCTCGCGTCTTACCTGACCAATCTGCTCTGGCAGTCCCCCGGCACAGATTCCCCGATGGTGTTTGTCGGGATCTTCGGCCACGCGCTGGTGAGCACCGCGCTCCTGATTGGCAGTTTTCATTACTTTATTCGGGTACTGGAACTTAGCCAGGAGCACGAACTCGCGCAGCAGGCGCCGGAATCATCTCTCTGAACACATTTGGAGAAAAACGTGGAAGAAAAGAAACACTACAACGCAGGCGATATCCAAATCCTGGAAGGGCTGGAAGCAGTCCGCCGCCGCCCGGGTATGTACGTTGGCGGTACGGACATCAAAGCGCTGCATCACCTGATCTACGAGGTAGTTGACAACTCGATTGATGAAGCCCTGGCCGGGGAATGCGATCGGATCACTGTCACCATTCACAAAGACGAAAGCGTGACCGTGCGGGATAATGGACGCGGTATTCCTGTTGATATCCACCCTGAAAAAGGCATCTCAGCCCTGCAGGTGGTCATGACCGTCCTGCATGCCGGCGGCAAATTCGGCGGCGGCAGCTACAAAGTCTCGGGCGGTTTGCACGGTGTGGGCGTCTCCGCGGTGAACGCGCTTTCCGAATGGTGCGAAGTTACCGTAAACCGCGAAGGAAAAACCTATTTTCAACGCTACGAACGCGGCATCCCGCAGTCCGAGGTTAAGCAAATCGGGACCTATCACGGCAGTGAAACCGGCACCAGCACCACTTTCCGCTTTGACCGGGAGATCTTCAAGGGCGACCTTTCCTACCGCTTCGACGCGCTGATTTCACGCTTCCGGGAAATGGCCTTTGTCACGCGCGGCGTGACCATTGGTCTGATAGACGAGCGCGACAACCGCGAAATGACCTTTCACTTTGAGGGTGGAATTGCTTCCTTTGTGCGCTACCTGAACCGCACCAAGGAAGTGCTGCATGAACCCATCTACGGCGAGAAGGAAATCGACGGCGTCGGCGTGGAATTCGTGGTTCAGTATACGGATGTTTTTGCAGAAGCAGTGTACACCTTTGCCAACACCATCAATACCATTGACGGCGGAACCCACCTGACAGGCCTGCGCGCCGCGGTAACCCGCAGCATCAACGATTACGCCCGCAAAAGCGGCTTGTTGAAGGACGCGGACGGCAATTTCAGCGGCGACGACACGCGCGAAGGCATGACCGCCATCGTCAGCATCAAACATCCCGACCCGCAGTTCGAGAGCCAAACCAAAGTCAAACTGATGAATCCGGAAGTTCAGACCTACGTCCAACAAGTCGTGGGCGATACTTTCACCAGCTTCCTCGAACAAAACCCGGCCGCTGGCAAGGCAATTGTACAGAAATGTCTTACTTCTGCCCGCGCACGCGACGCCGCCAAAAAAGCCCGCGACCTGGTTATCCGCAAATCCGCGCTGGAATCCATGACCCTGCCCGGCAAGCTGGCGGATTGCTCCGAACGCGACCCCTCAAAGACCGAGCTGTACATCGTGGAAGGCGATTCCGCGGGCGGCTCCGCCAAACAAGGACGCGACCGGCATTTTCAGGCCATCCTGCCTTTGCGCGGCAAGATTTTAAACACGGAGCGGGCGCGCCTTGACAAAATCCTGGGCAACCGCGAAGTCAAGTCGCTCATCTCCGCCTTGGGCACCAGCATCGGCGAGTCCTTCGACATTTCCGGTCTGCGCTATAACCGCATCGTTATTATGACGGATGCTGACGTGGATGGGGCGCACATTCGCACCTTGCTGCTCACATTCTTCTTCCGCTTTATGCTGCCCTTGATTGAAGAAGGGCACCTCTACATTGCCCAGCCGCCGCTCTACCGGATTTCCGCAAAAAACCAGATTAGCTATGCGTATTCCGACGCGGAAAAAGACAGCATGGTAGCCAGGTTGGGCGGTTCCTCCAAAGTCGGTATTTCCCGGTATAAAGGTCTGGGTGAAATGAACCCGGAACAACTGTGGGAAACGACCATGAACCCCGAAAACCGGACGCTGCTGCTCGTTACTGTGGAAGACGCGGTGGAAGCTGACCGCACCTTCGACATGTTGATGGGTACGCTCGTACCCCCGCGCCGGCGCTTTATCCAGACCCACGCCAAGGAAGTGCGCAACCTGGATATCTAATCTGCGCGCGCGACCTGCGCTTTGGAATGACAGCCTATGGAACGCAAAATCCTGCATCTGGACTTGGACGCGTTTTTCTGCGCGGTTGAAGAGCTGTTGGATCCCTCCCTGAAGGGCAAAGCCTTTGCTGTAGGCGGCAGTCCCAAATCCCGCGGCGTAGTTTCCTCCTGTTCCTACCCGGCCCGGCTACGCGGCGTGCATTCCGCCATGCCCATGGGGCGCGCGCTGGCGCTTTGCCCTGAGCTGATTGTTGTGCGCCACCGCTTTGGGGTGTACAGCGATACTTCTGACAAGGTCATGGACATCCTGCGGGACTATACGCCGCTCTTTCAGCAGGTTTCCGTGGACGAAGCGTTTTTGGACGTCAGCGACCTGCCGCAGCCCATCGCTGCTATCGCGCGGGACATGCAGCAGCGCATCGACCGCGAGCTGCACCTGCCCTGCTCCATCGGGGCAGCCACAAACAAGCTGGTCGCCAAAGTCGCCAACGATTTCGGCAAGAGCCGCGTGCGCACCGGTCAGGCGCCGCGTCAGATTACAGTTGTCCCCCCAGGTACAGAAGCCGATTTTCTTGCGCCGCTGGACGTACAAGCCTTGTGGGGCATCGGACCGAAAACCGCCCAACGGCTGCATTCCCGCGGAATTCACAGCATCGGGCAGCTCGCCGAACTGCCGCTGCCAGAGCTGGAACATTTCTTTGGCAAAAACGCGGCGGAAATGCAGGAAAGCGCACGGGGAATCGACCGCTCACCGGTACACAGCGGACACGAAGTGAAATCTGTCAGCAATGAGCTTACCTTTGCCAGAGATACCAGCGACCTGGACCAGCTGCTGGAAACCCTGCGGCGTCTTTCGGATAAGGTCGGTTACCGCATGCGCCAGGCTCGCCTGATGGGCGGTGTGGTGCAGATTAAGCTGCGCTACGAAGACTTTACCACCCTCACGCGCCAAAGAGCGCTCCCCACGCCTACCAACCTGGACGATGAAATCTTTGGCGCCGCTGAAAAATTACTGCGGGAAGCTCTTGCCCCCGGCCGTGAGGTGCGTTTGATCGGCGTGGGGGTGAGTCAACTTTCAGAACCCTACCAGCAGCTCGACCTGTGGGACAGCGACCGCAGCCAAAAAGAGCAGCTGGCATTGGCGATAGACGCGCTCAAGGATAAATATGGCGGCAATATTATCACCCGCGCCAGCCAGGTAAAAAAACACCCCCAAGAAAGGCAGGAAAAAGATTGAAATATTGCCAGGTTTTGGTATAATGCGGCAAATTGCCAACGTAGCTCAGTCGGTAGAGCAGACGCTTCGTAAGCGCCCGGTCGAGGGTTCGAATCCCCCCGTTGGCTTTTTTACTTTAATCAGGCCTGCCGCAGCAGCGCGCGGCTGTCCAGCGCGAGAGCGCCCTGCCCGTGCGGGTACACCACCAGCGGATTAATTTCAATCTCCTCAATCTCCGGGAAGTCCAGCGCGAGCTGGCTGAGCGCGGTTATCACGCCTTCCACCGCCTCAATATCCGCCCGGGCGCTTCCGCGCACGCCTCCCAGCAGCTTTCCCGCGATTGTCGCGTCTATCATTTCAGCAATATCCCCGCGGGAGAGCGGCGCCACCCTGAAGGCAATGTCCTTGACCTGTTCCACCAACGTGCCGCCCATGCCGAACATCATCATCGGACCGAACGTAGGGTCCCGGCGCATCCCCACGATAACTTCCAGGCCTTTCGGCGCCATTTTTTCGACCATCGCGCCTGCGATCCCGGTTTGCGGGAACTGCGCACGAATGCGAGCCAGCAGCGCCTCAAAGCCCGCTCTCACGCTCTCCCCGTCGCGTAGATTCAGCAGAATCCCTCCCACGTCAGATTTGTGCAGCACGCCCTCCGCCACAATCTTCAGAGCGACAGGAAAGCCTATGTTCGCCGCAATTTCAACGGCTTGCTCTCCATTCCCCGCCAAATCGCCTGGCACATTCGTGATTCCGTATGCCGCGAGCATAGCGCGGGTTTCAAACTCACCCAGGCTCAATTTGCCTGAATTAGCCTCGAGTACAGCGCGAACCGTGTTTTTGTGCGCTTTTTTGGCTTCCACGGGCATAAAAACCGGCTTACGTAAATATTCACCGTACGCGGACATCGCGCGCAGCACCGGACCAATCTGGTCGGGGTACTGGTACACCGGCACGCCGGCTTTGTTCAGGCATGCCCGGGCCTCCCGCACGCTGTGCTCGCCCATCAGGCAGGTAAGCATGGTCTTCGGTGTTTGCGAGGCTGCTTTCACCCAGGCCTGCGCCACGCCCAGCGGGTCCACCAGCGCCTGAGGCACCAGCACAGGCGCAAGTACATCCACATTCTCATCGCGCATCATTTGTTCCAGACTCCAGAGATAATCCGGGGGTTCCGCCCCTCCAAGCATGTCCACCGGGTTTGCCACCTGCGCGCTCGGGTTCAGTTTGCTGCGCAATTTCGCCTGGGTGTCCGCGCTAAGTTCAGCCAGTTCCGCGCCGTTCGCGGACAAATTATCCGCCAGCAGAGCCGCGGCGCCGCCCGCGTTGGTCGTGATGGCCGTGCGCTTGCCTTTGGGCAGCTTTTGGGTGCCCAGCGCCCAGGCAACATTGAACAATTCCGCCAGGGTTTCAACCTCAATTACGCCGGTTTGCTTAAATACAGCCTGGTAAGCCGCGTATGAACCCGCCAGGGAGCCGGTGTGTGAGCTTACCGCCCGCGCGCCGGCGTTGTTCCTGCCTGCCTTCAGCATAACGATGGGCTTAATCCGTGATACCCGCCGGGCTTCCGCGATGAAACGCTCACCGTCTTGCACGCCTTCCAGATAGACTGCTATGACGCGCACGTCCGGATCGTCGCCAAAGTAGGCCAGCATATCGGCTTCAGACACGTCCATTTCGTTGCCAAGGCTGGCAAAGTGCGAAAACCCGATTTCCGTTTCCAGGATGAGGTCCACCACCCCACCACAAATTGCACCGGACTGGGAGATAAACGCAATCGGTCCGCGCGAAGGCATGCCCTTGATGAAGGTGGCATTCAAGCCGTTGCGTATGTCCATTGTACCCACGCAGTTGGGACCAACGACGCGCATACCATGTTCGCGGGCGAATTCCAGGGTTTTTCGTTCAATTTCTGCCCCTTCGCCGCCCACCTCACGGAAACCGCCCGTGATGATGATGACCGCCTTAATCCCGCGGTCGGCGCATTCCTGCATCGTATCCAGAATCATGCCCACTGGCAATACAATCATCGCCAAATCTACAGGGTCAGGCACCTGTGCCAGTTCCGGGTAGACCTTGACACCCAGGATTTCTTGCGCGTTGGGATTCACCGGATAGATTCCGCCTTGATATCCGTACTTGAGAAGGTTCTCCAGAATGCCGTAACTGAGTTTATTCGGTTTGCTGGAAGCGCCCAAAATCGCGACGCCCTGAGGGTTAAAAAACGGTTTCAGGGAAGAATTCATCGAAAGATTTCCTTTCCGGTATGTGGTGAGCTTGCCTGAATTATACCAAGCCGTTTTGAAGCCCAGGGCATTTCCTCAATCGCTGCGAACTCTCAAGTTTTATCCTGCCTTATAATTGGGATTGTGTATAGAACGCTTGGGAGAATCGCATTCCATTTCTCTGGAGAATTCGGAGAGTCGATATAGGATGAAACTGTCGTCTGAACAGGCGCAATTGGTGGCGCTTCCATTGGAAAAGAGCCTCTTCCTGCGAGGAACAGCCGGCACAGGCAAGACCACGGCCGCCTTGCACCGCCTCAAGCGGCTTCTGACCGAGCGCGCGGATGAAAACCTGCTGATCCTCTTGCCCCAACGCGTCATGGGCAGCAGCCTTCGGCGTGGATTGGAAGAGAGCGCCGCCTACAATCCCATCAGGGTTAACCTGACGACCATGAACAGCATCGCGCGCCGCATGGTAGGATTGTTTTGGCCGCTAATTGGCAGCCGCGCTGGATTCGCTCGTCCATATGCTCCGCCTCAGTTCCTGACGCTGGAAACTGCCCAGTATTCCATGGGCGAAATCGTAAACCCCATGCTCGCCGCCGGCGCGTTCAGCTCTGTTTCTCTTCCAAAACACCGCCTTTTCAGCCAGATTCTCGACAGCGTAAACAAATCCGCGCTGATTGGCTTCCCCCTCGGGGAAATTTGCGCGCGGCTTTCTTCCGCCTGGACCGGCAGTCCGGCGCAGCTGAATGTTTATCAGGACGTCCAGACCGCCGCCAGCGCGTTTCGTGAATTTTGTCTGGAGAATAACCTGCTCGATTACTCTCTCCAGGTGGAGCTGTTCCGCCATTTTGTCTGGGAGGAAGAACTTTGCCAGCGCTTCTTGAAAAGCAGCTACCAACACCTGGTCTATGACAACATCGAGGAAGATCCGCCTTACGTGCACGATATCATCTCGGAATGGTTGCCAGGCTTTCAGAGCGCGCTGCTGATATTCGACGAGAACGCAGGCTACCGCCGCATCCTTGGCGCTGACCCCGCCTCAGCGCTGCGCCTGGAACAACACACTCTGCGGACAGCAGTCTTTCACACGCAGCAGCCAACGGCGAAGATGCAGGCACTCAAACGTGCTTTTCAGGGAAAGCCGAGGAATAAGCAGCCGATAAAACAGGCCGACTTGATGCAAGCCCTGCATCTGCCGGAGAAACCCGCGCGTTTTTTCCCTGAAATGTTAACACAAAGCGCTGAAGCGCTCAGCAGCTTGATACAGGCGGGCACACCAGCCGGTCAGATTGCGGTGCTGGCGCCTTACCTATCCAACGCGATGGGCTTTGCCATTCAACAGGAGCTCAGCGCTGCCGGCATTCCCTCACGGCTGCTTCGGCCTTCCACTCCATTGCTGGAAAATCCGGTCATCCAGCAGCTGATTACGCTGACGCAGCTCGCCCACCCGACCTGGACGCCAGCTCCGGACCCGAACAGGATTACCAGCGCGTTATCCGCCAGTATCTCCGGCCTGGACCTCGTGCGCGCGCAGCTTATCCGCTCCGAATTATATCTGACAGGTGGGCAAGACTTTGCGCTGCTTCCATTTTCAGCCGCTTCCGTCCAGCTCAGCGGAAGGATTTCGGATGAACTCGCGCTTCGTTACGACACGCTGCGGCTGTGGCTGCAAAAAGCCGCGCAGGATGAACCTTTGGACCTTTTCCTCAGCCGTTTGTTCGGTGAGCTGATGACTCAGGATGGTTTTGGCTTTTACCAGAACCTCAGCGCGGCACAAGCCACCGCTGTTCTGATGGAGTCATTCCGGAAATTCAGGCTTTCACTGGGCCCGGCTCAATTGGGCGGGCAAAATCAGGTGAACCGGGATTTTACCCGCAGCATTCTCGACGGCGTGATTTCCGCGCAATACTTGCGTGACTGGGATCTGGAGGATGACGGACGCGTATTAATCACGCCCGCGCTTACCTTTCTCAGTTCCGGCAGAACCGTGGATTACCAGGTTTGGTTAAGCGTCGGCAGCGCGGGTTGGTATGAGCGCCTTGAACAGCCTCTCACGCAGCCCTACGTGCTCAGCCGGGAATGGGAGCCCGGCAGGAAATGGACAACCGAAGAAGAGAAAGACGTAAGCCTTGCGCTCCTGGACAGCGTTCTCGAAGGCTTACTCAGCCGCTGCCACAAAGGCGTCATTCTGGGAATGAGCGAATTTGGTCAGAGCGGGCAGGAAGAAAAAGGCTTGCTCCTGATGAAGATTCAAGGCTTGCTCCGCCAGGCAGCAAAGGACGCCGGCAATGCCTGACCAGCGGCTGCGCGACTCCCAGAAACGCATCCTCAGCTACCGTGCCGGGAAAATGGGAATCTCCGCGGTTCCCGGCAGCGGTAAGACCTGGACGCTCTCCCGTCTGGCGGTGAAGCTTGTGGCGGAAATGGAGCTCCAGCCCGACCAGGAAATCCTCATTGTTACTTTTTCCAATTCTGCAGCAGATGTTTTCGCCAACCGGATTAGCAGCCTGCTGCTGGAACGCGGGATGCTCTCCAGCCTGGGATACCGGGTGCGCACATTGCACGGCCTGGCAAACGATATCATCCGGGAGCGGCCAGAGCTGGCGGGATTGCCAAATGAATTTCAAATCCTAAGCGAAGCGGACACCGATTCGATCCTGAGCAGCTGTACCGCGACCTGGTATAGGAACAACGCGGATATCTTGGATGACTTTCTTCGCGATGACCTGGAGCCCAGGAAACTGGACCAAATCAGGCAAAAGGATTTGCCGGATTTGGTCAAGCAAACGGCTTCGGCGTTCATCAAGGAGGCGAAAGATCATCAGCTAACCCCAACTAAGCTCCAGCAGCTGCTCTCGGCTTCTTACCTCAAGACGGATCCGTTGATGCGGATGGGACTGGAAATTTATCGCGACTACCACAGCGCGCTGCAGTACCGCGCGGCTGTCGACTTTTCCGACCTCATCCGGCTGGCATACCAATGCCTGCAGGAAGATCCGAGCCTGACCGAATTACTGCGCTACCGCTGGCCGTACATCCTGGAAGACGAGGCTCAGGATTCGAGCCTTCTGCAGGAGAAAATCCTTCGGACAATTGTTGGCACGGATGGCAACTGGGTGCGGGTTGGCGACCCGAATCAAGCCATTTACCAGAGCTTTACCACCGCAAACCCCAACCTGCTGAAATCCTTCCTCAAGGAAGCGGGTGTGCGCAGCGAACCGCTGCCGGAATCCGGCCGTTCCTGCCTGGAGATTATTGAGCTCGCCAACTTTTTTAATGACTGGACCCGCACGCAGCATCCGGTTGCGGACGCGCGCGAAGCATTAACCCTTCCGTTGATTGAGCCAACCAGGCCTGATGACCCGCAGCCAAACCCCAGTCCGCTCCCGCCTGCGGTTGAAGTGGACCATCGTCAGGTTTCTCCGGACCTGGAACTGGAATTCCTCGCCAAATCTACCCGGGATTGGCTGGAGCGTTACCCGGACACGACTGTGGCAGTACTCGCCTTGCTGAACAAACGCGTGAGTGAAATTATCAAAGCGCTTAAGGAACACAACATCCCCGTGACCGATGCGCTGACTGCCATGCCGCAAAACACGCGGGCTACGGCTGGGCTTGTGAGCCGCTTGCTTTCCTGCGTCATTCGCCCGGAGGACCCAGCCGCGCTTGCCCTGGCTTATCAGGCATCCCGGCGGGAAGAGCGCGCGGATGAAGAGAGCTGGATGCTGGTGAAGCATTGTTCAGACCTCATCAAAAAGTGTGAGCACATTGAAGATTACCTCTATCCGACCGGAAGCACAGATTGGCTGCGCCAGCTTGAAGCAGGCGGTACTTCAGCGCAAGTTCTTTCAGAACTGAGTAGCTTTCGGGACGTCGCCCGCAAGTGGCATCTTGCCGCGCACCTGCAGCCGGACCAGTTCATCTTAGCATCCGTCATGGACCTGGAGCTCGACAACCTTGAATTGGCTTCCGTACACAACATGGCGCTGTTGCTGCGGGAGCTGCAGGATCTCCATCCGGACTGGACGCTCGCCGCGTTGAATGCAGAACTTCTCGCTATCGCGAAAAACGAACGCAGAATTGCACGGCTTTCAGCCGAGGGTGAAGGCTTTGATCCCGAGGCTTACCGGGGGCAGGTTGTCGTTGCGACCCTCCACAAAGCCAAGGGGTTGGAATGGGATAAGGTCTACATCAGCTCTGCCAACACCTATGATTTCCCGACGGGCAAGGAAGAAGAACGCCAGCACGGCGAGAAACACTTCTTACGCGGCAGGATGAATATGCAGGCGGAATTGGTCGCCCAACTGCGCGCGTTGGCGGAGGGTATCTTTGTGGATGCCAGCAATAAATCCGCGCAGCGCGCGGATAGCGTGCGCGACCGTCTGCGTTTGTTATATGTCGGCATTACGCGCGCAAGGCGTTCCCTGACCATCTCATTCAACACCGGCCTGGATAAGAAGCAAAGCGAAGCGCTGGCAGTTCGAGCGATGCGTGCATACCTTGAGAGGAAGAAGAATGACCAGCTTACTCCCTGAAAAGTTCACCTTCACGCAATCCAACCTGCAAGCATATGTGAACTGCAAATATCAGTTCTACTTGCGGTATATCGAGCATTTTCTTTGGCCGGCTCCAGCTACAACGGATATGCTCTCTTTCGAACGCGACCGACAGGCAGGTTCGCGCTTCCACCAGCTGGTGCACCAGCTGCTGCTGGGTTTGCCTGCCAGCGATTTGACCTTGAGCGCGGAAAATGATCCGGACCCTCGCGTCGGACATTGGTTTGACCTGTTTAAGCGCACAATCTTCAAAGACCTCTCTGGAAAGCTCTTCCCTGAATACACGCTGACAGCCAACCTGGAGGGATTGATCCTCAGCGCCAAGTACGACCTTCTGCGGCAGACTGGCGAGGTCTACACGATCTATGACTGGAAAAGCTCGCGGAGGAAACCCTCCAAAATGTGGCTGGAAGCACAAATGCAGAGCAAAGTGTTTCCTCTGGTCCTGAGTTTACAGCCTGCGCGCTCTGCCGACAGCGCTGAGCGGCATTTGCGTATGGTGTATTGGGAAGTTACAGAGCCTGAACAGCCTATTGTGCTGGAATATAGCCGCGCAAAGCTGAATGCATACCAATCCGAGATTAGTGCGCTCGTTTCCAGGATAAAAGCCGGCGCGCCGCAAGACTTTCAAAAGACCGCGGACGTCCAGCGCTGCCGCACTTGCATTTACCGCAGTTTTTGCAACCGCCCTTCGGAGCCCGCCGGCCTGGAAGAATACCTTTCCAGCGAATATCTTGCGCTGGAGGAAGACACAGAACTTCTGAGTGAGGGATAATTTCGGTGCCTGAGCAGCTTTACGGGCAGGTCTTGCCCGGTGTTGGTATAATAACGAGGTTAAACAAAAATATGGGCAGAACAGGGCTCGAACCTGCGACCTCATCTGTGTAAAAGATGCGCTCTAACCAACTGAGCTATCCGCCCGAGAAAAGAAATTATACACAAAAAATGAAAATCGTGCGCTTTGAAACAAAATATACCCCGCCCGCATACGGCTGGATCGATGAGGATAAAGTCGGCCTCATCCAGGGCGACCCCTACGGTGAATTCCGCCGCTATGACCCGGAGTTTTCCCTCTCACAGGTCAAATTGCTGGTCCCTTGTCTGCCGTCCAAAATCCTTGCTGTAGGGCGCAACTACGAAGAACATATCCGCGAGATGAACCAAACCCCGCCGGAAATCCCGCTGCTCTTCCTCAAACCGCCTTCCACGCTCATCCGCAGCGGCGATCCAATCGTCCTGCCGCCACAATCGGAACGCGTGGAACACGAAGCGGAACTCGCGGTCGTAATCAAGAAAAAATCGCGCTGGCTGCGCCCGGAAGCTGTCCGGGAAGCAATCTTTGGCTACACCATCGCGAACGACGTCACCGCTCGCGACCTGCAGCAGCGGGACGGCCAATGGACCCGTGCCAAAGGTTTCGACACTTTTTGTCCATTAGGACCCTGGATTGAAACGGAATTCAACCCAGCCGACGCGCTGATTACCTGCCGGGTAAATGAGATTCTCCGCCAGATGGCTTCCACGCGCGACATGCTCTTCAACATCGAACAGCTCATCCTGTACGCATCCTCCATCATGACCCTGCTCCCCGGAGATATCATCCTCACGGGCACGCCCGCCGGCGTCGGCAGGCTGAGCCCCGGGGATGTCGTGTCCATCTTCATCGACGGCATCGGCAGCCTGGTAAATCCGGTCGCGGCCGGCAAAGCCTACGAGGGAAAGGACTCCTGATGGCCGCACCACAAAAATCTACCATTGACAGCCGCCTGGAGAGCATCCTCTTTCGGGTGGAAAAACCCGGCCGCTACGTTGGCGGTGAGCACAATCAGGTGCGAAAATCCTGGCACAGCATCGAGACCCATGTCGCGCTGGTTTTTCCGGATATCTATGACATCGGTCAGCCTAACCTCGGTCTGGCAATTCTCTACGACGTCCTCAACCAGCAGCCGGACGTTCTGGCGGAACGCGCCTACGCCCCCTGGGTGGACATGGAAACCCAACTGCGGGAAAGCGGACTGCCGTTGTTCTCCCTGGAATCCAAAACGCCTCTGAATAAGTTCGACATCCTCGGTTTTACCCTCCCATATGAGCAAATCTATACGAATGTGCTCAATATTCTGGACCTCTCCGGTCTTCCCCTGCTCTCCAGCGAGCGCGGCGCGGAAGATCCCCTGGTGATCGCCGGCGGACAAGCCTGTTACAACCCGGAACCGATGGCCGAATTCATTGACGCGTTCGCGATCGGTGAAGGCGAAGCTCTGATCCTGGACATCACGCGAGCCTATCAGGAGTGGAAGCGCTGGCACGGTCCTCGGGAAGAATTGCTAAAAGCTTTAGCTCGCATTCCAGGCGTGTACGTCCCCGGCTTTTATGAAGTGACATATTTGGACGACGGCAGCATTGCCCATGTATCCCCGCGGATGCAAGGCGCCGCGCTGCCAGTTCAAAAACGCATTGTTGCCAAACTCCCGCCGGCCACCACGCGCTTTCTGGTCCCAAACGTGGAAACCGTACACGACCGCATATCCGTGGAAATTATGCGCGGCTGTACGCGCGGCTGCCGCTTTTGCCATGCTGGCATGGTAAACCGGCCTGTACGCGAACGCGCACCGGACGAAATCCTGCAGGCAATGCAGGCCGGGCTTTCCGCTACAGGCTGCGAACAAATTGGTTTACTCTCGCTCTCCTCCTCCGACCACACGCGCATTTTGGAAATCATACGCGGCGTGTACGAGAAATTCAAGGACCAACGGGTGCAGGTGAACCTTCCATCTCTGCGCATCGCCTCGTTTTCTGTCGACCTGATGGACGAACTGAAAAACCTGCGCCCTGGCGGCGGCTTCACGCTGGCTCCGGAGGCAGCGACCGAGCGCATGCGCGCGATTATCAACAAGCCTCTGGATGAAGAAGTCATCCTGGAAACAGCCCGCACCATCTTCGCGCACGGCTGGCTAAGCCTGAAGCTGTACTTTATGATTGGGCTGCCTCAGGAAACAATGGAAGACGTGCAGGCTATCCTGGACCTTGCGCGCAAAATTAAGGGAATTGGCAAGTCTCTCAAAGGCAACCGCGTCCGGATTCACCTCGGCATCGCAACTTTCATCCCCAAGCCGCATACCCCCTTCCAATGGTATTCCATCGAAGACGCGCAGTCCTTGCAAGCCAAGATTGATTTGCTCAAAGATGGTACGCGCAAGTCGGATATCAAAATGACCTATAACCCGCCGGACTCCACCCTGCTGGAAAGCTGGCTCTCACGTGGGGACAGACGACTGGGGGCGGTCATCCTGCAAGCCTGGAAAAACGGCGCGAAGCTGGACGCCTGGACGGAACGCTTCAACCTCTCCGCCTGGCTGTCGGCTTTCGAAACTTGCGGCCTGGACCCGGATTTCTACACCAAAAGACAGCGCAGCCTGGATGAAATCCTGCCGTGGGACCACATCTCCACCGGCGTCAGCAAGCGTTTCCTCCTGACCGACCTGCGCCTGAGCCAGGCCGGCAAAACCCGCGAAGACTGCCGGAATAACTGCTTTAACTGCGGCATCCTGGATACTTTTGGCAGCCTGAAACCCTCAGAAGAAGAAGTATATTGGGGGTGCCCGTGACAGACACTCAGCCAATTCGCGTCCGTGTTTGTTTCGCAAAAGGCGGCGACCTGCGCTTTACCGGACACCTGGACCTGCAGCGGCTCTTTGAACGGGCGCTGCGCCGCTCGGGGCTGCCTTTACGTTACAGCCAGGGCTTCAACCCGAAAGTCCGCCTCAACCTGGCCAGCGCGCTTCCGCTGGGTTTTTCGTCCGAAGCGGAACTGCTGGATTTCTGGCTTGACGCGCCGCTTGACCATGCCGTAATCGAACAGCGCTTCAGCGCGGCGCTGCCCGCGGATATCCACATCAGGCAGGTGAAATTTGTCCCTAACGACCTGCCCAGCCTGCAAGCAAGTCTGCAAAGCTCGCGATATCGGGTTACTTTTCAACCTCCTTTGGATACCAACGAGCTTGCGGAAAAGCTTACGGCGCTGCTTGCACAGGAGACCATACCCTTTTCACGCCGCGCCAAGACAGCCGACCTCAAGCAGCTCTTGCTTTCCGCGCGCTGGCAGGAAACCGTCGACAGCGCGGACCTGCTGCTTGAGATGAAGTCCACACCCGAAGCGAACGGCCGCCCGGATGAACTGCTGTCTTTGTTGGGATTGGCGCCGGGCACCTACCAGGTCTGTCGGACAGGTATGACCTTTAATTCCACCGAAGGGGAAAACAATGGATAACTGTATTTTTTGCCGTATTGCCAGAGGCGAAGTCCCTTGCTGGAAGGTTTTGGAGACTGAACACGCTCTGGCTTTCCTGGACCTGGAGCCGCTGCTGGAGTATCACACCCTGGTCATCCCCAAAGCTCACTACCGGGATTTGTTCAGCGTCCCGGAGGACGTGCTTTGGCAAACCAGTTCAGCGATTAAGCAGGTCGTGCGCTTGTATCAGGAAAAACTGGGGATTGAGAATATGCACCTGTTCAACAATTCCGGCCGTTTTGCCCGCCAGAGCGTATTCCATCTGCATTTCCACATTGTGCAGGTGAGGCCTGAAACGCCGCTGGTGGGATTCACGAAGCACCCCGAGATCGTAACGAGATACCCCGAAATGATTCAAGCTCTGCGTCATTGAGCGCAACCTGCCGGGCGCGGATTTATTTATTAGGTATAATATGCAGACTGTTCCCGTGGCCTAATGGAGAAGGCATCGGCCTCCGAAGCCGGTCATGTGAGTTCGAATCTCACCGGGAACATTTTTCGAACCGGTTTCTGTCAGCGTATTTGCCCCAATCTTCGCTCTCACTATGAAATTCAGAGGTCGCCATGGGTGATGAGGAACTTCAAAAACAGATTGAAACTCTCCGCGAGCAGCTGCATTACCACAACTACCTGTATCACACGCTGGACGCCCCCGTGATCAGCGATTACGAATATGACCAGCTTTATAAGCGCTTGAAGGAGCTTGAAAGCGCGCACCCCGAACTGATCACGCCCGATTCCCCCACCCAGCGCAGCGGCGGGCAGCCGCTGGATAAATTCCGCAAGGTGGAACACCCGACCGCTGTGCTGAGCCTGGCGAACGGCTTCGGCCGGCAGGACACGCTGGACTGGTATGAGCGCATCGCGCGCCTTGACCCTGCTGTTGCCGACGCGGATTACGTGTTGGAACCCAAGCTCGACGGCCTCACCGTGGTGCTGACCTACGTGGACGGCCGCTTTACCCTCGGCGCCACGCGCGGGGATGGGTTGGTCGGTGAGGATATCACCGAAAACCTGAAGACGGTTCCCATGATACCGCTGCGCATTCCGGTCTCGGGCTCCGCGCCCGCACCCGCCCGTCTGGTAGTACGCGGTGAAGCAATCATCTTCAAAGAGGATTTTGCCCGCCTGAACGCCGAGCTGGAGCAGCGCGGTGAAAAAACTTACCTCAACCCGCGCAACACCGCGGCGGGCTCCTTACGCCAGCTGGACCCGGCCGTTACAGCCAGACGGCCGCTAAAGATTTTTGTCTACCAGATCCTCGAGTCATCCGAGGAGATCCCCGATACCCAAAGCGGCATCCTGGATTACCTGAAAGAGCTGGGTTTCCCGGTCAATCCTTTACGCTGGCACGCGGATAACATCGAACAGGCAGTGCAAATCTGCGAAGCGCAAGCCGCAGCCCGCCACACCTGGCCTTACGATGCTGACGGCATTGTCATCAAGGTGAACAATCAAGCCCTTGCGCGCCGACTTGGTTTTTCCGGGAAAGACCCGCGCGGCGCGCTGGCTTTCAAATATCCTGGGCAGGAGGTCGAGACAACTCTGCTGGATATCCAGGTCAACGTCGGCAGGACCGGCGTGCTCACCCCGCTGGCCGTGCTCAAGCCGGTTAGTATCGGCGGCGTGATTGTGCGCCAGGCGACCCTGCACAACTTCGATTTCATCCGCGAGAAAGACATTCGCATCGGTGATCAGGTGCTGCTGAAGCGCGCTGGCGAAGTCATCCCATACATCCTTGGACCTCTGCCGGAAAAACGCAGCGGTGCAGAGAGAGCTTACGAAATTCCGACCCGATGTCCTTCCTGCGGGTCTCCGATCCAGAAGGTGCCCGAGGAAGTGGCCTACTACTGCGTGAACAGCAGCTGCCCGGCACAATTGGTCAGAAATGTAGAAAATTTTGCCTCCCGCGGCGCACTGGATATCTCCGGGCTTGGCTCGCAGATTGTTGCCCAGCTTGTCGAAAGCGGTCTGGTGCGCTCTGCCGCTGACCTGTACACGCTCAAGCGCGAAGAACTCCTGCGCCTCGAGAAGTTTGGCGAAAAAAAAGCGGATAATCTGCTGCAGGCGATTGAAGCTTCCAAGCGACAGTCGCTTGAGCGCCTGATTATCGGCCTGGGAATTCACGGCGTCGGCGAGGTGGCCGCCCGCAAACTGGCCCGCACCTTTCACAGTCTGGACGCGCTCAGCCGCGCGAGTCAGGAGGAACTGACCAGCCTGGAAGGCATCGGCCCTAATATCGCCGCGT
>Ga0116171_10002481_pt1 | contig 17460 bp, 12 predicted proteins | sample AD_JPNHW2_MetaG_FD_89798 | JGI IMG/M metagenome (GOLD analysis project Ga0116171, IMG submission 89798) | Active sludge microbial communities of municipal wastewater-treating anaerobic digesters from Japan - AD_JPNHW2_MetaG | ecosystem: Engineered > Bioreactor > Anaerobic > Digestate | place... | reverse complement strand
TTATCTCCACTGTGGGCGGAGTAAGATATCTGATTTCAGAGTCGTTCTGTGCCATAGTTTATTCCTCCCTGGTTTTTTCGGTTTCTTTTAATCTTCTTTTCTTCTCAGCATACTCTACAGCATACTTGTCCATACGGAAGGTAAGGAAACGGATGATTCTTTCATCCCTCCTGTACTGCACTTCTAATTTTTCAACTAACTCGCCTGAACCTTTAAACTCAACAAGATAATAGAAGCCTGTTGATTTTTTCTGGATCGGATAGGCAAGTTTCTTCAGGCCCCAGTTCTCTTCATGAACGATATCACCGCCGTTATCGGAGATGACCTTCTTGAACTTCTGTACCGCTTCCTTCATCTGGTTCTCAGACAAAACGGGAGTTGCAATGAAAACGGTTTCGTACTGATTCAACATGTCTTTTGTTTATAAATTTTGTTAATAAATCGGGCGCAAAAGTAAGATAATTAATCATAAAAAAAAAGGTTACGACCTATTATTTTGTTTATTTCATGGCAGGTTTAAGGGGAAACCTTCTTCATAACATTCATTCCATGCTTCGGGGGTAGTTGATCAATTTAACTATATTTGTGTCATCAAAAAATATTGGTTAAAAAATGGACAATTTTATCGTCTCTGCCCGCAAATACAGGCCTGCTACCTTTGATATGGTGGTAGGACAGGATTCAATCACCTCCACATTGAAGAATGCAATAAGCAACAATCATCTTGCACAGGCATATCTTTTTTGCGGCCCTCGCGGAGTGGGAAAAACAACCTGTGCCAGGATATTTGCAAAGACAATAAACTGCAGTAATCCAAAGTCAAATTTTGAAGCCTGTGACGAATGTGAGTCGTGCCTTTCTTACCGGTCACAGCGTTCTTACAATATACATGAACTGGATGCAGCATCAAACAACAGCGTTGACGACATACGAAACCTGACCGACCAGGTAAGGATCCCGCCTCAGATTGGTAAATACAGTGTATATATAATAGATGAGGTCCACATGCTATCCACCTCAGCTTTCAATGCTTTTCTAAAGACACTGGAGGAGCCACCCTCACACGCAATTTTTATTCTGGCTACCACCGAGAAACACAAGATTATTCCTACGATACTTTCACGCTGCCAGATTTTTGATTTCAACCGTATCAATGTTGATGACATTGTTAACAGGCTGGCCTGGGTTGCAGGAAATGAAGGTGTTGAAGCCGAGCATGAGGCCCTGCATGTGATAGCAACCAAGGCTGACGGTGCAATGCGTGATGCACTTTCAATATTTGACCAGATTGTAAGCTTCTGCGGTAAAAAGATCAGCTATAAGGATGTCATTGACAATCTTAATGTTCTTGATTATGAATATTATTTTCGTGTAGTTGATGCAGCAGCCAGGGGAGATATATCATCAGCACTGATAATTTACAATGAGATTCTTGAGAAGGGCTTTGACGGCTATAATTTTATGGCGGGATTGAACAACCACCTCCGTGATCTTCTCGTTAGCAGGGATGAGGCCACCATAAAACTTCTTGAAGCTTCTGTGGCAGTAAAACAGCGCTACCGTGAACAGGCTCAACAGGTCTCCATCCTGTTTCTGTATGGTGCGCTTGACGCCGGTTCGCAGTGTATGCTGTCCTTCAAGGCAAGTAAAAATCAACGACTGCATGTTGAACTGACCCTTCTTAAAATGTGCAAACTTAATGCTGACATCGAAGAGAGTCAGCAAAAAAAAAACAATGAACCTCTGACACGCGAGCCTTCCATTGCACAAGCTAATGGTAGCAATACACAGCCATCGGCTCAGAACCGGACAGTTACAACGGCAAATCAGGAACCTGCTCCCTCTGCAGAGGCAGAAGCGAAACAGCCGGTTGGTGCAATGCCAATTGAAGAAAAAAAAATATCTATTAAAAACCTTCTTTCAGGAAGCGTCAAAGAGCAAAAGAGCGCCACGACAGTCACCACGGAGCCCGGTGAACCCGTTTACAATAACGACTTCTCAAATGAAGAACTTCTAAAAGCATGGACTCAGTTTGCTGAAAAAATCAGCCAGGAAAGCCCTCGCATTTACAACTCATTATCTGTAATAACACCGGAAGCTGCTGCCGACAGGTCAATCAGGCTGAGACTTGATAACATGTCTCTTAAGGAGATCTTTGATCATAGCTTCAAAGCCAGACTTGAACATCATCTTAAAGTCGCTCTCAGAAACTCGGACATCTCAATAGAAGCAATCGTTGAAACAACGGAACGCAGCGAAATATTGTACACCGATGAGCAGAAACTCAGCTATCTGGCCTCAAAGTCTCCTGTTGTGAAAGAACTTAAGAAGACATTCAATCTCGATTTTGAATGATTTTTTTAAATTTGACCTGCAAAGCTTACCTCTGATAAAATGGAAAATGGAATAATCATAAAAATAGTGTCTTCTGAAGAAACTATGATAGTTACCGTTTCAGAGATGCTAAAGCAGGCTTCCCGGAGTTTTGATTCAGAATTGTACAGCAGCTTTGATGCGTTCCTCTCTTCATTAAGTAAAGAAACAGAAGGTATTGCAGTTATAGACTGCTCATCGGGCCATTTTGACTGGCAGGAGGTTTTATTACGGGTTAAAAATTATGATGAAAGCCTTTACACCATAATAATCATCAGTGAGAATGAACGTGGGACCATAGGAAGAATACTTGAAGCCGGCGCCTATGACGTCATTACAAGAAGCTCACTGAGCATGATAGGCCGGTCAATTATACGCCTTATACCTTTTCTAGACGACAGAAAGAAGCTGAAGAAGCTTTCAAATGAGAAATATCTATCCGATCACATTGTAAATAACAGCAGATCGATGATAAGCATTATTAACCGTGAATATTGCTATGAGAAGGTTAATAAGACATTCTGCCTTAATCACAACAGTCCGGATGGCGATTTTGTTGGTAAGACCCTGGAGGATGTGTGGGGCAGGGAGAACTTCAGGAGCAACATAAAAAATCACATTGATACATGCTTCAGCGGCAAGGTTGTTTATTACCAGGCGTTTTTTAAGACTCCTGCCTGGGGCAGACGTTATTATGAAGTTATTTTCAAACCTATCACTGATAATAATGGAGCTGTTACCCATGCCCTTGCCGAGACTTATGATGTGACAGATCTGAAACTCAGGGAGCAGGCTGTGTCTGAGATTGAGTGGGAATTCAGCAACCTTGAGACCAATCTGCCCATAGGGTTTTTCCGAAGCGACAAGAACGGAAAGTTACTGCACGTCAACAAGGCCTTCCTGCGAATAATGGATATGAATAGTGAAGAAGAGGCTGTTGGAAAGTCTATATCATCCTTTTATTTTGAAAAAGACCTTTTCAATCATCACCGCAAGTGCATAATTGAAGAGGGCAGGTCTTCTTTCAGCCGGGTAAGCCTTCTTTCTGCCACAGATAGGGAGGTGTTCTGCCGTATCAGTGCTTTTGTGGTACGAGACGGGTCTGGCAATATGATATATCTTGATGGTGCAATTGAAGATTATACACGCGAGGTCGAACTGGAAAAACAACTGCTTCAATCAAAAAAGCTGGACACAATAGGTCTTCTGGCAGGAGGTATTGCTCACGATTTCAACACCATACTTACCACAATCTATGGCTACAGCGAGATGTCGCTGGAGGGTCTGGACCAGGGATCTGAGGCTTATTCAAACATACGTAAGATAGTTCAGGCTGTGGGTAGAGCCCGCACTCTGACAAACCAGATGCTTACCTTTAGCAGACAGGTAGGGCAGGAGAAGATTAATGTAAGGGTTGCCGACATAATTCTTGAGACAACTGACTATATGCGACCATTAATCCCTGATAGAATCACCCTTACAGAGGAGATAAAAACACCGGATGTCTGTGTCTCCGCCGACCCCACACAGCTTTATCGTGTCTTTCTAAACCTGATAAAGAATGCGGTTGAAGCCATTGATGAAAAAAGCGGTAAAATAAGAGTATCACTCGACAGATGCTCTGCTGAAAATATAAAGAGTGAACTGCTAAATAAAAAGTCATTTGCCGAATATGCGGTGATCAGCTTCACCGATGACGGGCAGGGTATGGATAAAAGTATGACAGAGCGTATCTTTGAACCATTTTTTTCAGCAAACAAGGGAGGAAAGGGAACCGGGCTGGGCCTGTCTGTTGTATATGGCATTATTTCTGAGATTGACGGAGATATAAATGTCAGGAGCAAAAAAGGAGAGGGGACAACACTTGAAGTCTACATACCTGTATCTGAGACGCCTCTGATAACTGACAGCACCTCTCTGCCAAAGGCAAACATACTTATTGTTCCTGCAACCGATAATGAGGCCAAGGTTATTTCCATTGCACTGAAAAACAGCGGCTACAATGTGAAAACAACTGATCCTCAAGGTACTTGGATTAAGTTAACCCGCGATGCAGACGTAATTATAGTCATAGATAATCTGCGTGATACAAATACTTCGGAAATTGCTTTTGAACTTGAAAAGAATAATGTAGACAAGCGTTTATTGCTAATTTCCGATTTTGATTCTTGGATGGCAGAAGAAAAAAATTTACCTTCGGGATCCGGGAGAACTAATCTTTTTAAACCAGTATCGCTTAAGGAGATAATTTATTCTCTCGATTCATTACTTAAAAATAAGAGTTAATTATGCCAGGGGTATTAATTGTGGAAGATGATCAGCCTTTGAGAGATTTGCTTCGTGATGCGCTTGAAAAAAGGAGATATACTGTTATTACTGCTGCCGACGGGCGGGAGGCAATAAACAAGTTTCGTCCTTCAGTGGTTGACCTGGTTATTACTGATCTGCTTATGCCTGAAGAAGACGGGCTAAAAGTAATAATGCATGTTAAAGAGGTTTCTCCTGATACTAAAATAATTGCAATAAGCGGTGGTGGTAAGGCCGGACCCGGCAGTTACCTGAGCATTGCAAAAGCTCTGGGAGCAAAGTATACCTATTCCAAGCCCTTCTCCCCGGCAGAACTGATTCAAAAAGTCAGAGAACTGCTTGGTTGACATGGTACCATAAAACTCATCCATAGGCACCTCATACATTCGTCACTTTGTATTCTTTAGGCATCAATCCGTCAGGTGTCCGAAAAATGATTAATTTTGCTGCAAATTTATTAGAAACAGTACTGAAATGAGTGTTATAAACAAGGTCCTTGGTCTCTTTCTAGGAGACAAATATGAAAGGGATCTAAAAGAGATAAATCCTTACGTTGACAGAATAAAGGCTGAATATGAAAAGCTTAATGTCATATCCAATGATGAACTGAGAAAGCTTACCTCTGATATACGTTCCCAGATTCGTTCTTCCTTTGAAAACGAGGAAAAAGAAATTACAGAACTGAAAGCTCAGGCTGAACAGGAAGATGATCTCAATCGTAAGGAAGATCTTTACAATCGTGTTGACAAACTTGAAAAACAAATTCTTGAAATAATCGAGGAGAAGCTCGATGAGGTTCTGCCTGTTGCATTTGCAATTGTAAAGGAGACTGCACGAAGATTCAAGGAAAATGATAAACTGGTAGTCACCGCACAGCAGTGGGACAAGGATCTGGCTGCCACACGGCCATCAATTGTTATTGAAGGCGATAAGGCTGTATGGAGTAACCGATGGATTGCCGGAGGAAACGAGATATTATGGGATATGGTACATTACGATGTACAGCTCTTCGGTGGTGTGGCTCTTCATAAGGGGAAAATTGCCGAGATGGCAACCGGTGAAGGTAAAACACTTGTGGCCACACTTCCTGTATTCTTAAATGCCCTCGCTGGCAGAGGAGTTCACATTGTTACAGTTAACGATTACCTTTCAAAACGTGACTCGGAATGGATGGGTCCGATTTATGAATTTCACGGTCTTTCGGTTGACTGCATAGACAAGCATGAACCGAACTCAGCTGCCCGACGCAAGGCTTATAACTCCGATATTACCTTTGGTACCAATAACGAATTTGGTTTTGATTACCTGCGCGATAACATGGCGATCAATCCCGAGGATCTTGTTCAGCGTAAACACCATTATGCAATCGTTGACGAGGTGGATTCTGTGCTTATTGATGATGCCAGGACACCTCTTATTATATCAGGACCGACAGCAAAAAGCGATACTGACCAGTTTGATGAATTCAAGCCAAAAGTAATACGCCTGGTAACTGAACAGAAAAAGCTTGTCACTCAGCTTCTCTCTGATGCAAAAAGACTAATAAACGCCGAAAAATATGATGAGGGAGGCCTTCTCCTTCTCAGGGCATATAAGGGACTCCCCAAAAACGGTGCTCTTATTAAGTATCTCAGTGAAGAGGGAGTAAGAACCTTGCTGCAGAAGACAGAGAACCTCTATATGCAGAATAACTCCAAGGAGATGCCTAAGGTAACTGAGGAGCTTTATTTTGTCATTGATGAGAAGATGAACTCAATTGAGCTTACTGATAAGGGTATTGACCTCATCTCATCATCAGTGGAAGACACTCACTTCTTTGTTTTGCCCGATGTGGGAAGCAAGATTGCTGATATTGAAAAAAATATAAAAGATGAGAGTGAAAGGCTGAAGGCAAAAGATGAGTTGTTGCAGGACTTTGCTGTGAAATCCGAGAGGGTTCATACCATGACACAGCTTCTTAAGGCCTATACGCTTTTTGAAATAGATGTTGAATATGTTGTTATCGATAATAAGGTAAAGATTGTTGATGAGCAGACCGGCCGTATACTGGAAGGACGTCGTTATTCAGACGGGCTTCACCAGGCAATTGAGGCTAAGGAGAATGTAAAGGTTGAAGCTGCAACTCAGACTTATGCAACCATTACCCTGCAGAACTATTTCCGCATGTATCATAAGCTTGCCGGTATGACGGGTACCGCCGTTACCGAAGCGGGTGAGTTATGGGACATATACAAGCTCGATGTGGTTGTTATCCCGACAAACAGAACTGTGATCAGGGCCGATCATGAAGATATTGTCTACAAAACCAAGCGCGAGAAGTACAGCGCCGTTATTGATGAGATAGTTGACCTTAATAAAAAAGGACGCCCTGTTCTTGTCGGTACCACCTCAGTTGAGGTATCAGAATTACTTAGCCGCATGCTTAAGATGAAAGGGCTGAAGCACAATGTGCTTAATGCCAAGCTTCATCAGCGTGAGGCCGAGATAGTTGCCGAAGCTGGTAAGACAGGCACAGTAACCATTGCGACCAACATGGCAGGTAGGGGTACTGACATTAAACTCACTCCGGAGGTTAAGGAGGCAGGAGGTCTTGCTATCATTGGTACAGAGCGTCACGAGTCACGCCGTGTTGACAGGCAGCTGAGAGGACGTTCCGGCCGTCAGGGCGACCCGGGCTCTTCACAGTTCTTCGTATCTCTTGAAGATGAGCTGATGCGTCTCTTTGGCTCAGAGAGAATAGCAGGTATAATGGACAAGCTGGGATTGAAGGATGGTGAGATGATTCAACACTCAATGATCTCAAAATCAATTGAACGAGCCCAGAAAAAAGTCGAGGAGAATAACTTCGGAATACGTAAAAGACTGCTTGAGTATGACGATGTAATGAACTCCCAGAGAGAGGTGATCTACAGCAAGAGACGTCATGCACTTTATGGCGAGCGACTGGGTGTAGACATTGCCAATATGATGTATGATGTCACCGAATCGATAGTTCAGACACACCGGGATAACTCTGATTATGAGGAATTCCAGTTTGACCTTATCAGGACACTTTCAATAGATTCCCCTGTTTCCAGGGAGGATTTTACCAGGCTGGATACCGATGAAATACTCGACAGGGTATATTCAAAGGTTGTTGACGCATACCGCAGGAAATCAGAGGCAATAGCAGCACAGGCTTACCCTGTTCTTAAGGATGTTTACGAAAGAATGTCGGCAACATATGAAAATGTTGTTGTTCCTATCTCCGATGGCGTCAAGGTTTACAATGTTATAACAAACCTCAGGTCTGCCGTTGAGAGCAATGGCAAAGAACTTGCCCGTTCCTTTGAAAAGATTGCAGTACTGGCTACCATTGATGATGCATGGAGAGAGCACCTGAGAGAGATGGACGAACTCAAACAGTCTGTGCAGAATGCATCATATGAACAGAAAGACCCTCTGCTTATCTATAAATTTGAATCGTACGAGCTCTTTAAGACAGTGATTACCAAGGTTAACAGAGATGTCGTAAGTCTTCTTATGAAGGGTGTCATACCTCAGACACAGCAGAATAACGTTCAGGAGGCACAAAGACGAAAGTCTGCCGACATGAGCCGTATGAGAACCTCAAAGAGTGAGGTGGGATCTTTCGGCAGGGACGGAGGAGACGAAAACAAGAAACAGGTTCAGCCAACACCTGTCAGAGTTGAGAAGAAGGTAGGAAGAAATGATCCGTGTCCCTGTGGCAGCGGGAAAAAGTTCAAGCATTGTCATGGTCAGGGTCTGGCCGATGGAGCAGGTGCATAACGAAAAACATTAAGTATAAAAAAATAAGCCAGGAAGGGCTTATTTTATTTGTTCCATAGCCTTGGCAATCCGGGCCGCGACTGATCTGTTTACGGGTACAAGCGGCAGTCTGAGTATATTCTGACAAAGCCCCATGTTATTCATTATTGCTTTAACACCTGAGGGACTGCCGTCGGTAAACAATAGATCAATCATCTCCAGGTATTTATAATGCAGCTCTCTTGCAACCTTAAAGTTTGATTTCAACGACTGGTTTACCATTTCACTCCAGTCGGCCGGATAAGCGTTTGCAAGAACAGATATCAGTCCTGATCCGCCACTGGCAATAACCGGCATTGCATCCAGATCATTGCCTGAAATGACAAGGAAATTTTCAGGCTTGTCTTTCAGTATTTTCATTATCTGCTCCATGCTTCCTGAAGCTTCCTTAATTCCTATTATATTTTCACAGTCGTGAGCCAGTTCAAGGCATGTCTCAGGCAATAAGTTGCAGCTTGTGCGTGAAGGCACATTGTAAAGGATAACAGGAACAGGACTGCTAGTGGAAATCTGCCTGAAATGCTGGTAGAGACCCTTCTGACCTGGTTTATTATAGTAGGGTACAACTGAGAGTATGGCATCTATTCCTTCAAAATTGGTCTTTCTTATACAGCCGATAACTTCATTGGTGCTGTAACCTCCTATTCCAAGTACAACCGGCACACGTTTGTCTACAGCTTCTGTTACGTAAGAGGTAAGGGCGCTCTTTTCATCTTTGCTTAATGTTGCAGCTTCACCCGTTGTTCCGAGCAAGACAATATAATTTACCCCTCCGTTAATGACATGGTCAATGATTTTGCCCAAAGCGGCAAAGTCAATACTCGTATCATTCTTAAATGGTGTCACAATAGCTACACCAATACCTCTGAATTTTTTCATAACAAAATAATGTTTAAAATGCTGCTGTAATTATCAGTTTTCCTGGCTGTTAATTAATGAAAGATAGTAAACAGCCTGATCAAGAAATTCTCCTATGTCTGGTGTCTTGCCGGTTTGGATCATCAGATCATATGGTGATTCCTCCTGGTCAGAATTGTTGTCTATTCCAACCCTGATCATTGAACTCGAGAGGGTGACTATATAAGTCAGCGGAAATACCCGAAATGGATTTATGTCGATAAGAACATCAAACTTCTTCTTCATGAAGGCTTTGGCATCCTCAGATACAGGCGTATATGTGAAACTCAGGTCGCTTGAACGTAAAAACTTCATTGACGTCAGGCCGGTGAGCCTGTCAGACACTTCCTTTCCGGGAATAAATGCAAGAACCTCGGTGTGCTTCCCCGATTCATTCATTTTTTTTATGAATGAAGTAATGACTGCAAGCCCCGATTCATTGGTAGCATCCCAGAGAATTCCAATTTGTTTTGCCGTTGAAAAATCAAATTTTTGAACTGCCCTTTTAACTGATCCTGAGCGACTTTTAAGTGCTGTCCTGCCTAAATTCTGTCTGATATTTTTAAAGAGTTCCATAATATTGCAAACGTATCAATTTTTTCTTTAAAAGATTTACTGGTATATTAATATTCATTTAATAATTTAAGGAAATCCTCCTCATTCATTATTTTTATTCCTAATTCAGCAGCTTTTGCCTGTTTAGCCGGTCCCATATTTTCACCGGCAAGCAGAATTGTTACTCCTGATGACACTGCACTAAGGTTCTTCCCTCCATTGTTTTCAATTATCTCCTTGTACTCTTCTCTTGAATGCTTTTTAAATGTTCCCGAAATAACTATTTTTTCTCCTTTTAATACTCCTTCTGTCTGAATTTTCTCAGCTGCTTTAAATGCCAGCCCTTTTTCACGGAGGCGGCTTATTATTTTAATATTGTCATTGTCACTAAAGTATTCTCTGACGCTGACAGCAATTTTAGGGCCAATTTCAGGCAGGCTTGTCAGTTCTGCCTCCGATGCATTCATCAGGGTATCTATATCGGGGAATCCCTTTGAGAGGGTTGAGGCTACTGTCTCGCCCACATGTCTTATTCCAAGGGCAAACAGAACCTTATTATAAGGTATTCTTACAGAGGCCTTTATTCCATCAACTATATTCCTGGCGGATTTGTCTCCCATTCGTTCAAGGCCAGACAGCTGCGTGGCAGTCAGGTCATAGAGGTCTGCAGCTGTATGAATCAGTTTTGTCCTGTAAAGCAGCTCGATGGTCTCTTCACCAAGGCCATCAATATTCATTGCCTTTCTGCTGGCAAAATGAATTATCCGGCCAGTAATCTGAGGGGGGCAATGAAGATAATTGGGACAGTAATGGTTTGCTTCACCTTCATTTCTGAACAGCTCTGCTCCACACTCAGGGCATTTATCCGGGAATATGACTTCTGTCGCATCAACGCTTCTGACGGAGTGATCGACTCCTACAATCTTGGGGATTATCTCGCCTCCCTTTTCAATAATTACTGTGTCTCCCAGATGCAGGCCAAGAAGCTTAATCTGATCATCATTATGCAATGAGGCTCTTTTTACTGTTGTGCCAGCAAGAAACACCGGCTCAAGATTGGCTACAGGAGTGATGTTTCCTGTTCGGCCCACCTGAAAATCAACTGAGAGGAGTTTAGTCTTTGCCTGTTCGGCCGCATATTTATAAGCAATTGCCCATCTGGGCGATTTGGCTGTCATCCCAAGAATAGTCTGGGCGCTCAGGCTGTTTACCTTAATGACTGCTCCATCGGTGTCGTAAGGGAGGTTTTTACGCTCGTTTTCCCATCTCTCCATAAAGCTGATAATCTCATCAGTATTATGGCATTTATCCATCACCTCAGCAACTCTGAACCCCCACTTCTTTGCCTGCATCATATTATCATAATGATTACCTGCAGGCAGCTCTTCTCCCAGGAGATAATAAAGAAAGCAATCAAGAGGACGTGATGCTACTATCGAGGGATCCTGAAGTTTGATAGTTCCTGCCGCTGCATTACGGGGATTTGCAAACAACGGTTCACCCGCTTCAGACCTATGCGCATTCATTCTGTTAAATCCATCCCTGGGTATCAGTATCTCTCCTCTTATCGTAAAATTGTCCGGTATGTCGGCAGCATCAATTCTTAACGGAATAGACCTGATAGTCTTTACGTTGGCGGTAACATCATCGCCCTTAACCCCATCACCCCTGGTGAGCGCTCTGATGAGTCTGCCACCCTCGTACGTAAGGCTTATTGAGACGCCGTCATACTTAAGTTCACAAATATATTCCGGCTCGTAACCAAGTCCTTTTTTTACCCTTTCACAAAAATCACGAACCTCATCTTCATTATATGTGTTTCCAAGTGAGAGCATAGGGTATGGATGCTCAAACTGCTCGAATTCCTTTGTGATGTCACTGCCAACCCTGGAAGTAGGCGAATCACCGGTACGTGCTTCCGGGAACTTCTTTTCAATGGTATCCAGCTCATTCAGCAGAAGATCAAACTCAAAATCACTTATTACAGGAGCATTCAGTACATAATACCTGTGATTATGCTCGTTTATTATTTTTCTAAGCTCTTCCGCTCTTTTTATTGCTTCGACTGATTTCATACGGTCCCTGACAGGATAGCAGTTTGTTTATTTCCATACTCCCGGGATCGCTGTACCACAACTGCACTTCCCGTTTTTAAGATTGTTTTCAATTATTGTATATCCTTTCCTTGATATGATTTTTTTGCCACACTTTGGACAAAAAGTGTCAGACGTCTCCGAACCTGCCAGATTATCTTTGTAAATATAGTTTAAACCTTCATCTTTAGCTATTCCTGCTGCGGTACGAAGAATATTGACAGGAGTGGGGGGAAGGTGTTCCAGCTTATATTGAGGAAAGAACCTGCTGAAATGTATTGGTGTATCCTTAAATCCGTTGGCATAAAGCCATTTGCACATTGCACGTATCTCTTCGGGCTTGTCTGTCCATCCGGGTACAACGAGGTTGGTTATTTCAAGCCATACACCTTCATCACGGTATACCCTTAGGGAGTCAAGTACAGGCTGAAGCTTTCCCCCGTTTAGCTTCATGTACGTCTCATCATTGAACGATTTTAAATCGATGTTTGCCGCATCAATAACCTTACATAGCTTTTTAAGTGGTTCAGGATTAATATACCCGTTTGACACCATTATGTTTTTTATGCCCCTTTCGCGTGCTGCCTTTGAAGTATCAAACACATATTCATAAAAAGTATTCGGCTCTGAATAGGTATATGCAATTGATGCTGCCTTGTTTGCTATTGCTGTTGCCACAACATCATCAGGCGGCAGTTTGTAGTTTGTGGTTTTTTCCGGAGAGGTCTGTGAGATAGTCCAGTTCTGGCAGTTCAGACAAGCCAGGTTACATCCCGCGGTGGCAATGGAAAGGGCAGAGGTGCCTGGCATGAAATGATAAAGAGGCTTTTTTTCAACCGGGTCGTTATTTACCGCACAAGGGTTACCATATCCAATTGAATAGAGCTTGTTTTTATATACAACCCTGTTCCTGCAATCGCCTGCCTCGTTTTCTTTCAGTACACACGCATTGGGGCATAAAAGACACATTATACCTCTTGGACTCTCCTGCTGGAAAAGGGCAGGAACCTTTTCTGTATATCCTGCAGGTTTAAGAGCTTTCAGCACCTCCGGTGATACAATAAAAAACGCGCAGGCAAGCGAAACCTGCCTGGTAAAATCCCTCCTGGTGACATCTTTTTTGTTAATTATCAATGTCATAGTAATTTGCCGGCTATACCTGTAAATCTACAATTTTGATGAAACCGATACAATAAAAACAGACACTAAAATAATACCGGAAAGAATAAAAGTTGATATCGTCAGACCCATAAGAGGTATAAGAATGGTCCCCGTCAACAGATAGCCCGAGGCAGAACCTGAAAGATCAGCGCCATAAACTTTTTCTGTTGACAGGGCAGAACGGTCAGATGTCATTATGCGGTAGAGCGAACCTGCAAAGAATCCCGCAGCAAAAGTAAGCAGCATGAGTGATCCAGCTATTACTGAACCTGCTGCCTGAAGCATCATTGTGTTTGCAAGTATGCCGGTACTCAGTATAGTTACTGCGAGTGCCAGTGGATAAAAAATAAAAGAACGCAGTCTGTTCCTGTTCATGGCAGCACCTGTAGCAAGCCCTGAAAACAGGAGCGAGAGAATAAGCGCCGATAACAGATGTGCATTACCAAATATCGCCTGGAAAATGAAGATTACAGTCACAGCCAGCCCGGATAATGCACACGACGAAGAGTACATCAGCAAGGTCCCTCTCTTTATTTTTAATAAGGAGAATGCAATAAACAAAATAAGGAGGGCCAAGGCCAGGTTTTTATTACCCTGCTTTTCAATAAAAAGCGAATTTTCATACCACGAGGCAACAGGTTTAAGAAGTGTATTTGGACTTAAGGAGGAATCAAGTTCTGACATAAGCAGGTTGCTTCGTCGGCTTATTTCATTATCGTTGAAGTAATTACAGTTGACATATAGATTGCTGATTCCTTTTTCTTCTGACAACCGGCAAAAATCTGTTCTGATTGAGTCGTCAGAGGCGATTACATATAAACTGTTGCCGGGGATAACTTTAACATTTCTGAATGAGGATTTCAGTGCATAAACAACTGATGAAAGGGCTTTTTTATAATACCCGGATACATAGTTGAATGAAGGCAGCGGATTGCAAACAAAAACGCCTCCTTCAGCAAGGTTGCTTTTTATGATTCCAAAATATTCACGACTGTAATAACGATTAAGCGACAGAGTATAGGGCTGTGGAACAAGCTCCGTTATGGCATTGAACTTTTTGCCTCCCTTTTTCAGGTAACTGTAGGCATCTTTTGATAGGAGTGTAACATTAACTGAATCGGATAGCCTTCCATAAATGTCCTCCGTTTTTAAAAGTCCCGGGTCATGTTCAATATATACAAGCTGTTCAGGTTTATATTTCATTATTTCAGGAAGGTGGTTAAACAGTCCTCCTGATATAAGCAACACTGAATCGGTCTTTTCTGTCTGTAACAACCCAAAATGAATATCTTCTTCACAGCGGATATTATCATTATTGTAATAGAGTGGCCTGAAATCATAAAAAGTGACCTCTTCACCATAGTATGTTCCTGTGGTTATATTACCATATGGGGTATCAAAGGTCTCGGATATATTAATATTCCCAAGCTGCAGTTCTCTTATCCGAAAATCCGGAGCCCATTTAATCGTGAGCATCAATGCTGCAATGGATACAACGGTTAATATGATACGAACAATGTTGCCAGGCTTATACAGGATCAGATAAAAAGCAAGAAAAGAGGCTATTTCAATAATAATAAAATAGAGGAAAGTTCTGATAAACAGAATCACGATTGTTGTTGAAAGAATACCGGCAATAACTGATCCGGCGGTTTCAAGTCCGAAACTGTTTCCCGGTTCTGACTGTCTGAGCTTTTTCCCGGCACTGCTGAGGAAAATGAAAGCTCTTGATGACATGACGGCTGTGGGGGCAAGGCTTATCATTATCAATGCAATAGTCTTGACCAGTGATGGTGTTTCTCCCGGATGGATCATTATCCTTGTAAAGAATATGAACAGTGCCAGTGAGATAATCGGAGTGGCCGCAAAAAACAGAAAGAGGTGTTTTTCATTTATGATTTTTCTTCCTCCGGGCAGAGTTGCTCCGAGTGATGAGAAGATAAGCCAGATGGCAAGAAACAGCCCGGTGATGAATTCGTTTCCTCCGCATAGACAAACGACCTCGCGGAGCATTATAAACTGCAATGATGAACTTACAAATCCGGTAATGAAAAGAAGTGACCTGATATCCCTTGAGCTATTCATGGAATACAACTGCCTCATATACAAAAATCTCAGCATCCTTGTCCTTCCATCCATCCCATCCGATGCCTGCCTTATCCCTTGAGGTGTAACCCAGGAAGTCCTCTACTGTCCATCCACGGCCATCAGGCACCTGAGGCAATAATGTGCCTGAGCGCATTCCTTTTTTTACATATACACCGTGTTTACCAATTACAATTTCATCAATGTTTTTGATCTTGCGCAGAGGACCAAGCACTGAGATCTCAAGTTCAATGTCCGGATATTCGGTTTTTGACAGAGGCATAAAACGGGTGTCACTGAAGGCTGCTGCCACAGCCATTGATTCCACGATCTTATATAATGGTTCTGATGGCATAAACCTGCCGATGCATCCTCTTAGTTGTCCGTCAATGGTAATTGTTACAAAGGCACCCAGAGGTTCCTTCAGGGTTGCAGTAAGTTTGTCGGGGTTTACAGGTGAGACACTTTCGTTGAAAAGCTTTGATTTAATTGCATTTCTTGCAATCTGTAAAAGGGTTTTCTTCTCGTCATTGGTAAGGCTGAATCCCGGGCCCTGCTCTTTTCCTGACCTTTCTCCCTGACCGCCGGTCTGTTCCAGGGCAATGGCATTATATCCGACAACCCTGGTCTTGTCTCCGTAATCTGAATTACCTGAGTTGGTATATTCTATATGCTTGAATGCCAGATCTTTTTCATTGTGGGCGAGACACATCAATACATATCCTGACGACCATCCACACATTGCAGTGGCAAGATCCGCAGTACCTGACTTCTCAATGGACCTGACCGTCTTGATAAAATTGTCCGGATCACCTTTAACGATCGCTTCCATAGTCATTTTATCAACCCTGGTGGCATCCTCATATGATGGATAGTGTGAAAAATCGCTGCTTATTACAAAAAGATTCTTTTCATTAAAGTATGGTTCAAGAGCCTTTGCAATTTCTTTTAAGGTTATCGTATTTCCGGTACCTATTAATATAGGAACGATTGGAATGTCTTTGTTAAAATGGCACTGGATAAAAGGAAGCTGAACTTCCAGTGAGTGCTCCGGGATATGAACTTCATCCCTTGAGATAAAAAATGAACTGCTCTCTTCCAGTTTGTTACTTATTTCTTTATTGACAGTCACCTTTCCAAGTGGTGTCATAAAGTCACCTGAGCTGTACGCAGAGGCACCGTCAAAAGCATAGTTATGGCTTGTCCCAATCAGGAATATATTGTCATAATCGGCATCCTTTGGTATGTAACTGAAACCAGCAGCAGCTGTATGAGCTGAAAAGACATATCCTGCATGTGGTACAATTATCGCTCTGACGACTGCTCCCCTGGATGTCTTCTTTGCGGCATCAAGATAGTGTGTAACTTCCTTTTTCAGCTGGCCGGGATCAGCCGGGTAAAAACTACCGGCAACAGCCGGTTTCCTTACTTCTCCGCTATTTTGTCCGTAGCTTGTCATAATAGCCATTATAATGAATATTATGGATATAGAAAACCTCTTCATTTACAGGTCCTTTATTCCTGTAAAATTACGAGAAAATAAGACAAGGGAAAAGTAAAAATTGAACAGTAAATTATATCAGAACAATATTTTCTTTAAGTACTTTACCGTCATCATCCACCCCGTAGAGTTTAATGCCCACGCTGCATGTTGCGTCAGCGGTGACATCGAGAATAGGTGATAGTGCTTCTTTTACATCTTCTTCTCCCATTGTATCATAGTCCTCAATGTCGAAGTAGAGATGAATAAAAAGTACATGTTCTGATTTTGGTATACGGGTCAACAGCTTCAGAAGCTTACCCATCCACAGGATGGATGCCGTGTTGAAATATACTACATTGAGTTTCAGATTAGTGGATCTGGCAGGGTTTTTTACATATTGCTCCGCCCACTTGTATACCGGCTCGTAAAATGAACTGGCATTTTCAGGTATTGATTTACCGTGAACGCTTATTATCCCTTTCTCGACATCCAGATCAATTTCAGGTGTCTTTGAGGTTGCATCTATGTGCAAATCTTTCGGCTTGCTCATCTTCTGATTATTTCTCCCGATTAGTATTGAGTTTAATCAAAGTTATAAAAGTAACGTACACCCTTATTTTTGTTTGTCAAAAAAAAAGGAAGAATAGTCAAATAAATCCTGCATTTAATCTAATCATT
>Ga0116171_10002480_pt1 | contig 17460 bp, 17 predicted proteins | sample AD_JPNHW2_MetaG_FD_89798 | JGI IMG/M metagenome (GOLD analysis project Ga0116171, IMG submission 89798) | Active sludge microbial communities of municipal wastewater-treating anaerobic digesters from Japan - AD_JPNHW2_MetaG | ecosystem: Engineered > Bioreactor > Anaerobic > Digestate | place... | reverse complement strand
TTCCTCCTGAGAAATCTTATTCTAATCCTTTTAACTTAAAGACTAAAGTCTAAGTCTAAGCTAATCTGCAAGGGCTTTACGTCAAGTAAAATAATTGCTGTTTCAACGGCTGATCAGTGTCACTTTTAACAAGCGTGTAAGCAGGCTGCCCTTCTCTGATCCCGTACCGAGATCAAGACCGCTCACGATAGTCCCTCCGATCACGTTTACATTCTGATGTATCGCGTCTCCGTTCGCGTTCCGGTAAGCCCAGGCGTCGTGCAGGACATAGGGATTTTTGTCAACAGTGCCCAAATATAGCACGATATGCCCCTTCATGTTTAGCAAAGTGATGCCTCCCGTAGCCTTTTCTGAGATGATCTGCCTACGCTCGGACGCCGTTTCGCCCCCGGAGAAAGTATGAACAACATTGCCGGATTTTGCCTGATTGGCTCCGTTGCGGGGCAATTCTATCCCGAAACAGCGGAAGATGCTGATCAGCAGGGAGGAGCAATCCCAGTCACCCTGCATATCAGCCCAGCCATATTTCTCTCCCAGCATCCGGAAAGCCTGCGTGATAGCGTTTCTGGGAGTGTAGGGCAGATAACCTTCATGAACGTCAGATTTTGCCACAAAGGCATCGATTACTACCGCGTCGCCACTGCTATCCCTGCGGGGAAGCCTCACCTTGTAATAAAAACCGCTGTCGCCCAACATAGGGAGTCTGCACCCCATCCGCTGATAGCCCAGATAGGTGTGGGCGGAGGCGTCACCCCAAAGATCAGCCTTGGAGGAAGTGACCACTACGAAAGATTCGCTCTGTTGGTAAGCCTTCCACTCGCTCTGGGAACAGAATCCAACCGCCGATTTCATAAACCAGCCTGTGGTGAGAGACGTCGCGCCGAAGACCCAGTTTCCATCAGCGGATTCATGATAGATCACGAGAGGCGTGCCAATATCGTAGCCGCTGTTCTGCAATTCATCAAATTCGGTATCCGTGGCGACTTTGTTGAGGTTCTGAAGGCTGGGAACGATGCGCTGATGCGCGAAGGACGTGGCAAAGGCAAAACGTACCGCGATGCTGTTGGGCACCCTGCCGACGGCTTCCAATGCCGTCATCTCGTCCCAGAAGTCGTTACCAACCCGATTCCCATCCCCGTCAAAGAGCTTCATCCCGCTGACGAGAGCATGCATCGCCCGGATCTGTGAACGTATCGCTTCACCGCCCATCCTGGAAGAGTGTCCGCTGAGATCTGAAACCGCCCTTGAACTGGCGCGGATCTCTCTGTTGAGCTGAACTATACTCTCCCGGTCCAGAACCAGTTTATCCGGCGCGGGATGCCGGGCGATCCAATATCCTGGTGCCCGCATTTCCTGTGCCACGCCGGGAAGTTGCGCCTTGGCGGCATGGAAAGGCAGAAGATCGACAAGGGTTGCCTGAAGCGGGGAGAATAGCAAGTGAAGTGAGAAGAGAGATAAAAGAAGGTACTTAAGGGGAATGGTGTGCGGGGATTGACCGCAGCCACGAAGTTCTGCACTCCGAACCCACTTCCTCTTTGTCTCTTTGACTCTGTTTTGACAGTTACCTAAGGGAGGTCGTTGAGGCTTTGGGTTATCGATATAGTTGTCAATGTTTATCATTCTTACTCCCATTTTCATCTTTGAAGCCGGAGGGTTGTTGTGTCGCCCCTCAGGGGCTATGGCGACAGGATGTCGCCGCTACTGTTTTCATCCCTGCGGGGTTGTAGCGACAGGACGCCTGCAATCCATTTACACGAGGCTCCGTCTTCCGGGAACGGCGGTACGGCGACCGCCGGTACAATCAGCGCGGCTTCATTCTCATGTCTTATCATTCTTCTCATTCTATACGCTTATAAAAATCTGATAGCCTATCCCGCGAGGACCCGCATTAACCCATTAACCAACTAACTTATTAACCTGCTAACCGACCCCTATCCTCTCTCTATCATCTTACGTCATGACGTAAGATGATAGAGAGAGGATAGCAAGGGGATACCGGTATGACCAAAGTCAAGACCGAGGAAAACTTTGGCAGAGAGATCAGTCCACAATACGGTCCAGAACCGGTAGCATTTCCGCGAGGAAATCCGCGTAGGAGCCGTTCAGGATGGCATTACGAGCCATCTGCATCAATTCCTGATAGAACCACAGGCTGTGGATGGTGGTAAGGCGCATGCCGAGGATCTCGTTCATGGTGATCAGATGCCTGATATAGGCGCGGCTGAAGTGAGTACAGGTGTAGCAGCCGCATTGAGGGTCGATGGGACGGAAATCGTCCTTATAACGTGCCGCCTTGATGATCATCTTGCCGTATCTGGTGAAGATGCTGCCCTTGCGCGCGTTGCGGGTGGGCATCACGCAGTCGAACATATCGACGCCTCTGGCGATGTTATTCAGCAGATCCGAGGGAGTTCCCACGCCCATCAGATAGCGGGGCTTGTCCTTGGGCAGGATGTCGTTCATGAATTCCGTGATGCGAAACATCTCCGGCTTGGATTCGCCCACGGCAAGTCCGCCGATGGAATAGCCGGGAAAATCCATATCGATCAGTTCGCGGGCACACTGTTCCCGCAGATCTTCATAGGTTCCGCCCTGAACGATACCGAAAAGAGCTTGATTGGCGTGATTAGTGAATGCCTTTTTGCCGCGTTCCGCCCAGGCGAGGGTGAATTTCAGCGACTTCTCGATATACTGGCGGGTCGAGGGCAGCGGTGGACATTCATCGAAGCTCATGATGATATCAGCGCCGAGGGCTTCCTGGATCTCGATGACCTTTTCCGGGCTAAAGAGGTGCAGACTGCCGTCGATGTGGCTGCGGAATTTCACGCCTTCGGGGGTGATCTTGCGCAGCGCGGAAAGACTCATGACTTGGAATCCACCGCTATCCGTGAGCATTGGACGATCCCAGCTGATGAACTTGTGTAGTCCTCCGGCAGAGCGGATAAGCTCATGTCCGGGGCGCAGATAGAGATGATAGGTGTTACCCAGGATGATCTGTGCCTGGACATCCTCGAGTTCATGAGGTGACATGGCTTTGACGGAGCCGACGGTACCCACCGGCATAAAAACCGGGGTCTTGATCTCGCCGTGGTTGGTGGAAATGATCCCCGCGCGAGCCTTGACGTCCGTGTTTAACAGCTTGAAATTAAAGATAATGACTCCTTATCTATGGATCAGACGAAGCAAGAGTTTTTCGATATCCGCGTAGAAAGCATAGACCATCAGGAACATCAGGATGAAAAACCCGATGCGCTGAGCTATATCCTGCACCCGCAGAGGGATGGGACGTTTGATGATGCCTTCGATCAGACAGAAGAAGATGTGTCCGCCATCCAGGATGGGGATCGGCAGGAGATTCATGATCAGGAGCATGATGCTTATCCCGGCAAAGAACATCAGCAAGGCGGAAAAGCCCTTCTGGCCGATGCTCTGGGACATGGAAACGATCATGACCGGACCGCCGATGTTGCTCTTCAGAGTTTCCGGCTTTTGGATAAGTTTGTATAGACCGTAGTAATTCATGATGATCATGTTCAGGGTGGAGAGGCTTCCGATCTTCAGCGCCTGAACCGGTGAGTAACTCTCTGAGTAGCGGACGGGCATATACTGCGTGACGCCGATCATCTTCTGGGAGCCGTAGAGGACGTTCTCCTCAAGGATGATGTGTCTGGTAAGCAAGCTGTCACCGCGTTGGATACTGACGAGAACGTCGCCGTCCCTGCTCTCAGTGATCCGCTCGCGCATATCGTACCAATCGTTGATCTGAACCGAATCTATGGCGGTGATTAGGTCCTTCTCCCTGAGCCCCGCACGCCAGGCTGGATAACCCGGTGTGATATCGCCCACGATGGCTTTGGCCTGGGGACGCAGACTGCTGATGAGCGAATCCACGTCTGAAGCGGCGATATTCAGGCGAATGGAGCGGCCCTCACGCCGGAGAGAAAGGGTGTTGTTTGTCTTGGGTGAGAGCTTACTCAGGGCGTCACTGAAGCCGCGAACGGACTTGCCATTTACTGTGGTGAGACTGTCTCCGGGAACGAAGATCTGAGTCCACCTGCCTGTTGCCGACTGGATCACCGGAACTTGATCCTCCAGCTTCTGAGGTAGCATGAATGAGATCACGAAGAGGAACAGCGCCAAAATGAGATTGGCAAAGGGTCCGGCAAAGGCGATCAGCGCTCTCTGCCACCAGGCTTTGGACTGGTAAGCTCCTTCGTCATGGATGTCCGGATCGTCAGGATTCTCGCCCTTCATCCTGAGATAGCCACCCAGAGGCAGCCAGGATATCCGGTAGTTTATCCCGTTGATGACTTTATTAAAGATCGGCTTACCGAAACCTATGGAAAAGGTCTCGATGCTGACTTTGAAGGCTCGCGCCGCCAGGAGGTGGCCTGCCTCATGCACGATGATCATCAGCCCAAAGGCGATGAGGGTCAGGACAAGGGTCAATGCTTATCCCTTTGTCCGGCAAGAGTTATGGCAATAAAGCTGGCAACATCGGTCGAGTAGGAACCCGTCCCGAAACCGGCGTCGTAACCCAGTTCGATGGCGAGTTCATGGCTGATCCTCGGACCTCCGCAGATGAAGAGCATCTGGTGACGCAGTCCTTCCGCTTCCGCGAGTTCGATCAGCTTGGTGAGATTCTTGAGGTGAATATTCTTCTGCGTGACGACCTGAGAGACGAGGATAGCGTCCGCCTTCTCTTCTCTGGCACGGCGCAGCAGCTCTTCGGAGGGAACCTGAGCGCCTAGGTTGATGGCGTTGATATACTGGTAGCGTTCCAAGCCATAACGATGGTTGTAGCCTTTCATATTCATGATCGCGTCGATGCCCACGGTATGAGCGTCACTTTCTATGCAGGCGCCTACGACAGTGATCTCCCTGCCAATGTGTTCGGCAATGAAGTCATCCGTCTCTTCCATATCCATAACAGGCGTGTCAACGGTCTTTACCTTGATGTCTTGGGGATCGACCGCGGCGGCACAGGTCGCGTAGGCAATGAACTGGGTAAAGCCTTCATTGAGGTCTCTTGTGCCACAGATATCTATATCCTCGCAGCCCATCTGGCGGAGGATCAGGCGGGCAGCTTCCCTTCCTTCTTCGGTGGCAGGCATGGGCAGGCTGAAGGAAAACTGGATCTTGCCGTCGCCGAGGGTGTCTCCATAGGGTCTGATAAGCTTGTTTTTCATGCTAACTCCATCTCTGCTTTCATCTTGGTCAGGAAGGGATTCATGTATGAGGCATCCTTGCGGAAGACTCCATCCAGACCCTTACCACCGTTCTCGGGACGTTTGATATCGGCAAATTCACCCCGTGCCATGGCGGAGAACAGCCCTTCTTCGGCAACTTTCTCCAGGAAGAAGGTGGCTTCCTCGAGCACTGTGTTCGCCCGGTTGTTGATAAAGCTGTCCGGCGCGAGTGACAATTCATTGCCGAGGTCTTTGACAGCGTTGAAGATGTACTGCGCGTTCTCGATCGCCAGGGACCTATCCGCGATATGCGGAGTGTGGATCGCTTCCGTCATCATACCCAGCAGCTGGACTCCCTGTCCTGTGAGCTGACCGATGAAATTGAACATCGCGTCCATGAGGTGAGTCTTGAAGATATTACCGCTGGCGAACTTGGTCGGAGGCATATACTTGACCGGCGAATTGGGGAAGAGTTCCTTCGTGAGCATAGCGTGCGCCAATTCATAGGTGAAGCAGTTCTCGATCTCGGGATTGATCTCGAAGGCATGGCCAAGCCCCATCTTCTCAGGCTTGATGCCGCTTATCAGGGCAAACTGCTCATTCAGAAGCTGGGAGGCGGTCACGGTGTAAGCCTTCTCGATGGCGTCGGAAGTTGTGAGATAGTTATCTTCACCCGTCTGGATCTCGATCCCGGCATAGGCGTTGATCATTCTGGCGAAATATTGGTCCAGGAGAGTGCGCTTCGGGTTGATATCCCGGAAGAGAATGCCGTACATGGCGTCATTGAGCATCAGATCGAGACGTTCGATCGCTCCCATGACGGCGATCTCCGGCATGCAGAGTCCGCTGGCATAATTGGTGAGACTGATGTAACGTTTCTCCTGAGCGGTGACTTCATCCAGCGCGGCGCGCATAATGCGGAAGTTCTCCTGAGTCGCGTAAGTTCCACCGAAACCAACCGTCGTAGCGCCGTAAGGGACGTAGTCCAGAAGCGACTGGGCGGTTGATCTGATCACGGCAATGATATCCGCGCCTTCGATCGCTGCTGCGCGTGCCTGTTTCACGTCCTCATGGATGTTGCCTGTGGCAACGATCACATAGATGGCTGGCTGACGCCGGGGTCCGTATTTGGCGAATTGCTCTTCACGATGTTCTTTCTGAGCCTGGATATGCGCCAGCATTGAGTCCGACAGTTGATCCAGGATATCTTCGATCGCGTCCTGAGAGGCTGTTCCGCAAGAAACCAGATCAAGCTCACCCCGGGCGACCTGTTCGGCGGCTTCCTGGGCTGTGATCCCTTTGATAGCCATGGCGTTGGCGATCCAGTAGGCCGAACCTCGGTTCAGTACATTCCTGGCTTTGAGATGTTCGACAACCATATTGGGCAGAGGCTTGCCGTCTGAGGTTGCCCCATCGATACCCAGCATCCTGATCACTGTACGTTCGATGGTCGCGGAACTGTAGTCCCGGAACAGCCAGTCGAAGCTTCCGGCGATACCGCGAGCGGCTTTACGGGCACGCTCCACGGTCTGTTGATGGAGATGTAGCTTTAGCATAAAAAACTCCGGTTTATCTTTATATCTTGAAAATCTATTGATCAGGACCGGTTTCCGCCGAACCGAAGATCGAAAAGCTGGTGATCTTACCGGCACGGGTATCGATCAAACGGGGTAGCCACCGATCTGGTATTCGCTCTTTAGCGCTGTGTTCGACGATCACGATCCCCTCAGGTTTAAGCATATCTCCCGCAAAGATCAGATCGAGGCACTTCTCCACCAGCCCTTTGTCATAAGGAGGATCGAGGAAGATCACATCGTAGAGATGATCCGCTTTGGCAAGATATTGCTCGACTCTCCGGCGGTGAATATGACACTGATCGGAGCAGTTCAGCTTGGCAATGTTCAGGAGCAGAACGGCGATCGCCTGATTGGCAAATTCGACGAAATCCACCCATTCAGCGCCACGGGAAAGGCATTCCAACCCGAACGATCCAGTTCCGGCAAAGAGATCCAGAACCCGCAGATCCTTATAATCGGGATACTTCGAGAAGATCACCTCACGATTGAAGTCGGATGTGGGACGGGTGCCTTGACCGGGAACGGTGTAGAGCTTACTGCCCCGGTATTTGCCGGTTATGATACGCAGTCATTCTCCTCAGGCAGAAGGTTTGCTGCGCTTGGACTTGGGAAAGACGAATTTGATCTCCAGCTGCACCGGTTTGGGATTGTAACGCGGGCAGCTGAGAAGATGAACATCCTTGCGTTGTTTACACTTACGCATGCACTTCTCGCAGATAGCATTGTATTCTGAGATTATCTTCCGGTTCATTCACGCACTCCGCGGAGCTTAGTCTTTGGTCTTCAACCTCTGCATCTCCATAAAGAGAGCCAGAAAATCAGCGAAACTGATCGTATTCAATTTGGTATCGCGGTCATAGTTCGTCAGCAGAGCGGTCATAAAGTCTTTCAAAGTATATTCATCTGCCTCAGGCAATCCCTGAATAAAGGTCTGCTGGGCATTCTGCTCGATCTCTGCAAGGATCTCCTGAATGTTGTCCTGCTCCGGTTCGTCCAGATCAAGATCATCCAATTCAAGATAGAGGTCGTTCATATCAACCCCCTCAGCGAGCTTTTCGACAGCCCGGGAGAGGTTTGTAAAGCCTTGATGATTAAGTATCTTCAGATACGCCAGCTCTTCGGGAGTAAAGAGCTTCTCGATGCGCGGGTCATAGCTGTTGTTGGGATCGTTGAGGATGCGCAAATGCAAGGACTCGATCTTTTCGCGCACGGTCGGGGAACTGTCGTTTTGCCCGATCAGTTCATAAGCGGCAAGCGCGTCAAAGAACTGGTTCTGCTCTTCAAAGAGCTTTGCCAGGGTCAGGGTCGGCTGCCAGGAACGTCCGTTAAAGCTTGATTTCATCGTTTCTCCCTTCAATTATCATTATTTCGATTCCAGGCTACAGGGAGGCGGTTTTGTGTCAATCGTTTTCAACGGCTTAGCTCCCTTTTGCCAGGCGGTATGCTGACCGTATCCCACCCGTACGCTTTCCGTATGATATCCGTATGGTTGTACGACAATGGTATTAACGCTGTACCATATGGATTGAATATGCGTTTTTTAATGGCAATAGCAAGGATGAGAACACGAGCGAGAATAATGTGGGAGCGACTTCCAGTCGCTCATATAAGAGATAATTGTTTCAAAGTTGACAAAACTAATAGCTAAACAATTGATACATAAGCAGGAAAGCCTTTTACAACTAATCTGTAAATGGCTTCGGGACCGAGATCTTCCCAAGCGAATGTTTCACATGAAACCACATACTGACTCATCAGGGCAGCTACTCCGCCACTACAGGTGAGATAAACCGCTCCGGCCTTCCTTATAAGATTTTCGACTTCTGGGGATCGTTCTCCTTTACCCAACATTGCCAGCAATCCACTTTTCAGGAGAATCAGGCTTGCGCCATCCATGCGGGAGCTGGTGGTTGGACCGATCGCACCGCAGGATCTTCCCGGAGGAGTTGGGGATGGACCGCAATAGAAGATACAGGTTTCACGTAAAACCAGGGGTAAATCCTCGCCACGTTCATGGTATTCAAGCATGCGTTTATGAGCGGCGTCTCTTGCGGTGAAGAGCGCTCCGTTGAGGATGACCTTGTCGCCTCGAGCAAGATTCGAGATGATCTCCGGAGTGAAGGGAAGTTCGATTGTGTGCGTTCTCATGGATCAGATCCTGAAACTTAGGTGCCGGTGGGAATGGCACTGGATATTGATCGCCAGAGGAAGAGATGCGATATGGCAGGGAGCGGTCTCCAGATGTACCGCCAGGGCGGTGCAGTTTCCACCCAGACCCTGTGGTCCGATGCCGGTCTCATTTAGTCTAAGCAAGATTTCCTGCTCCAATCTCGCGTATTCAGGTAGCGGATGAGATTCGCCCAACTCACGGAAAAGGGCTCGTTTTGCCAGGGAGGCACAGCTTTCAAAATTGCCACCCAAGCCGATGCCTAAGATTATCGGCGGACATGACTTTCCCCCAGCCGCGACAACAGTCTCCACAACCAATTCAATGATATCTGAAGGGGTGGCGTCCGGCTTGAGCATAATCAGTCTGCTCATGTTCTCCGCGCCTCCGCCTTTTTGCCCCATATGGATGAGTATTTCGGAACCAGGAACGATTCTGGTGTGGATCACAGCGGGGGTATTATCGCCTGAATTTACTCGGTCATATAGGGGATCACGTACGATGGAACGGCGTAAATACAGCATCTCAGTTGCCTCTGCAACAGCTTCATTGATGACTGATTCGAGGTGATCGCCGCTGATATGGACAAGATTTCCGATCTCGATGAAGAATACCTGAGTACCCGTGTCCTGGCAGGGTGGTATATTCTGCTCCTCAGCGATCACAGCATTCTTTAGCATGTCTTCGAGTATCTCCTGAGCCCCAGGCTCAGTCTCGATGGCAAGATCCCGGCGAAACATATCCTGCAGACGGAGATCAAGGGAGAAACTCAGTTCCCGGTAATGATCCAGGATGGCATCATGAATATCCCGGGATGGAACGATCCTGATATCATGCATCTTTCTATCCTTTGGCGCGCTTGGAGAGATAACGAAGCAGCAGATCAGCCACAGGGGTGGATGTCGTGCAGGGAATATATTCGATCTGCGCCTGATGGCACTCCGCCTTGAGATAATCAATGTGGTGGTGGAAGTTTTCCAGGTATTCCTTACGTATTTGCCAAGGGGTCACGGTGATCTTCTCTCCGCTTTCGCTGTCTACAAAGCGGGTTTCATGCTTAAAGCCGAATTGCTCTTCCTGCGGATCAGTAAGATGAAAGACCAGCACTTCATGGTGTCTGTAACGAAACTGCTTCAGGGCATTAATGATCTTCTCAGGTTCATCCAACAGATCAGAGATAATGATGATTAGGCTGCGTTTGCGTATCGTCTCCGCGATCCTGGTTAAATTGGTGAAGAGATCTGTGGAATCTTTCGGTTCCAGACGCACCAAAACCTCAAAGATCTGGGACAGATATCCCCTGTAAGCCTTGGGTACTAACTTGTTGGTTATCTCCCGGTTGAAGGTGATCAAACCTACCGCGTCTTTCTGAGACATCATCAGCCAGGCGATCGAAGCGCTTAGTTCAGTCGCGTAGTCGATCTTTGCCACATCGTGAGAGCGGAAGAACATCGACTTGCTGTGATCCAGAATGATATAGGATCGCAGATTGGTCTCTTCTTCGTATCGCTTGATATAGTAACGTTCCGTCTTGGCGGCGATCTTCCAGTCTATGTCCCTGAGCGGTTCGCCCGGATTATATTGGCGATGATCGCTGAATTCGACGCTGAAGCCATGGTAGGGGGATTTGTGCAATCCGATGAGAAAGCCCTCGACGATCACGCGGGCAGTCAGCTGCAGCTTCTTCAGCCTGGCAGTGGTCTCATCCCTGAGCAGGGGCACCATTAATCCTTTTTGGGTCTGTAAAGCAGGGCGAAGGGGATGATAACGACATATGCTATCACCAGTATCAGAGGGGAGATGGAGATCTCGTTGGCGCTCATGATGATGAAGCCAAGGATGAGGAGAGCGGTGGCGACCAGCAACAGGATATAATTGATCCTGCCGAGTCCCAGTCTGTCTTTACTTTTCTTTGCCATGTTAACTCCTTGTAACACTCAAGATAATTTCCGGTTTTGTCCGATCCGGTATAAAGCTTTGAGGTCAGTTTTGAGGTAAACCGAGGTATTCTGCTCTGATACGCTCGTAAGTCTCGTTTGAGAGACTTTGCCTCTTTGTCTGTGTAGTACACGCTATTGGCTCCAATATGCTGATTTTCGCCGTAATTTTATGCCCCAAAAGTCGCCAAAAATGAGGCGCGAAACTCATGTCACCATACCAGCATAATATGTCCCTGTTTGCTTCACTACGTGGCTCTCCGTTGATCGTAGTGTAATTTATACATACAGGGAGGATGTCGGCTTGACTTTTGATCGCCATTTCGAAGAGAGAGGAACGGAAAGGACGGATATCGGAACCGTCCGTACTGGTTCCCTCGGCGAAGAGAACAACATTGAACCCTTGCCTGAGTGCTTCTGCAAAGTTTTCGATTTCAGCCGGCAGAGAGACAAACTTCTTGCGGTTGGTATAGAGTGATCCCCCCAGACGGGTTATATCCCCGAGGAAGGGGTTGCTGCCCATTTCGACCGAAGTGATAAAGGAAAAGGGACGGATCGAGCTGAGGACCATGATGTCCGTATATGAAACGTGGTTGGCGACGACCAGGTAGTTTTTGTCCTTAAAAAGTTCAAGTCTTTCGGGATTCTGGATAGTGGTCTGAATCCGGAAAGCTTTCAGATATCCCTTCGCCACACGGTGGTTGTTTCTGATAAAGCGTTGACGGCGACGAACCAGATCTGGTGTGATCAGTTTGATCAGGCTGGCTGAAACAAAGAAATCCAGGGTCATCCACAGATGCCAGATGAGGAAGAATATCTTTTTTAGCATGAATTGAGGCGGATCACTCCACGCCTGTCGATCTGGATTTTCGGGTGTAGGATTGCTTAATATTGTCCACGTCCAGCAGAGTCAGGAAGTCTATGCATTTAAAGCTCTTATCCAGCGCCGGAGTTCCGCAGATCTTGGCTCCCGCTTTGAGATAGGAAACCAGAAGTGAAGGGATCTTCCCTTTTTCGATCGTTCCCGCGTCAGCGTGTGGAATGGGAAACTTGTGAACATGACGGCGAAAACCTGGAACTCTGAACTTGCTGCGGGGACGGACGAGACTTCCTTCTTCGAGGTGACCGTGGTGTTTTAGATAATAATAAATAGCTTTGATCTCTTCTCTGTCCATGGTTTTTATGCTCGAGCAACCAAAGAGATACTTGGTCTCGCTCGCTTCGATATAGGCATTGATCCCTTCCCAGAGCAGTGCGATGGTCACGCCGTTGCGATGATCTTTGTGGACGCAGGCTCTACCGAGTTCGAGTTTGTTCCCCGGGAGGAGCTTAATCTGCTTCATGTGGAATTCAGTGGCGCTATACCAGCGTTTTGTGTGCAGGGAGGATTGCATGCGGTAAGTCCCGATCAGCTTTCCGTCTTTTTTATCGAGGATCAGAAGGTGATCGCAGAGACGGTCGAACCTGTCGATATCCATGCCGGTGCGTTTCTTGCGCTTGAGCAGTTCCTCGAGGAAAACGTCGTGTCTGAGGCGGAGTGCCTGCCGTAATTCTTCCAGCGAATCCGCAGTTTTGATGATGAAGTTCTTCTTCTCGATGAGCATGGGAATATGAGCGCGGAAATCACTCAAGTTCTTTCTGGTCTTGACCTGTATCTTAGGCTTGGAAGCCTTTTTCTGGCTGGGTTGATGCATTATTTTATCCTTGCTTAACTAAGTTTCAAACCAATCCTCGCAGTTGGACGCAGAGGCATTCTTTTGTCAAGCAGAATCAATCCTCCCTCAGGAGCAGGACTTTTATCGTAGTCGTGGCGCGTCCTCTTATAGCCTTGATCAGGTAGATTCCGTTTGGTGCGGTTACTCCGCGCTCGGCTTTGCCGTCCCAGACGATCTCCAGGGTTTTGGCTGCGTCAGCCGAATTTATACGTCTGATGAGCTGGCCCCGGAGGTTGAATATTTCTATCACCGCGGGTGACCTAGTTTCACCTGTCAGGCTAAGATTGAGAGAACCGGCGAAGGGGTTGGGATAAGCTTTGAGGCTCACAACGGCGGGAGGAATGGTCGCGTCGTCATTGGCGACGGGGCCGGTCTCTGCCACACCGAGGGTATCCAGAATGACGCTGACCAGGTCTGACAGTGTCAGAGTGGAATCAGTCACACAGGAAAGCAGGAAGGAACTGCCTATGGTGCGGTAGCCTCCATTACTGTTCCAGATGCCGATGAGATCATTAACATGCTCTGTATTCTGAGAGTAGAAGATGGGTACGGATGTGGCTGAATCGGTAGCCAGCGCCATGGTGACGTTGTTCAGGTCATCATAAGCCCAGATCTGATCCTCACATCTCAGAGATTCGATATAGGCAAGGTGGTCATAAGGCGCGGAGATGCCGAATTTTGACATCAGCAGGTCAGCTCCGTCCCAATTCGCCCAGCCTTCCATATAGACTGAACCGCCCTGCTCCAAATACTGATTCAGGGCGTTATACTCAATAGAACCGGGTGTCAGGATGTATGCCGTATCTCCCGTCCCAAACAGGCAGAATACTGCTTCAAACTGATGCAGATACTGATAATCAGGAATGATCCTGTCACTATAGACCACATTGTATTCGCCCGCGTCGAGTATGGCGTTCTGAAGAGCTACTCCATTGTGCTGAATCGGTTCCCAGATAAGTATCTGGGCTGTGGTGGGAGCGGCTTCCGGGGTATAACCGATCGCCGGATCACCGAATAACAGGTAGGTATAGACGTTCTGAAGCTCGGGATAGATGATCCCGCCGGAATCGACCGGGTCGCCAAAAAGGTAGATCTGCGTGTGGAGAAGATTGGTATAGGCATGCGCCATACCTACAGATTGGCGGTAGTTCGCGTAGTTTTCCAGAAAATGGTGGTTGTAGGAGCTGAGTCCTCCCCAGCCCGGATTACGCCAGCCGATCTTGTACCAGCCGGTGCGAGTGGCTGCGAGGGTCGCGACGCTCTTTTTCTGCAGCGTGTATTCACCCAGACATGCCTGATCTCCATCGATCATACCGTTGTTACAGGAAGCGGCGAAGATAACCGTACCATCGGCGTTCTGGAGGTTGTCAAAGCTCTGGCGGCTGACCAGATCGAGCCATTGCATCTCATCGCTGTCGGGGAGATTGTTGCCATTGGGATCATCCATCCAGACCTTTCTGGCACTGGTGGTTGAACTGCCGTGCGCGCTCCAGTTGATCAGACCCCAGCTTTGGGTATTCAGCTGCGTTCTGAAGCCATTGGCATCCAGAGGAAAGTCGCTTGGGTGGGATGGCACGTGACCAAGCTGCTCATACATCGTGGTCGTCTGCATGTTTCGCAGGTTATTTAGTTTCTCATACTCCATGAAATCAGCACCATCCGTCTGAAGGTAGATCGTTTCGGGCTCGCCGGCATAGTTCAGATAGGCTGCAGGCAGCAGGGCTTTATTCTTCCAGGCGGCGTTGGACTGCTCAAAGGCGACGATACGGTTGGCGATCGTCGTACAGATCACGGGATTGTTGGAACTGATCCTGCCCACGAAGACCTCGGGTGTGTAGTCCACTCCCCAATCCTGCTCGCCTTCCATGGTGTAATATTCACCCAGGCGGTTGTCATTATCGGTATCCCAGATCGAGGACAGATCGCTGTAATAGATATCCGAAGGAATGGTTTCCCAGCCATCCGGCTCGGGAGTCAGCATCCCTGTCGGCACCGTATCCACATCACCCAACAGAAGCAGATAACTGAAGTTGTTTGTATTGTATTGCTCCACAAGATAGTTATGGAGTTTTTCGGCATCCGTGGCACCGGGTGATGTCTGCAGGATCGTCGCGATATCCGCAAAGCTGGTGATCAAACCCTGAGACTGACGAAAGAGCACCAGAGTCTGAATCGCATTGTACTGCGTGCTCGTTCCCACGATCAAGTAATCGTAATCCTTAGCAGAGTTTTTCTGATACCACTTCCCCAGGTCAGACTGGTTAACAAAGTAGTCATCCAGTTTGAATGTCCCGGGTACGTTTCCCCTGTTCGACTCATGATGTGTGTAATCCAAGTGAACGCTCAGGGTTTCGAACCACTGATATGTGCCGCTCGTATAACTGACAGGAAGGACTCTGAAGGATGCGTAGCGCAGATCACCCCAATTCTTGGTTCCGAGATAGATCGCGCCGGTCTGAGGCGCGGCTGTTCTCTGAGCCGTCAGGATCCGTGTGCCGTCGCTGAAGCCTTGGTTGATCTCCGGTTCCGCCGAGCTGATACTCCTGGGGGTGGAGAGCAGCGCCTGATGCTCGTTGACGTCTGCTCCCTTGGGCAGAAGGACGTTTACGGTCTTGTAGGGCAGCTGAGGCATTCCGGGGGCGGTCAGAACTCCATATCCGCTTTCGGTGAAGGATTTTGGGGAAAGTTCAGGAGCGGAGGGAAGACTCACGCTCAGATCGATTGTTTCTGCGGACAGCACTAGGCTGAAGAGCAGAAATAAGATCAAACCAAGGTTCTTTTTCATAATGGTCGCCTTTATCATAGCTAAATATATTCCGGCAAACTCGCTGAACAATTCTTACCACAGACGTAGGACAGTCGTCGTTAGTCTTTTCTGAACCTCTTTCGCCGTTCCTTCTTCATCTTTTCTGTGGCATACTGAATGATCAGACGCGAAGCTGTATTTTTATGTTGATGCAAAAAACCTTCCACTTCTGCGGGATGTACCACCCAGAGCTGTTTGAGAAACCAGCCAAGCCCCTGATGCACGACCCTTTCACTATCCAGCATCATTGGCTGGATAAAGTTCAGAAGTATTTCCGGGGCAACGCTTTTACGTAGGAATAGCATCGTCACCGGTACCGCCCTGCGAGTCCATTTTGATTCAGCAACCCGCCAATCTGCGAAATCTTCGAGAGTGACGATCTTCAGTTCCAGAAACACAGGTGTGATCTTGCTGCAGATATAGTCCGAATGTGCCCAGTTCTCGACTCCCTGATCGAACCATAGCCGCACAATATCGAAAATCTCACGAGTGAAGCGGGGACGGAATTTTTTCAATAGCATCACAGCCAGAGACCCGAATTCGTACTTGCCGGTCTTGAAGAACAGCAATCCAAGTTCGGCAGCTTCCAGCGGTCCTATCTCGTATTCTTGCAGCAATCTGGCTTTGAGTTCGCGGATCTGGTCTTCCTCAAGACCATAAGCGTCGTAACCTTCTTTGAAGTATCTGGAATACTTCGCAACCAGAACCGGATTCTCATTGGCTAAAAAAAACTTCTCGCAAACCCGGCAGATCTGCCGGTACTGCGTCTCCTTGTCTTCCATAGACTAATCCTTGCTACGCGGGTCGTAGCCTTTACCCCTGCCAGTGACCAATACATGAAACCGGTTAAACATCTGTCTGAGCCGGTAAACCATAGATTTGGACGGATTCAGCTGCGCCAGCAGTTTCGCCAGGAATGCCTCCCAATTGGTTGATTCCTGCGAACGGAAGAACCCGATGTCCTGCATCACAGAAAGCATGTAGTTTCTTATCCTGTCAAGCTCTTCCTTTTCCACCGCCACGCTCTTATAGCGGTTTTGTGGGGATTTTTCCATACTCCGGCTGTAAAGCTCCCAGGTGGCGATCGCCACTGCCTGGGCGAGGTTAAAGGAGGGGAAATCAGGATTCGCGGGGATGTGGCATCTCAAGGGGCAAAGATCCGCTTCGGCATCCGTAAGCCCGTATGTCTCCCTGCCGAAGACCAATCCCGTCTTCAGATGGGGGATCTCATGCAGATATTCTGCCGTGCGGGAGGGATCCATGTCGATCGGCTTGGTCTTACCCACTCTGCGCGAAAACGCCACGACCCTGTCCAGGTCGGCTATTGCCGAAGCCAGATCGGGGAAAACCTCCGCTTGATCGAGGATGAAGTTCGAATGCACCGCCAAATAATAGTCGTTCTTTTCAGGTATACTGCCCACGATCCTGAGTTTATCCAGTGAAAAGTTATTCATGACCCTGGCGACTGCTCCGACGTTTCCGCCATAGACCGGTTCGACCAGAATGATATAGGTGTTTTTGAGAGCTGCTTCCCGGGTCTGTGGTCTATTTCCCATTGCTTGTGCCTTCCTTGCTGATCAAAGCTCTGATCCGGGTAAGCTACCTCAGTTCCTGAGGATGATCCCGTTTACTTCTTATTCATGATCTGGGCAAGCCTCTGCCCCATCTGCTGAACCTTCGGATTACGATCCGCCTTCCATTCCTGGATCGTTTTCTGAGTTATATTGATAAAGTCCTGTGTCTTGTCTTTCTTGGAGCGTTGAGTAAAAATATTCGCCAGTTTCTTCATGGTCTGCCAGATGGTACGAACCCGTTTTTCGTCTGCTTCCATGAGCCAGCGCTTGATGTTCGTGTAAGTCTGCAAAGGACGTTGCCTGGCAACTTGGGTTAGGATATGGCTGATCTTCTTTTGAACTTCATCGCTTTCGTCGTCGAGGAGGTTGGATACGAAGGTCAGGATGTATTGGGGATTGCGGGAGGAGATGTTTTCCATGCCATGCATGGACATGGCGCGTTTCTTTTCACTGTCTGAATCAGCCCAGATCGGCATATATTCTTTCATGACTTCG
>Ga0116171_10002479_pt1 | contig 17465 bp, 13 predicted proteins | sample AD_JPNHW2_MetaG_FD_89798 | JGI IMG/M metagenome (GOLD analysis project Ga0116171, IMG submission 89798) | Active sludge microbial communities of municipal wastewater-treating anaerobic digesters from Japan - AD_JPNHW2_MetaG | ecosystem: Engineered > Bioreactor > Anaerobic > Digestate | place... | reverse complement strand
GCTGGGCGCCATCGGCGCGGTGCGCGTGGTGGTCTATGCCGCCCTGGCGGGCACGCCATTCTACTCCGAGCCCTCGCAGCAATTCCTGCAGACCTGGAAGGAAGAGCCTGCTGAGCTGCACAGCGCTTACCACGAGTACCTGTTCAAACTGCGCAACGTGGAAAAACGGTTGTTCACCAACACCGCACGGGAACTGGCGCAGGAACGCAGCCGCTACCTGGAAGAATTTTTCAATCAACTCATTGCGGAAACCAACGGAGAAAGATGATCGCTGATCCTGCACAACCAACGCTCGATATTGCTATTCAATGGGCAACACAGGCCGGCGCTATCGCCCGCGAAGGCTTTTTAACCGAACATGCCATCAACTTCAAGGGCGCCACTGACCTGGTGACCGAGATCGACCACGCCTGCGAAAAACTGCTGGTCGATGCCATCCTCACTGCCTTCCCCTCCCATTCCATCCTCACCGAGGAAAGCGGAGCGGTGAACAGCGGTAGCACATACCGCTGGCACATCGACCCGCTGGACGGCACGGTCAATTATGCCCGGCGTATCCCTATGTATGCAATTTCACTGGCTTTTGAACATGCAGGCCAGGTGCAGTTGGGGGTGGTGTATGACCCATCCAGGGATGAATGCTATGCAGCGCAGCGCGGCAAGGGGGCCTGGTTGAATGGCAGGGAACTGCACATCACCGACACGACGGACCTGGAAAAATGCCTGTTTGCCACGGCCTTCGCGCGCAACCAGGGCGACCTGTTCGAGCGCAACCTGCGCTACTTCGGTTACCTGTCACTCAATACCTTTGGCGTGCGGCGGTTGGGCAGCGCAGCCCTGGAGCTGTGCTACGTAGCCAGCGGGCAGGTGAACGCCTACTGGGAGTTAGCCATCAACTCCTGGGATATGGCAGCAGCCGCGTTGATCGCGGAAGAAGCCGGCGCGATCGTAACCACACCCGATGGTGATTTGGATTATTTCAAACCGCCTTATGCCGTGCTGGCATCCGCCCCCGGGATACACACCCAACTGATCGAGCTATTTCATCGTTTGTAAGTTCCTGAATTATTGATTTTCCAGGTGCCTGCTGTATAATCAATTTGCCCTGTGAACCTCTAATGGGTTCAACAGGCAATTTGGTATCAATTCATATCAACTGAAGGAGTCCCATGTCCACATCCAAATCCTATACCCAGAAGCGCTGGAGCCTCGCCGACCTGTACCCGTCCGCCGATTCAGCAGAATTGAAGCATGACCTTGAGATATTTGAAGCGTTAGCCCAATCCTTTGAGAAAAAACGATCCCTGCTGACCGATACCATCAGACAGGCGGATTTCATGGCGGTCATCCACGAACTGGAAGAAATCTACCGCATCGGTAACCGCATGGGAAGTTTTGCGGAGCTGTGGTACACCGAGAACACCCAGAACCAGGAAGCCCTGGGGCTGGTGGCAAAGACCGAGCAACTCTTCTCCGAGGTCAGCAACCGCACCCTGTTCTTTGGGCTGTGGTGGAAAGACCTGCCGGAGGAAAAAGCTCTTCCATTGATGGACAAGTCCGGCGATTACCGCTACTGGCTGGAGGAAATGCGCCACTTCAAGCCGCACACTCTCACCGAAGCGGAAGAGAAGATCATCAACACCAAGAACGTGACCGGCGTGAACGCCCTGACCACGCTTTACAACACCATCACCAATCGCTATGTGTTCAAGCTCGAAGTGAACGGCGAGGTCAAGGAGCTGACCCGCGGCGAATTGATGATGTATGTGCGCGGCAGCGACCCGGACCTGCGCGCGCGCGCCTACCAGGAACTCTACAAGGTATACAGCGCTGACGGGCTGATCCTGGGTCAAATGTACCAGACATTGGTGCGCGACTGGCGCAACGAACAAATGGGGCTGCGCCATTTCAAAAGCGCGATCTCGGTGCGCAACCTGAGCAATGACCTGCCGGATGAGGTCATTGACCTGCTGCTGAAGGTGAGCAAAAAGAACACCGGGATTTTCCAGCGCTTCTTTAAACTCAAAGCACGCATGCTTGGCATGAAGAAACTGCGCCGCTATGACATTTATGCACCGGTGGTGAAAGCCGACAAGGACTTCCCGTACGAAAAGGCTGTTGCCAAGGTGTTCCAGTCATTCAGGGAATTTGAGCCGAAGTTTGCCAAGCTGGCTGAACGCGTGTTCGCGGATGACCACCTGGATGCCGAGGTACGCAAGGGTAAACGCGGCGGTGCATTCTGCGCCACGGTACTGCCGGACATGACGCCCTGGGTAATGCTCAACTTCCAGGGGAAATCGGACGACGTAGCCACCATGGCGCACGAGCTGGGGCACGCCATCCATTCCATGCTGGCTGAAAAACACACCCTGTTCACGCAGCATGCCTGCCTGCCGCTGGCGGAGACTGCCTCGACCTTTGGCGAAATGATGCTGGTGGACAAGCTGCTGAGCGAAGAACCTGACGAAGCGGTGAAACGCGATCTGCTCTTCCGCCAGGTGGACGATTCCTATGCCACCATCCAGCGCCAGGCGTTCTTTGCCATGTTCGAGAAGGAAGCGCACAAGATGGTTGTGGACGGGGCTTCGGTGGATGAGTTGAGCGAAGCGTATTTCAAGAACCTGAAGACGCAATTCGGCTCCGCGGTTGAAATCGGCGAGGAGTTCAAGTGGGAATGGGTCTCCATCCCGCACATCTATGAATCCCCGTTTTATGTGTATGCTTACGCCTTCGGGCAGTTGCTGGTGCTGGCGCTGTACAAGCGCTACAAGGAAGAGGGCGAGGCGTTCAAGCCGAAATACATCAACCTGCTCTCCACCGGCGGCTCGAAAGCGCCCATGCAACTGCTGGAGGAAACCGGCTTCGACGTGCGCCAGGAATCCTTCTGGCAGGGCGGGTTTGACGTGCTGAGCGAGATGGTGGATAAGCTGGAAAAGATGGGATAGGTTCACTGTCCGCGAATTTTCGCGAATTATATTAAATCTATTACTGCACCCCTGGAGTTGAGTTATGTCAACCAGGGGTGCGGTTTTTTATTACAGCGTGGGATTTGCAGACCCGGTATCTGCTCCTGATACCGGGTCTATGCTTTAAATCATGGACTGGGGAAGACATCGACCAATGCAAAAACCAGGTTTGAAACCCGCAAACCGGGTTTTGTTCGTCACACCGGGTTTTGTTCTCCTTGACAATTAAAAACTATACATATAAAATCATTTCTATGCATATCGAATTGTTTTTACGGAGACAAGAATGATAAATCTGGATCAGTCAACCGAATTGCTGGATTTCTTCAAAGCCTTAGCGGACGAGAACCGCCTGAAAATTGTAGGACTGCTGGCGCAAAAGCCGGCCTCGGTGGAGTCACTCGCCCGAGCCCTGGGGCTGAGCGTCTCCACCACCTCCCATCACCTGGCGCGCCTCGCGAAAAGCGGGCTGGTGAGCGCGCGCGTGGACGGGCATTACAACATCTATTCACTGCAGACCGACCTGCTGCACAAAATGTCTCAGCGCTTGTTGCAGGAGGACACCCTGACGACCCTCACCCCGCTGACCACCGAGGATACCTTTGAGCAGAAGGTGCTGCGTACCTTCGTTGACGCGGAGGGAAGGATCATCGCCTTCCCGGCCCAGGAGAAGAAGTTCCTGGTCCTGCTGCGCTATGTATTCAAGGCCTTTGAGGCGGGCAAGCGCTACACTGAGAAAGAAATGAACGAGATCCTATCACATTACAATGAAGACACGGCGTTACTGCGCCGCGGGTTGATCGAGTACAAGATGTTTACGCGCGAAACCGACGGCTCTGCCTACTGGCGCAAGGAGCCGGACAAGGCGGAATGATCGCCGTGGGAATAAATGACAGACCTCCCGGATCGCTCCGGGAGATTTTTTTTAGGCAACCTACAGCGTTTATGGTATAGTTTAATTTCAAGAAACCATTACCAGGCGGAGAGACTCCATGTATTTTGCCATCGAAGGCGTCATCGGTGTTGGAAAGACCACCCTTGCCAAACTGCTGCAGGCCCCCTTCCAGGCCGAGTTGGTGCTGGAAGTCTTTGAAGAAAACCCTTTCCTGAGCAGCTTTTATTCCGACAGGGCGCGTTACGCCTTCCAGACCCAGATCTTCTTCCTGCTCAGCCGTTATCACCAGCAGCGCCGCAACATCAGCGACCGGTTGGGAGAAGTGAACGCGCTCATCAGCGATTACACCTTCGAGAAGGATGCCCTGTTTGCGCGCATCAACATCTTTGGGGATGAATTGGACATGTATTACAAGGTGCAGGAAGCCCTGGCGGAAAAGATCACCCCGCCTGACCTGGTGGTGTACCTGCGCGCCAGCACGGATACCCTGATGAAGCGCATCGCTTTCCGTGACCGCCCCTACGAACGCCAGATGGAGCGCGACTACATCGACCTGCTCAACCGTACCTATGACGATTTTTACATGCACTCCCAGCCGGCGACGAAAGTGCTCGTTATCGAAACCGATAACCTGAACTTCGTGGATCGACCGCAGGACCTGGATTACATCCAGGAACGGATCCGCGCGGAACTGCAACTGGCGCCCTATCAACCGCAATTGCCCATCTCATAAATAGAGGTTCCCATGCGCATAACCCGAGATATCCTCCTTACCCAGGCACGCGAGAACGCAGCCAAACTCGCAGCCAAAGACCGCGGGATCATCTGCATTTACCTGTGCGGATCGCTCCTGCAGGAAGAGCCTCTGCTCGGCGGGGTGACCGATATTGACCTGGTGTGCATCCATGACCGCCCGGTGCAGAAAGAGCGCGAGGTCATCCGCCTGGGCGCGGATGTGAGCCTGGACCTGGCGCATTACGAGAAAGAAGCTTACGAACCCGCGCGCAAGTTGCGCACGGATGCCTGGATTGGTGGCGGTTTTGAGACCGTACCGCTGGTGCTGTTCGATGCGCTGCGTTGGTATGACTTCACCCGCGCCGCTGCCACGGCCCAATTCTGGCGCGCCGAGAACGTGGCCGCCCGGGCGCGCAGTTTTTTGGTCCCCGCCCGCAAGACCTGGTCTGACCTGCAGGATGAAGTCATTCCGCAGGGCATCAAGCGCGTAACGGCTTACCTGCGCGCGCTGCGCGATACCGCCAACGGGGTGATCGTGTTATCGGGTACCCCACAGCCCATCCGCCGCCTGGTGTCGGAGCTGCCCTCGCGCTCATTGCAGGCAGGGCTGCTCGACTTTACCGGTGAATTCATCTCCCTGTTCACCAGCAGCGAGGTGAGCGATGAAAAGTTTTCCGCCTGGCTAAGCGCCTACGCCGCCATTTTTGAGGAAGCAAAAGAAATAAACAACTTCCCTGCAGATTTGCAGCCTTTCCGCCGCGCTTATTACGAAAAAGCCATCTCGTCCATATACCCGGAACACCCGGCCGCAGCCTTGTGGATCATGCTGCAAACCTGGACCAAAGCCGCTGCTTATTTGCCCAAATCTGGAGAATCCTACAAAGCCTGGCAGACCCTCTGTCGCGAACTTGAAGTGGACACGCGCAACCTGCCGCAGCGACTTGAGGGGTTTGATGCCCTGCTTGACTGCGCTGAAGAGGCTGTCGACCGGTTGACCTCCTGATCTTTCACTCATCTGTTTTATTCACATTTTGTTAAAAACATGTGGATAAGTGACAAAAACCTGTGGATAAATGCGGATAAACTGAGCCAATTTGGCGATTAATGGGTGGATGTATCTGTGGATAAAAAAGTGTCTTTATCCCCGTTCTCCACAACAAACAGCCTTTTAGAGATTATTCAAGAAGATACGTGGTTATGCACAAGTTATCCACTGCGTGTGGAGAATACTTTTGCCGATAGAGACTCCTACATATGGGGGTTGGAGGGCCTTCTGCTCCACATGACAGGCAGTAGGATCCTCAACTTGCTCTCTTTCCACATATCCACACCCCCTACTACAAGTACTATATATATTCCATAAAGACATTAAAGATTAAATGAAAACGAGAGAGACTGTATTTCATAAATGGTCTCTCTCGTTTCTTAGTGTTATTTGGTTAATAGGTGTTTATAAATGTTAATCTGCGTAACTGGGTTTGATACCACGTTTTTCAGCCTCAGCGCGGATAGCCTTGTAAGATTCTACATGAAGGATATTGGGGCGCGGGCATACCTGGTCACAAATTCCACAAAGAGTACAGTGATATAAGCCTTTACTGACGGCTTCAAGCACTCGGTCACCCTGATCATAATCATCGTAAAAGCGCTTTGCCAATGCAACCATAGTTGCAGGTCCGGCAAATTGATCCGGCATCATACCGTAAACAGGACACGCGGCATCACAAATGGAACAGCGAGTGCAATCAGCCAGATCGTAGATCAGATTTCCATGCTCAGCATTAAAGACATTTACGTCCTCTGCCTTGATAGGTTCGTTTCGGACACGTGCGTACACCTTGGAAATCCGGTCATCGAAGTCCCGCTTGTCCACAATCAAGTCACGGATAACAGTATGTCCTTTGAGGGGATCGATAGTGTGTGATGAGTCATTAATGGGGGTACAGCAAGCTAATGAGGGAACACCATCCAGCATGACAGCACAGCGCCCGCAGTAGCGACCATGGCAACTATAATCATAGGCTACTGCTTCAAAGTTCTCATGGAAGGACACAATTGCCTCCAGGAGTGTCATTTTATCTTTGTATTCCACTTCGTTTTCTACATAGTAGGGTTCTGGATCAACTGCAGGATCAAATTTTAATATTCTAATTTTCATTTTCTATAATCTCCTATCATCGCCTCGAGTATCTTAATATATGTGCTCAGGCATTGTCTTCTTTGAGAAGACAATTTCACCATTTTCAAGTTTACCGACGAGCATGCATTTCCAGTTTTCGTCATCTTGATTCGGGAACTCCGGACGTAAATAGGTGCCCCGGCTTTCCTCGCGGGTTAGAGTGGAATTAACAGCAAGTTCTGCAGAAGCTAGCAGATTGTAATTTTCGATAGCTTCCTTCCACTCGTTATTGAAGGTCAGCGTTGGATTAGTGACAATCATATTGGGGAGTTCTTCTTTTCTAATCCTGGCAAGTTCTTTTGCAGCTGCCTCCAGTTTTTTCGTCTCGCGCAGAATTCCCATGCATTCACCGCAGGCTTTTTGAATATTGTGTCGTACTACATGAGGACGGAGACCTTTCGTAGCCTGTCGTGTGCGTAATTCATGTATCCGGGCAAACTCTGTTTCGACAGGACTCCAATCAATCTCTTTAACTGCTGGAGCGCTGTTGAGGAATTCCAGCGCTGTCCTCATCGCATATGCACCAAAGCGGGTATTCTGATTTACACCAGGCCCACCTCCTGTTCCAGATACTCCTGCACCGCGGGCAAAAAATACTCCGGTTATGTCTTCAGACATCATGTTGTCATCAATGACAGGTGCGCCATTCCGCTCATATATCTCGTCGTGGATAGGTAGCAATTCCGTTTTTGGGTCTATACCAAATTTTTCGAAAACTGACAGGTTGTGAGTCATAGCTCTTCGAAGATGAACACCAGAAAGGTTGGCTAATAGCCCCCCCTCTTTTGTCATCGCACCGGCAAGCATCAGTTTGGCAAGCTCAGTATTAAAATAGGTACGATCGTAAGTTACCCGCTGTAGGTCTAATCCGCTTTCCTCTGTGATTATTTGTTTTCCATCTTTATCGGAGAATGCGAAATATTCGTTTGCATCGGGATTTAATATCGTTCCCCACCCATATGCCAATCCTTGAGGATAGGTCGTCGCAAAATCATAACTTGCATATTCTGAGTCGCCAATCCCAGCACCATGGCGTAATGCCGCCATTTCTACGTCGCCTGTATTATCCGGAGTCTGGAAAGTATTTGCTGAAACGGTATTCCAACCATACCACCAGGTTGCAGGTCCGGTGCAGACCACGGTTACAGGGGCGCGGAATACACGAAAATCCCCGGTGGGCAGGTAAATACCCATTGCCCCGATACAGCGCCCGTTATTGATGAATAGGTCTGTGATCATTGTGCGATCAATAACTGTCACTAGAGGGGACTTAGCTAAGTGGTCAGATGTGTGGCGCGGAAACACACCTTCAGCTCCGCGAATGAAAGGATAGTCGATATACCAGGCTACTGAACCATCTTCGTTCCTGGTTGGGAAGAATTGCCCCCTGTCCAGCCACGTGGCACCCATATCTTCAATGGGTTCTGAAGATGTGGCTTTGTAATAAAGTTCCTGGTTAACCACACGACTGAGATAGGATTCTTTGCTATACATCGTTTTATCTGGGACCCAAGTAGAAATAACATCCCAATTGTATCCCCACCCACCGCTATGGCGGAAAGGTCCTTTATCAATTATCGTAACTTTCTTTCCATCTGCTAGGGCTTGATAAGCGGCAGCCGTACCACCAAAGCCAGAGCCTATGATGAGAACATCGGTGTTGATGACTTCATACTGGGGAGTAACCTTTGCCCCAACATTATTGGTGTTGTCAACTGGCACTACAGGAGCAACAGGAATTTCCTTTTTGGCGCAGCCTCCCAGCATGGTCGCTGCGGCAATGCTGGCAGCGCCTGTCGCGGTGCCTCTAAGAAAGTCGCGACGTGAAATGGCTTTTTTCTGATCCTCTTTTTTCATCTACTCCTCCTTACACAAACGGGAATATTATTGCTTTCTGCTTTTTTACACTCACTTGCCGTTAGCCGTTCCTCTGAAAAAATACTCTTTGCAATCGACAGACTCCTTTCTTATAGACGGGCAATAAATATGCAACTGAGTTCTCTAACAAACCCAAAACAATCAGTTCCTTGCGAAGAAAAAGATGCAAACAAGGAAAGCCAGGTATAATTTTTTGCGGAGTACTGCCTTATGTATATAATAATGTTAGGAATTTATCGACATATTTCAACGATCAAAACACGGGAAGTGTTGTGTAAGCAACAAAAAGGAGTTTTTGATGAACAAGGAAACAGACCCCCGATATCAAAAAGTTCACAAAGCACTCCAAGAATCCCTGATGAGGCTGATCGATCAAAAGCCGTTCGCCAAAATCACTATAAACGAACTTGCTGATCTTACTGAGATTAACAGAAGCACTTTCTACTATCACTACCCAGACATACTGGCTCTACTGAATGATTGTCTGATGGCTGGAGTCACGCTCAAGGATGATAGTTTTTCTGAAGATGACGTTGTTAACAATCCTGAAAACCTAATCTCCCGCACAAAAAGATACCTTCAATTCAGTTTCGATCATCCTGACTTATACCTGATGGTATTGAAAGAGTTTCAAACGAATGCTTACTTTTCAGAATTCAATGAAGCGCTGATTAACGAACTATGTGAGATGCAAAAAAGGATTTCCCCGAACAAGTCACAGGGACTTATTCCAGCAAGGCAAACCGCTTGTTTTGTCCTGGCGGGACAAGCAAGCCTCTTACGATGTTGGTTACTAAAAAAACCACCTCAGCCAATTGACAAACTGGCGATCCTATATAACGTTGTTGAAACCAGGGTAATCTGCAGCCTGTTGGAATGTGAGGTACCTGAATGGGTTAACGCGTTCGAACAATCAAACAGGCTTACTGATCATTAAAGGATAAAGGGGATAAACATCCTGGTGCGGGTCATATAGGTCTGATAGTCTGAGCCAAAAAAACGGATACATTCGGCCTCATCTGCTTTGGCTGTTGCAAACAGGAAAACAATCACAAGCATTGACAGCAGACCACTGATCCAATCAAGTGATTTGAAAGCAATTCCCAGGGTTAGGAATAAAAGTGAACTATAAAGCGGATGGCGAACGTAGTGATAAATACCGGTCGTTACGAGAACAGAAGTTTTTTCAAAGGCGAGAAGTTGAGATTCCCCCTCCCGTTGTTGCACGGGTTTCCCCTTTTTAACCAGAGAATGTACTCCGAACGCGAGAGGGATAATGCTGATGACCAGGAAACACCAGGAGATAAGCTGGTGCCAGGAAAAAGGGTCAGCAAACCAGTAATCCACATTCAAAAGAAAAAGGGCAAGGATGAACTCGAATCCAAAGAACCGGAAAAAGCCGTGGGAACGCCGATTGCGGAGTGACCCGCGAGAGACGTACGTTACTCCAATGGATACGGCAACAAAGACAACTGCTTTAACAATAATGCTCACCACTTCATTTTAGCAAAAAAAATATTCTTGTAAAAAAGATTTGTTGAGGAAAAAGGAGATTTCCAGCTCTCTCACTTGACACCCACTTCTTTATATGAATCCCAGATTCCTCTGAGATAGACAAAAGATCTAGATCCCTGATCATTCTTTGGAGAAGATTGTTTGGCGAATATCCAAAATTTCACTTTGCGTTTCCTGCAAATCCTTATATACTCATAATTGTTCATATTGTGGAGGAATTATGCTACCAATCGGTGATGATAATTCACAGCGCAGATTGATCCCGGTGGTCACCTGGTTATTGGTGGCTGTAAACATCTTCGTGTTCTTGATCGAACTGGCCGGCGGTGACAATTTTGTCTATTCGTGGGCGTTCACGCCGGCTTACTTCAGCAGTAACCCGGGTCTTTATTTCATTACCATCTTCACCTCCATGTTCATGCATGGCGGCTGGATGCATCTGTTGGGCAACATGCTCTACCTGATCATCTTTGGGGATAATGTCGAGGACCGTTTCGGACATTTCAAGTTCCTCATTTTTTATTTGTTGTGTGGAGTAGTCGGCACGCTTGCGCAATACTTCGCCGGTCCGAACGTGGACGTTCCCAACCTGGGAGCATCAGGAGCTATCGCAGGCGTTCTGGGCGCCTATATCATTCTCTTCCCGGCACGCAAGGTGCGCGTGCTGCTGGCCGTGTGGGTCGTACGCCTGCCTGCCATCCTGGTGATCGGCGCATGGATCGTGCTGCAATTCCTCAGCCAATTCGGCTCGGATTATATCCAGGCTGGCGGCGGCGGGGTGGCCTATATGGCGCACATCGGCGGATTCATCGCCGGGTTGGTACTCAGCTTCTTCTTCCGCAAGCGTCAGAATCAATACCTTCAGCCGCCCAGCACGGGGATCTATCCCGGTTCATATCAATAAGCGAGGATGATCAATTAGCTGCCTGACCAGGCTCATTTGAATATCTGGTATTTCTGAATACATGACACATAGAATCATAAAATCCCGGCAGTTTGAAACCCCGTCGGGATTTTTAGATTTTTAACCTTATACAAATATAACAATATATTGTACAGAGAGACTTCCAGGGGTATTATTGCCCAATCAATTCTGTAATTATTAGGAAAATACAATGTCAACTGCTGTAAATTCAATTCCTCAACCGGATGAAAAACTGGATTTTAAGAAAATATTGCCTGTTTTTGTCATCATTCTCATTGACCTGTTGGGATTAACCATCATCATCCCGATGCTGGCCCTGTATGCCGCTTCTTTCGGTGCCAACGCGGTCACCATTGGATTCCTGGGGGCGGTCTATCCGGCAGCCCAGGTGATCGGGGCTCCCTTCCTGGGCAGGTTGTCGGACCGCTTCGGACGAAAACCGGTGTTAATTCTCAGCCAGATCGGCACTTTGCTGGGATTCCTGCTGCTTGGGTTTGCGGACGCGTTATGGATGTTCTTTCTGGCGCGCCTTATCGATGGACTATCAGGCGCAAACATCTCCACTGCCCAGGCGGTCATTACCGATTCCACCACCGATAAAACACGCACCCAGGGTTTAGGGCTGGTGGGTGCGGCGTTTGGGATCGGGTTTGTGTTCGGCCCGGTCATTTCGTACGTGGCGCTTTCTCTCAGTCAGAATGACTACCATGCACCTGCGTTCATTGCGGCTGGATTTTCTTTTATCTCGATTCTCCTGACCATACTTCTGCTGAAAGAGACCCTTCCAAAGGAACGCCGCGTGAACCTTAATACACGCCGCGAAATATCCCTGTCCATTCTATTCGACACGCTGAAAAAACCGTTCGTGGGCTTTTTACTGGTGGTCATGTTCTTCCAACAGTTGGCTTTTGGCATGTTCCAGCAGATGTTATCGCTCTTCACGCTCAACCGGCTGGGATTGAACGCTTCCGGTAACGCAGTTATCTTTGTTTTCGTGGGAATCGTGGTGGTGGCTGTTCAGGGTTATTTCATTGGCAGGTGGAGCCGCAAGTTTGGAGAGAAGTGGCTCATCCGCTTCGGGTTGATCATGCTGCTGGCAGGATTGCTTCTCACGGCACTCACCCCACGCGTCCCGGTGCCCTGGTACTCGCAGGCATCCGTGGCAGCTGAATTAAGCGGTGGTCGCAGCATGCCCGGTGAAACGCCTCCCATGCAGAGTCTGGCAGTGGATATTCCCTCTGATGCTAACAAGGGTCTGCTTGGATTGGGATGGATCCTGGTGGCCATGATCCCGGCAGCCATCGGTGGAGGGGTACTGCAGCCCTCCATCAACAGCCTGCTGACGCGCAATGTATCCGTGGTGGACATCGGCGGTACACTGGGCATCTCGGCAGCCTTGCTCAGCGCTGCCAACGCCTTTGCACCTGTGATCGGCGGTGTGCTCTTCCAAAGGATCTACTCAGGCGCGCCGTACCTCTTCGGATCATTGGTGGCGGTGGTGCTGGTGCTGATCTCCCTGCGCGGACTGGAAAAACGCGCGCATCAACCGGAATAGGACGCCAAAGCGAGACATTACATCGCGGAATTTGCCATCCAAATACATTGACGCCCTTACTTTTTTCAGATATCCTTAATTATTGTGGATTTCAAGTGCTACCAGATTTCCATTCTTATTGAGGAGGGTCCGGTATGGCTTCGACAGACGATATTCTGGGTGTGATCCTGGGCGGCGGACGTGGAACGCGGTTGTATCCCCTGACGCAGCAGCGTTCGAAGCCGGCTGTGCCTATTGCCGGCAAGTACCGACTCATTGATATTCCCATCAGCAATTGTATTAATTCCGGAATATACCGCATTGCCGTATTGACTCAGTTTAATTCGGTCTCGCTGCACCGCCACATCGCGCGCACCTACAACTTTGACGCCTTCCACACCGGTTGGGTGCAGATCTGGGCGGCGGAGCAAACCGTGGAGAACATGAACTGGTACCAGGGTACCGCTGATGCAGTGCGCAAGCAGATCATGGAGATCCGTTCTGCGCGCACCGAGCACGTGCTCATCATGGCAGGAGATCATCTCTACCGCATGGATTTCAAAAAGATGGCGGATGTGCATTTATCTCACAACGCTGATATTACAGTTGCAGTTCAACCGGTGCTGAAAAGCGACGCCGGACGGTATGGCATTCTGAAGGTTGACCCTTCCGGGCTGATCACCGATTTTGTGGAAAAACCAAAGGACCCCGAAGTCCAGGCCCGCTTTGTCAGCCGCAACGACCCCGAAAAACCCTTCCTGGGATCGATGGGCATCTATCTCTTCAAGACGGACGTGCTGTGCGATCTCTTACATCAACATGATTATGATGATTTCGGTGCCCACCTCATCCCGGCGGCTATCAAGACCCACACGGTCTATGGCTATAATTTTGAGGGCTACTGGGAAGACATTGGAACCATCCGTTCCTTCTACGATACCAACCTGGCGCTAACTGGAACCAACTCTCCCTTTAATTTCTTTGACCAGCGCGCCCCCATTTACTCTCATCCGCGCTTCCTGCCCGGTTCAACCGTGGAAGAAAGCCAGTTGACCCAGGTGCTGATGGCTGAGGGGTGTTGTATCGAAAAAGCAACCATTACCCACTCCATCATCGGTCTGCGCAGCCAGATCAGGCGCAATACCACGATCAAAGATTCCATTTTGATGGGGAATGATTATTATGAAAGACCCGGTTCACCCGAGGCTGTGAACGGGGCTCTTGAGATCGGTCCGGATTGCTATATTGAAGGTGCGATCATTGATAAGAATTGCCGGATTGGAAAAGGAACCATCATTAAAAAATTCCCGGATGATGCTGAACTGGATGGAAAAGGCTGGGTGGTGCGGGATGGCATTGTGGTCATTCCAAAATCAACCAACTTACCCCCGGGCACCAGGATCATCCCTGAGGAACAACTGAAGTAACTGATTCTTTGGAGCGAATTACATGACGAATACAACCAAAACGCAAGCGTCCAACACGCCTGAAGATATATCTGTATCATGGCATGGCATGAGCACCGACCAGGTGCTCAAAACACTGGAAACACCGCAGGAAGAAGGGTTAACTTCGGCAGAGGCGCAAAGACGGTTATCCGTCGTTGGGTTGAACATGCTGGCCGAAAAACCGCGCCGGACATTTATTCAACTGGTCATCGACCAGTTGAAGAGTTTCGTGATCATCCTTTTAGTGGTAGCTGCCGTAATTTCTGCAATTCTGGGTGAATATGTGGACGCTGGCGCGATCATCGCCATCGTGGTGCTCAATGCCGTCCTTGGGGTCGTGCAGGAAAGCCGTGCTGAAGAAGCTCTGGCTGCCCTGAAAAAGATGGCTGCGCCTGAGTCGCAGGTGCTGCGCGACGGCAAGCGCATCAGCGTGCCTGCCGCCCAACTTGTCCCCGGCGACATTGTCTTCCTGGAGACGGGTAATTTCGTGCCTGCGGACTTGCGCCTGATCGAATCGATGAACTTACGCGTGGAAGAGGCGGCCCTGACTGGTGAATCTGTGCCGGTGCAGAAGAATGCTGCCCTGGTGCTGCAGCCGGATTCTTCGCTGGGGGACCGAAAGAACACGGCCTTCATGGGCACTATCATTTCCTATGGACGCGGCAAGGGCGTGGTGACCAGCACGGGCATGCACACCCAACTGGGCTTGATCGCCACCATGCTGCAATCCGTGGAAGAAGAACAGACCCCCCTGCAGAAACGCCTGGACGAGCTGGGTAAACAACTGGGCATCGCCTGTTTGATCGTGTGCGCGCTGGTATTCGGCGTGGGGCTGCTGGAAGGCGGAGCACCGCTGCAATTGTTCATGATCGCGGTCAGCCTGGCTATTGCTGCGGTTCCCGAAGGGCTGCCCGCCATTGTCACCGTCAGCCTGGCCCTGGGCATGCAGGAGATGATCAAGCGCCATGCCCTCATCCGCCGGCTCTCATCCGTCGAAACCTTGGGTTCTGCCACGGTCATCTGTTCGGATAAGACCGGCACGCTGACCCAAAACGAGATGACCGTCACACGCATCTGGGTGGACGGACAGATGGTAAGCGTTTCCGGGCAGGGCTATGCCCCGGTGGGTGATTTCTCCATCGACGGCAAGCAGGTTCAACTGGACCAGTACCCGGCCGTGCGCACTGCCCTTTGGGTGGGCGCGCTCAATAATGTCTCACAACTTGAACAGACCAACCAGGACGACGGGTCTGTAAATTACCGCATGATCGGGGATCCGACCGAAGGGTCGCTGCTGGTGGCAGCACGGAAAGCCGGAGCGGCAGCTGTTGACTTGAACCATGCATTCCCACGGATTAATGAGATCCCGTTTGATTCCGATACCAAACGGATGATCACCATTCACTCGGTCAAGAATCCGCGCATTGATGACCTGTCGCCGTTCACCGACGACAGCCAAAAAGGTTGGAATGCGGTGGCGGTCAAAGGCGCACCGGATGTGGTGCTGAACCTGTGCAGTTATTACCAGCCAATGGATGACGGCGCACCGGTCAAATTGGATGAGGTTGCCCGCGCGCGCATCCTTTCCGCCAATGACGATATGACCCGCGAAGCCCTGCGCGTGCTGGGGGTGGCCTACCGCTTGGTGGAGGGAGAGCCGGATACCTCCCAGCGCCATGAACTTGAAAAGGAACTGGTCTTCTGCGGATTGATCGGCATGATCGACCCGGCCCGCCCGGAGGTAAAACCCGCGCTGCTCACAGCCAGCAAGGCCGGCATCCGCACCCTGATGATCACAGGAGATTACCCCAACACGGCGCGTGCTATTGCGGAGAGCATCGGATTGCTCAAATCCGGGCACCAGGTGCTCACCGGTACCCAGTTGGATAAGATGGACGACACCGAGCTGAAAGATGAAGTGATGAAAACGGACGTGTATGCACGCGTCTCGCCTGAGCACAAGCTGCGAATTGTGAACGCGCTGCAGGCGAACGGCGAGGTGGTGGCCATGACCGGTGACGGGGTGAACGATGCCCCGGCCATCAAACAGGCGGATATCGGTGTGTCCATGGGCATCACCGGCACGGATGTGGCCAAGGACACCGCGGATATGGTGCTCACGGATGACAATTATGTCAGCATCGTTTCCGCCGTGGAACAGGGACGCATCATCTACTCTAACATCCGCAAGTTCGTTTATTTTCTCATTTCCTGCAACCTGTCGGAGATCCTGATCATCTTCCTGCCGACCGCCCTGGGTAAACTGTTCATTCCGGCCCTGGCGTCTCTATCCACCGAGCAGTTGGCACCCCTGGTGCCGGTGCAGTTGTTGTGGTTGAACCTGGTGACCGACGGCGCGCCGGCCATTGCGCTGGGAACCGAAAAGGGTGATCCGGACATCATGGACCAGGCGCCACGCCCGCCCAAGGAACCCATCATCAACAAGAACATGCGCACCGGCGTTGTCGTGCAGACCATTGCCATCACCGCCGTCACACTGTTTGCATTCTGGCGGGGGTTGAACCTCAACGGAGCGAGTTTTGTCGATAACCTGCCCTATGCAGAAACCATGGCGTTCCTGACCCTGTCGCTTTCAGAGATCCTGCGGGCCTTCACCGCCAGGTCCGAGCGCTATCCATTGCTCAAGATCGGGATTTTCTCCAATAAATGGATGAACCTGGCCGGGATCTCGTCGCTGATCCTGGTGCTGGCGGTGGTTTACCTGCCCTTCCTGAACCCGGTGTTCCAGACCACCCCCATCGGTTTCCAGCAATGGGAATTGATCCTGCCGCTGCTGCTCGTCCCCTCCATTGCGGCGGAGTTGACCAAGTTCGTGATCACCAGGCGGGATGCGCGCCAAAAGAAAAACCAAGCATAATCGTTGACAATATTGAAAAGACGCCGGAGTTATCCGGCGTCTTCTTTTGCGGGTTGGTGAGTGTGTAAGGGGGAAAAACTGAACCTGTGCTGCGGGCAGGGACCGTATTGGCTGAGGGCTGCACGGTGAACACGCGTTCCGTAGCCCTTGTGGCGGGCGAAGCCGTAGTGTGGCTCCTGTTCGGCATAATGCGTCATCCATTCATCGCGGGTGGTCTTGGCCAGGATGGAGGCCGCGGCAATGCTCAAGCTGCGCTGGTCGCCCTTGTAGAGCGAGGTTTGTGGAATGGTAAGGTCAGGCAGGAAGAGGGCGTCGAGGAGCAGGTGCGCAGGGGATAGAGCCAGCGCTTCCAGCGCGCGGGTCATCGCCAGGCGCGTGGCTGGCAGGATGCCCAGGGCGTCGATCTCTCTGCTGGAGGCCAGCCCCACACCCCATGCGTAAGCTTGATCCCGGATCAAGGGTGCCAGGGTTGCGCGTTCCAAGGGGGATAGCTGTTTGGAATCGCGCACGCG
>Ga0116171_10002476_pt1 | contig 17472 bp, 10 predicted proteins | sample AD_JPNHW2_MetaG_FD_89798 | JGI IMG/M metagenome (GOLD analysis project Ga0116171, IMG submission 89798) | Active sludge microbial communities of municipal wastewater-treating anaerobic digesters from Japan - AD_JPNHW2_MetaG | ecosystem: Engineered > Bioreactor > Anaerobic > Digestate | place... | reverse complement strand
ATCGGAGAAGTCGGTTTCGGAAAAGAAAAAAGAGCGCGAAAAACTCCATGACCGAACGGAGAAAAACCAACGCAAACTCCAGACGGCCCGGGAAGACCTCGCGGATGTCCAGAAACGGATCGAGGAACACGCCGCCGACGGTGGGCTGGTCGAAAATCTGGCCCACATTCGGGGACAGTTCAACCGCCTCCTGGACCAGCGGGAAGAGTCCCGGCACAAGGCGGATGAGTGCGACGCCGCCCGGAAGAAAGCGCTCCAGAAGAAGCGCGAAGAGGAGCAATGCGCGGCCACGTTCAAGACGCGCACGCAGGAATTGAAAACGGCCGAGGCCCACTTGAAGGAGTGCCAGGACGCCCTCCTGGAGGTCCTGGCCGGACGTGACCTGGCGGACTGGCGGACAACACAGGCGCAACTCGATGAACGCGGGCGATTGCTGATCCGGACATGGGAAGCGGTTTCCGCCTCCCTCCAGAACCGGCAATCCCGCGAGGATTTGAAACTCCAGCAGACCGATCTTCTGAAACAGCAGGCGGCCCGGAAACGCAGCCTTCGAGAAGAGGAAAAGAAGAAAGGCGAGGTGGAAAGCCGGGTCCAGCTGCTCGAGACGCAACGCGATCTGGTGAAGAGAATCCAGAACCTCGAGGACGAACGAGAACACCTTCTGGATGGCGAACCCTGCCCACTTTGCGGCGCCACCGAGCACCCCTATGCGACGGGCAAGCTTCCCGGATTCGACAAGACTCTGGAAGACCTGAAATGCGCGCGCGCAGAGTTGAAGCAAGTTGACGACGCCTTGTCCAGATTGAAGATTGAAACGGCGAGGGCGGACATGGGCCTGGAACAAAACGCCGCGAAACAACGGGAACTCGAGGAGAAGGAAGCGACGGAGACCGCCTCGATAGACGAGGGGTTGAAGGCGCTGAAGATCGAGTCCCCCAAACAGGAGGAAGACCTGTCCCCCCTCTTGTCCGGGGTATTGGAGGAAAACCGTCGCAAACGGAACGACTCCCTGTCGGTGATTGAGGCCTCTGAGAGATTAACAAAGAAGATCGAGATCTTGCGGGTCGGGCGGGAGAACGCCCGCGAGGCTCTGGCGGAAGCGGAACGGGTGGCCCAGTCGGCGGCGCACGAACGGAAGGGAGCGGAGCAGGAGGCCACGCGACTCGAACAGGCGGTTCAGGACTTTTCCGAGCGGCTCAAGAGTTTTGCGGAAGCGGTCCAGCGCGACGTCGCTCTCTATGGCGCCGAAACCCTCGAGTTGGACACCCTTGATGCCGTGCTGGCTGACCTGATCTCGCGTCGCGACCAGTGGCAGGAATCGCAGGATCAGACGGCCCAGCTTGGACAATGGATTGTGGCCCTGGAACTTGAAATCAAACACCAGGCGGAACAGGCCGAAACGCTTGAAGCGGCCCTGAAGAGTGAGACCGAAATGATCGAGGCGCTCAGCCGGGAACGGGACGCCCTGAAGGAAAATCGCAAGACGCTCTTCGGGGACCGGGATCCAGATCGGGAAGACAAGCGCCTTTCCGGCGAGGTCGAGGAAACGGAAAGGCGGGTGGAAACCGCACGTGAGGCGCACGAGGCCGCGCAACAGAAACTGGGTGAAACCCGGAATCTGGCGCAGTCGTACCGGATGAAAATCGAAAAGCAATCCGTTCTCCTTGAAAAGGCGGAAGCGGCTTTCTCGGAACGGCTTGTCCAGTCCCACTTTGAAACGGAAGCCTGCTTTCTGGAAGCCCGCCTGTCCGGTGAGGAACGGGAAGCCCTGACCCGGAAAGTCGAAGGACTGGCCGCCGAGAAAACGGCCCTGCGGACGCGCCAGTGTGACAACGACGAGAAACTTCAGGCCGAACGCCGGAAAAACCTGACGGATCAATCCCGTGAGGAACTGGCGCAGGAACTGGCAACCTCCCTGACCACGCAGAAGGAACTCCAACAGGAAATCGGCGGCTTGCGGCAGAAGTTGAGCGATAACGAGAGCCATAAACAGATCTGGCGGGATCGCGCGGAGAAGATCACCGCGCAACAGAAAGAGTTTGCCCGGTGGAGCAACTTGCATACCTTGATCGGTTCCGCCGATGGAAAGAAGTTCCGCAACTTTGCCCAGGGCCTGACGTTCGAGATGCTGATCGGCCACGCCAACCGCCAGCTTGAGAAAATTACGGACCGCTATCTGTTGACCCGGGAGGGAGGCAAAACCCCGCTGGAACTCAACGTGATTGATCGTTACCAGGCGGGCGAGATACGTTCGACGCTGAATCTTTCCGGGGGCGAGAGTTTCATCGTCTCGCTGGCGCTGGCTCTGGGGCTCTCGCAGATTGCCAGCCGCAATGTCCGGGTGGATTCCCTGTTTCTCGATGAGGGATTTGGCACGCTTGACGAGGATACGTTGGATACGGCGCTCGAAACCCTGGCCGGGTTGCAACAGGACGGAAAACTGATCGGGGTTATCTCGCACGTGGCCGCCCTCAAGGAGCGGATTACGACTCAGATCGAAGTGACGCCCTTGTGCGGTGGGCGCAGTGCTCTCAGCGGTCCCGGTTGCCGACGCGTCTGAGTACGGGCGCAAGGCCTCCTCTGGCGGTGTCCCCCCAATGGGGACGATATTCTGGCGGACCTATTTCGCTGCGTCCGGAGGGCCATTGAGCAGAAGGTTGTGCTCCTTTGCGCGGTTCTCCTCTTCGATTTCAACGGGTTCCTGGAGCCGTATCCCCGCATTGGCGAAGATCCGGCGCCACAGTGTACGATTTGCCTTGGACTTGGGAGTAACCTCTACGGTCGAGACAAGGACCCTCCCCTGGCCTCTGGAAACTTCGACCATCGCGGCCCCGGTCGGTTTGGTCAGATGCTCGTAGAGGACTATTGCGCCGCACTTGGCCGCTTCCGGCATGTCGTGGAATTGCGACCAGTCGGTGTTGCCGGCTTCGAGCAAGACCCGTCCCTGTTTCAGAAATTCGCCTTCCAGTCCGCGCTTGAGGATCTGTTTGTCCACACCATCCTCGGCGAAATAGAGATCGGCCAGGCTCAGTCCGCCCGTCCACGCATGGGGAGAACAGGGGACCAGAGCCGTGGCCTGACGCTCCGAGAGATGGACCGGCGAGGGTACGATTTCAGGCAGCCACACCGGCACGGACTGGCTTTCATTCAACATCACAAGGACTGTCCCTTTATTCGACAGCGTGTTCCGGATTGCCGGTTCCACTTTCGAATACTCCGTTTCCGTCAGGGTTCCGGCGTCGAGAATCCAGAGGCTGGACGGTGAATCCCCCTTGGGTTGTTCCAGCGGCAGTCCAAGTTCCGTCAGGTTTTTGTGAAGTTTCCCATCGGGCGTTCCGGCGAATGTCACACGCTCGATTGTGGGGACGGGAACAGACGTCTCGACCTTCTTGATTTCCGGTTTTCTGTCCCAGGGACAGGCTTGGGGGCCACCCGGGGCCAGAGCCGCCTTCTGCGCCTCGAACATCGGAAGGGGCTTGTAGAGGGGCAGGTCGGGGTCCCAGCCGGGATTGAGTGTGGCCACATAGGGGGGAATCCGTTCGGGCTGCACGCCCGGTTTCCCTTCCTCGAACGGCTGGAACCACACGCCATCGTTCGCATCGGGAAGGCGGGAAAAGTCCCGGTACCCGTAGTTCAGGTGTTCCAGACCGAACCACGCCGTTTCGGCCGGGGAGTAGAAGGCCAGTTTGGGCCATGCGACCCGGGCGATGTTGTCGTAAACGTCAATCGCGAGCGCTTCGTTGCGTCCCAGGTAACTTTCGAAGGCACGGTCACCGTTGAACTCCGCCAGTTGGTGCGGCCGCGCGTAGTAGCTGCCGCCCGACTCGCCGATCATCAGGGGTTTCCGGGCGTTCTTCTCCAGCAACGCGAGGTCGGGCAACCCATGTCCGAAGTGCTTGTTCCACACGGGCATGGACCCGCGCACATCCTCGTCCCCATCGCACGAGAACCAGTCGCGCGTGGGGTCGAGACGGTGTCCCCGATTCCCCAGTTCCGCCAGCTGGCGGTACCAGGCATCGGCCTGTTCCGGTCCGATCGCCTGATCGTAGATGAAGATGGCGAACAGTTCATTCCCCCAGCTCCACCCGAACACGCTCGGGTGGTTCCGGTCGCGCCGGATCAGGGCATCGTACTGTTCCGCGAATCGTTCCCACGCCACCGGCTCCTCGAAGTTCATCTTGATAGAACTGCCGAACATCGCCGTTTCATCGAGCACGAGAATCCCCATTTCATCGGCCAGGTCGAGGTAATGGCGCGGGTGCGGTTGCGCGTGCGGACGCACGGCGTTGCCGTGCATGTCCTTGATCATTTTGTACCACGCCCAGACGTATCGGCGCGAATTGACCAGGGGGCCAAAGGGGTGCAACAGGTCGCCGAACATCTGAATTTTCTGTCCGTTGAGGAGAACATTCGATCCTGAAATTTTCAACTGCCGCCAGCCGAAGCGCGTGTACCGGCGGTCCAGCACCTGCTCACCGCTCTTCACCGTCAGGACGAGTCCGTAAAGGTTTGGGGTTTCCGGCGACCAGAATTTCAACCGCCCGCCCACCTTTTCGCTCAGGGTGATACTCCGGGATTCTCCCGGTTTCAAGGTCATGTGTTGTGGGGACAGGCGCATCGCCTCCGCATCCAGCCGCCACTTCGGTTCCGGCACGTCGAGCACACTGTCCCCGGCCAGGTTCACCCAAGGTTGAACACTCCCCCCGATTTCCAGATCTCTTTTCTGCGTCGAATCGTTCCGAACCGTTATTTCCGTTTCGAGCGTGTCCCGGTCCACGTACGGTTTTACGAAGACATCTTCGGTTCGCACGGCGGGCAGTCCGAGCAGAAAAACGTCCTGCCAGATCCCGCAGAGCGCGTCGGTGTTCGATCCGGGCGGGTAGGGCGCCCGCATGTTTTTGAACCGCGCGCTCAGTTTGTCGAACAACCGCACGCTGCGGACTCCGACGAGCAGTTCATTCTCCCCTTCGCGTTTCACCCGCGAGGTGATATCGAACTCAAACGGCAGGTGGGTTCCGAAGTGTTCCCCCACTTTCGTTCCATTGACGAATACCTGTGCCTGTCCCCCGACCGCCTCGAAATGCAGGATGACCCGGCGGTCGCCCCACTCGATGGGGACCCGGAATGTGCGCCGCAACCACCCCATTTCCACCCCGTCCCACAAGGGCGGATAGCTGGGGTAATACACCGAACTCGGCCAGTAGGGATGCGCCGTTCCCTCTCCCACGTCGCGTGCCGCACCCCAGGTGTTCACATTCCACGGCGAGGGAACCTTGATGCGGGGGGTTTCCCACCGGTCCGGCGCCGGTGGGGTCAGTTCCGGCGCCACGCCCGACTCTCGTTTCCAATCGGGCGGAAGCGGAACGATCTGGAATTCCCAACTCCCGTTGAGGCAGGTCTCCTGGCGATACGGTTGTTCGACCGGTTTCACCCACCCCTCGGATGGCGCGAAATCGCGGGGGAATGTCACCTTCCCGGATTCGGCGTACCCACTGACACCTCCCAGCACGAACAACACCAGAAAGAACAATCCGGACCGAAGTGCGGTTGAGAGAACTGTGTCCCCGTCTTCCCCCGCGTGAAGATCATTTCCGCAATGTGAATACGATCTGCTTTCGGGCATACCGGCAGCCTCCTCAAGAGGAATGATCATGCTTGAACAGAAAGATCAGAATCACGCAGATCGGGATAAGGCCCTGGAAGAAAGGATACAATTCTGCCGTGCGCAGGCATCACTCAAAGTACGGCCGGATGTCCTTCAACCCGGTGGATTTTCCCAGCGCCACCAGGGTGTCCCCCGCGTGGATGACCGTGTCCGCCGACGGGTTGAATTCGAGATGTTGACTCGATTCCGGACGCACGCCGATGATGATCAGGCCCAACTGGCGCAGAATCCCCGCTTCTTTCAAGGGTTTACCCGACAACTTCGAACCGGCGCCGACCTGGATTTCCTCGATCTCGATGTCGTAATTGCTCGTGCGCGAGGCGATTTCAATGAAGTCCACCACGGTGGGCCGCAGCGCCGCCTGGGCCAGCTGGTGCGCGCCGATCTTGTAGGGCTGGATCACCCGGTCGGCCCCGGCACGGCGGAACTTCTGCTCGACATTGGGGGACAGGGCACGGGTCACGATCACGATCTTGGGGTTGAGCTGACGGGCGGACATGGTGATGAACAGGTTTTCCGGGTCGTTGCTGGCGACCGCCAGGAGGCCGCGTGCCTTTTCGACCACGGCCATTTTCAGGAAATGCTCGTCGGTGGCGTCGCCCACGATGCAGGTCATCCCTTTTTCTTCGATCGAGAGGCGCAACCCCGGATTGGCTTCAATCACCACCACCGAGTGCCCATCGTTGTGGAGGATGTCGGCGATGGTTTCGCCCATGCGCCCGTAGCCGCAGATGATGTAGTGGTCCTTCATGAAATTGAGCCTCCGTTTGGTGCGCTGCAGGCCGATGGCTTCTCGCAGTTCCCCCTCGACGAGCGAACGAATGAAAACAGACGATGCGTACGCCACCGAAGCGATCCCGAAAACGACCATAATAATTGTGAAAATCTGAATTTGTTTCCCGATCTCGGGATGATCCATGAGTTGCTGATGGTACACTTCGGACGGACGATCTTTCAGACCCACGGTACTCAAAATCACCACGGTGGAATAGAAGGCATCCAGAAAGGTCAGGCCCGGGACAATGGCCATGAAACCCACCACGCCGATCGTGGTGACGATGAGAATGAGCACGAGCGCCCAATGCCAAGGCGATAGGCGGTTACCGGTCACGAGGTTGCGCAGCGACTGCACGTCCAGATCCTTCCTGTCACACGCGGCTGGACTTCAAAAACAGGAAAACGACTCGCATTGCCGCTCTGTCTTTTCTACCGATTGGCCCCGGTGGGTTGTCCCATGTAGCGGAAATGCCAGGGTTCCGGAGCATAACCCGTCTGGGCGGCGTTTTCGACCGTGTACGACTGGCGGAACCCGAAACGTTTCGCGTTCTCGTGCAGCCAGCGCCCCTCGGGGGTCTGGCCGAATTCGGCCACCAGCACGGCCTTGCGGTTCGCTCCGCATACGTCCACCACGGTCCCCAGCTGGTGTTCGCTGTGACCCGGCTTGGCCACCAGGTTCTGTTCCAGACCCGACCGGCGGATTTTCTTCAGGTACAGGTCGCGCTGTTTGTCGGCGCTGCGGAAGGCCGAGGCCACGCGGATGCGGATTCCCGCCTGTTCCGCCGCAGCCAGCATGCGTTCTGTGGCTTGTGCCGCTTCGGTCCGCATCTGTTTGGGCATGTCCGCCCCGTCGTTGTTCCATTTCTGGGCGAGTTTCACGAGGTCGTGCGGTTTGTAGTCCAGCGGCAGGGGCGTGGTGATGTCCACCACCTCCTGTCCGATTTTCAGGTCGGATGGCCCGGTTGGCGGGAGCGAGGTTTTCTGGACCGCCAGGGCGGCTGGCAGGAAAACCTGTTTGCCCTCCTGGACGAAACCGATCCACGCCGACGTTTCTTTCGGTTGGCCGGGGACTGCCGCGGGTTGGGCCGCGGAGACGTTCGACACCACCTGCGGGTAGTGCAGCGACAGGGTGGCGGTTGTGGAGCGCAGGGAAGGCGCCACATGCGGATGCGCCAGCTCGGGCAGAACCACCCATTCGGCGGCTTGGGGGGACAGAGTGAAAGAGAACGTGAGCAGGAACAGGGGGAGGAAGAACTTGGATTTTTTCATCGTCTTGAACAACGGGATCCTTTTCTTGAAGGTACTGGGACTGTCGCCTTGAATCCGAACTGCTGGAGGATCATCGCGTGCCGCCCGAAAAGACATCACAACCGTCCCGGACTGGGACGCCGGACACCTCGGGTATTTTCAGGGATGAGGGGGAGGCTGGCAAGGACTTTTGACACCCGGCGCCAGAAAAAATTGCCCGTCCCTCGGGAAAATCGCCTCTCAGGCTGCAAAGTTTGCCTCGGTGGCGTTCCCGTACGGGCTGGGTATCCAGTCTAACCTCTTATTTGTCAGGACTCTGCCTTCTGGGCCGGATCGGGTCCCCGCAATGGTACAGGATTTGCGCCAGACCGCTTGCCGCCTTGGACTCTGTCAAGAAGACAGGCAGGGCGGGTCGGGCTTTCCGGGTGGGAAGGCTCCAAGGTCGCCAGGGGGAGAGCCAGGGATGGGGATCCGGATCAACGAAAACGTCTTCAGTTTGTGGATCAACCGCAACCTGACCCGGGTGGGCGACCGCCTCGAAGACTCGTATCGGAAGCTCAGTTCGGGCGAGAAAATCACCCGGGCGGGAGACGATCCGGCCGGGTTGTCGAGTTCCCAACTCCTGCGCAACAAAATCACGGGGCTCCAGCGCAATCAGAACAACTGCAACGAGGGGCTCAACCTTCTCGATATCAGTGAATCGGCCCTCGGCGGGGTCACCGATATTCTCCAGCGCATTCGCGTTCTGGCTATCGAAGCGTCGAGTGACACCGTCACCGACACCCAGCGCGGGTACCTCCAGACCGAGGTGGACGAACTCCTCGGCGAAATCCAGCGCGTGGCCACCACCACCAACTACAACGAGCGCAATCTGCTCGATGGTTCTTTTCAGGGGGTCTGCCTGCAGGTGGGAACCCGCGAGGGGGAAACCATGCCCCTGGCCATTGAAGATATCCGGACCAATATTCTCGGTTCCGTGGCCACCCTGACCGCCGCTCAGACGGTGGACGCCACCGCCATCGCCGGCAACGGCGATCTGGTTATCAACAATGTCACCATTCCCGCGTCTTCCTTCGACGAGATTTCCCGCGTGGACGGCGCCGCCTCGGCGCTGGCCAAGATGAATGCCATCAACTCGATGACCTACCAGACCGGCGTGACCGCCAGTGTCGAACCCGGGGCCTATTCGCTTTCGGGAGCGACCATTGCCGGGGGCTCTCTGGATGGGGTTTCCTCCTCGCTGGTGATCAACGGGGTCAATATCGGCCCGGTGGATTATGTTGCGGGCGACACCAACGGCGCTCTGTGTACCGCCATCAATCGCAACCAGACCCGCACGGGGGTGACGGCCTCGTTGGGGGCGGGGGGCGAACTGGTTCTGACGGCCACCGACGGACGCAATGTCGAAGTCAGCACCACCGGCAGTGTGGGGGATGAACTGGGACTCCTGACAGCCAATGGCGACCTGAACACCGTTCTGCGGGGGACGATCACGCTCACCAGCCCCCGTACCATTCTGGTCGCGGGCGCCAGTGCGCAGACTCTGCTGGGTCTGGCCGCCGGTCAGACCACCGCTTTTGTGGACCCCGCCACCGCCATCAAGAATCTGAGTATTGTCACCTTTGAAGACGCGCAACGCGCCATTCAGACGATTGATGTGGCCGCCGAACAGGTTCTCAAGCGCCGCTCGTCTCTGGGCGCGTTGTCCAGCCGGGTCGAGCAGACTCTCAACGATCTGATGCTGAATGTGGAAAATCTCAGCGCGGCGGACTCGCGCATTCGGGATGCCGACCTGGCGGTCGAGACGGCCAACATGACCCAGGCGCAGATCGTGCAGGAAGCCGGAATTTCGATCCTCTCCCAGGCGAACGTTATCCCCAAGCAGGCGCTGACCCTGCTGAACAACCGATGATGCGGCTTCAAAAGCCTGAGCCGCCGGAGAAGGTGTGAGCCACAAGGGTTTTGAGTTCCCGGGAAAAAGGAGACACCCCGCGATGGACACGAGGGAAAACAGGACCGTAATGCGCGAGGAAATGCGCCTGTGTGACCGTTTTGAAGAGGTCGCCGCGCTCTACGCGGACGCCATCGAGACCGTTCAGCGGGCCATTGACGCCCAGGTCGGCCAGGACCCCCTGCGTCTTTTTCAGACCGTCGAAGAAGCCGCTCTCACGCTGCGCGAACTCATCGCCTGTCTCGATTTCCTCAGTGACACTCCCGCCACCCGCGATCTCTTTGCGCCGTATCGTTCCCAACTGGAAATCGCCGGTCAGGCGCTCGCGGCAGCCGACACCCGCGTACTGCCCCAGATTCGGGACACCCTCGAAATGTTGCGCATGTGGTGGACCGCCGACACGCGGGACCGAATGGAGCCGCTGTTGTCCGTGTTCCGCAACGCCATCCGCTTTGTCCGTCAGGCCAGTCGGGCCGTGGCGGACGGACGGAGGACGGCGTGTACCGAAGCGATCCGGTATGCCCTCAAGTGTCTGGAAGCGCTCTGCGATTCCCTCGATTTTTCGCAGGCAAGCCCCCTGCCCGGTCGCCTCTATGCCCAGTACCGCTACTACCAGTTGCAACTGGTCGAGGCGGACCGGACTCAGGACTCCGGATTGCTGGCCACGGTCGAGAAAGCGCTCGGCATTCTCTACTCCGGCTGGACCTCCAAAGCCGTCGCCTGATCTCACCCGCAAGGAGCGCCCCGCTCATGCAGAGCCTTTCGCAAGCCTACCTCACCGCCCAGGTTCACACCGCCGACCGGATGGATCTGGTCATCTCGCTCTACGAAAGCGCCATTGCCTCGATCAAGCAGGCCATGGAGGCCATTGAATCGGGCGAAGGAGACCGTCGCCACCCGCCCCTCCGCCATGCGACCGACATCCTCCTGACCCTGTCCGACGCCTTGAACTTCAATGTGGAGAGCGATCTGGCTCTGAGCCTTTTCCGCATCTACAGCTACCATATCTCGCAACTCCTGCAGGCCGGGCGCCGGGGGGACCTGGTCGGTTTGCAGGCGGTCAAAAGTTCCCTGACGATTCTCCTGGAAGGGTGGCGTCAGGTGGCCAAAAGTCCCGAAGCCTCGGCCTTGCGCAAGGCCGACGCTCTGCGGTTCGGCAAACCGCGGACGTTCCTGCCTGCCGATTCCTCGTCACGCCCCTCTTCTTCCGCGCCGCACCGCCCCACCCTCGACATGATCGCCTGAGCGCCAGAGTCCGGAGCGCGATCCGTTCCCACGGCTTCGAGGCCCCAACAAAAAGGCTCTTTGTAATAATTTGCGGTAACTCTTTGGCCATTCTCAGTTCGGGATTTCCCCTCCAGAATTTTCTGTCCCCGGGGGGATACATATCTCCCCTCAAAAGGCTTACCATCAAAACAGAATCACAGGATAAGCAGGATGTATCAGAGAAAGATCCTGTTTATCCTGTGATCCCGTCTATTGCGGTTATTTGTATCAAAAAGAATCCGCAGATTCACGCAGAGAACCGACGGGATTGGCCTGTCGTCTCATCCGCGGCCTCTGCGGATCGCGATCCGTCTCGTATTTCTACTGAATCAGGCCCGGCCGGTCGAACGGTTGCTTGCTTCGCGGTTGGACCGCCGCCTCTTTCGCGTCCCGGTGTTCCAGCGCCCGGATTTCCTCGTAGGACAATTGTTTGGGCCGGATATGGAAGCCCGGTTTCCGCTGCGCGTCGGTACAGATCCCGAGCAGTTCGTCCATCTCGAACGGTTTGCCGAGGACGCCGTCCCCCCCGATCCGCAAGGCGTAGTCGCGGTCCTTCGGCGCATTTTTGGCCGTCACGAAGTAAATCGGCATTTCACTGAACGCCCGGTTGGCCCGCACGGACTGACAGAGCTGGTAGCCGTTCATGCGCGGCAGCATCACGTCAATCAGGAGAATATCGGGTTGATAATGGACCAGCTTCTCGACGGCGTCCAGCCCGTCGGGCGCCACGGTCACCTCGTAGGTATCCTCGAGCGACAGGACGATCAACTCGGCCATGTCCTTGTCGTCCTCCACCACGAGTACACGCGGGCGCGTGGGGGCCGAGTTGGCGGTGGAAGGCGGAGGAGCGGGGGCTTCGCGGCGCTCGAGGAACTTGTGCTGGCGTTGTCCCACCTGGGGCGCCATGGCGCGCGGGGGAACGCGGGTCTGGGAGGGGGCCGGCTGGCGATGGTGCGGACGCACCTCCTCTTCGAGCTGGTCGAGCATTCGCACCTGAATGATCGAGAGTTTCTTGGGACGGGGCGGTTGGGGGGCGTTGTCGAAAAAGACGTTGATGTTGCGCAGCAGGCGCGCCGGATCAATCGGTTTGGACAGGAACAGGTTGCCGCCGCTGGCGTAGGCCTGCTGGATTTCCTCGCGCGTGTCGTGAGCGGAGAGGAACAGGACCTGCATGTTCTGGTATTTCGGGTTGCGCCGGATGCTTTCGCACACTTCCGTGCCGCTCATGAGCGGCATGAGCAGGTCCAGAACAATAAAATCCGGCTCGTATTTGTCGAGTTTCTCGAGGGCGTCCAGGCCATCGTGCGCCTGGCAGACCTCGTACTTCTCGGTCAGAGCCGCTTCCACGACCATGCGGATTTCCGGATCGTCGTCCACCACCATGATACGATACAATGGGTCGGGTGACATGGTACGTCTCCCTTCTGCAACGGGTCATCCAACGAGTCTGTGAGTTTTTCCCCACAGCTGCATTCTCCCTGATCCTCCCCATGCAAGTCAAGCCTTTCGGGTACGGGAGGACGGGAGCATCGCGAATGTGTTACACGAGAGTCCTCGTCTCTCCTCACCAGAAGAAATCCCTGAAAGGGCTGAAGATACGACAGCCCGGGGCAGAGCGCAGCGTCGCCCCGGGTATTCGGTTGTTTTTTTCGTGCCCTGAATGGGTACAACAAAATCTGGGGAACGTCCTGTTTTGGTTCAACCCTTGCAGGGGTTGGACAGGGGAGTGTCTTTTCCCATGGTGGCGCTTCGCTCTGCCCTGGACTGCCGTATGTACAAGCCCTTCAGGCTTTTCCCGTACGAACATTTGGGCGTCTCAATACCGACCGAGCGGTAACACTTTCAAGATGTACCCGCGGACGACAAAGGGTCGCAATTTTTTAGCCACCTATGGGCTTTCCCCAGATGGGGTTCCCGATCGGAGGTAATACCCAGTTGCATTCAGAAAGAAACGAACTCAAAGGACTCTTCCGGAACAGAACAAAAAACGGGACAGGATAACTGGATCAGCAGGATACAAATCGAATCTCGCCACATCCTGAAAATCCAGTTATCCCGTCTATTATTCTTCGGTTTTTTCCCTTCAGGAAGGGTTCTCCCCGGGAGATAAAAGATTCTCTCCGGATGCCGCCCGGATTGTGTCATTTTGAATGCAACGGAGTATAAATTGGGGTTCGGAAGACTCCAGACAGAGGGGTAATAACCTGAATGGTTACAGGAGCGTTTCCAGTAAAGAGAGTGCCGGGGGGAAAAGGAAAAGAAAGAACAGGCTTGTCAGGAACGCCTGGGTGAACTTATTCCCGGGCGAACAGGCAGGAGCCGTTCCAGATGGCGCCGCCGCCGGTATCTCGCAACTCGAGGTCCAACTTGTGGCTGGAACGGGTGGAACCGCCCGAGTCGGTCGCCGAAAAACGACCATTGAGCCGATACTTGTACCCGGAACGGCCTTTGGCTTTCTGGATGTCCACCTGAACGGGGCTGATGAAATAGACATTTCCATTTGCTGCGCGGTTCAGTTCGATGCGCAACCGTCCCACCAGGTCTTCCACTTCTTCCGGCGACAGCCCCTCCGAGGGGAAAACGGCCGGGTCCAGCAGGATACACGGCTCATCGGCCATCTGGGCGATGTTCAGGGAAGCAAGCAGGCTCTGGACCATCGCGTTGACGGCTTCGTTCATCGGGGGCTGTTCAGTGGGCTGGGTTTCCGGGGTCGGTGCAGGCGGCTGAGGTTTGTCCTCCACCTTCTTTTCCTCCGAGGGCGATTCCGAGCGGTGCCAGCGCGCCAGCTGGAGGATGGAGGAAGCGCTATTGTCTTGCGACGGTTGTGAAAGAGACTGGCACCCCGCCAGGGCAAGCGCGACCCCCAATCCCATTGCCGCGTTTCTCAACCCCATGCCCCCCATGATTTCCACTCCTCTCGATGATTGCGGCGCAGGACGCCGGTTCCGGTTCTGACCCACAAATGCGTCAACGGCGCGTAAACAGAATTTCGATGCGCCGGTTCTGTTGCTTGGCCTCCGGCGTATCACCCGGTACGGCCGGGTAGTATGATGAATAACCGGCCGCCGAGAGGTACTCGGCGGGCACGCCGTTCTGCAACAGGAAATTGACCACCTCGGTTGAGCGGGCGGTCGAAAGATCCCAGTTTGACTTGAACTTCGCCGTCACGATCGGATCGGTGTCCGTGTGGCCCTGGATCTGGATGTTGAACCCGATATCCTTCGGGATATTCTTCTCGAGTTCCTTGAAGGTCTCGACGAGTTTCATCAGTTTCATCTGGCCGCCCGGAGTCAGGTCGGCACTGCCCGAGGAGAAGAGCACCTCGCTCTGGAACACAAACCGGTCGCCCGAGGCCTTGACGTTCTCGACCCCGCCGAGCACCTTCGAGAGGCGCGCGAGGAAATCGCTGCGGTACTGCTCGAAGTCTTTCAGGCGCGTGATTTCCTTCTCGCGCCGCTGGAGTTCCGCGACCAGTTTGCCCAGGTCGAGTTTCTCCTGGGTCACGGTGGCCAGAGTCTTCGAGGTTTGAGCGCCCTCCTTGACCAGTTCGGCCTGGTGCAACTGGGCCTTGGCCAGTTCGTGGCGCAATTCGTTCAGTTCCGCCTGGGTGTTGGCCAGGTTGACGAGGGCGCTGGCGAGCGATTCGGAGGTGACGGACAGGGCGCTGGCCGCTTTGGATTCCTTCTGGGCCGACGCGGCGATCTGTTTGAGCGCCTCCTCCAGGTCCACTTTGCTTTTCTGGGCTTCGGTTTTCGACTGCGTGAGGGCGACCAGGGCGGCGGCCAGCGACTCACTCGTCACCTTCAGGTCGCTTTTCGCCTTTGTTTCACCCGCTTCGGAGGCTTTCAGGCGTTCGAGCGCCTCGGCCAGTTCCACCTGCTTGCGCGACAGGTCGCTCTTCGTCGAGTCGAGCATGGCGAAGGCGCTTTTCATATTGGCGTCGGACTGCGTGAGGTCGCGGCGGATCTTGTCGGCGTTCGCGCGCGACTGGCTGAGTTGTTCCTCCGCCCGATTCAACTGCTCCTGCATGCTCTGGAGTTTCGTGTCACGGGTACCCAGGGAGGTGAGCAGGCTGGTCTGCGTGGCGGCAAACACCATGATCAGGAACATCAGTACGAGAATCACCGACACCGTCGCGTCGGTAAAACCGGGCCAATAATCAATGCTGTGGTCTTGGCGGAGTCGTTTACTCATGGGTCAACCGGAAACCTGTTCTGACGGCATTGTCTGGAGACGCACTTTCTCATATCAGGTTGCAATCAAGACGATACTGAACACCGCTTTATTCAACCACGGAATAGACGGAATACACGGCGTAGCGGAGCCGTAACCGAACAACTTGCCCCGGAGGGGCAAAGGAAAGTAGCCGGGGGGGGAGCGAAGCGGACCCCCCGGAAAAGTTCCTCATTTTTCGCGCCCCAGAGGGGCGCAGGGTGGTTGCACAACAGGCAAGAAGATGAGTTGTTCTCACAGGTCTTTCTCCGTTTTTCCTCCGCCCCATCCGGGGCGGGAAGAATTGGGGACAGATCCGGGGGTTCCGCTTCGCTCCACCCCCGGCTACTAACCTGCGCCCCTCCGGGGCGCTTTTCGAGAAAAATGTCTGCCGCTTGCGTAGATTCTACGAGATAGTAGTACGGAAGAAGCGGTTCCAGTGTGTTCCGTCTATTCCGTGGTTGTTCTCCTATCCCGCTCTCTACGATGTGAATTCGTGTCATTTTGAGCGCCAATTTGTATCAATGGCCCCCGGCGATCTTGCACAGGGCGCCGAACTCCTGGCGCAGCACCCGCACCAGCTCTTCGTGGCTCTCGATACCCAGCGACTGCATGGACTGCTGCAGGGCGGTGATGCGGGCCATGGTCTGGTTCAGGCCCTTGACTTCGGTCAGGGTCAGGCGCTGGCTGTCGTTCTCCGCCCGCGTCAGGTCCACCAGTTCGCCCATCGCCTCGCGGATCAGGTCCTGGTTGGTCGAAAGGCTCGCGATGGCCTTGTTGGTCATTTCGATTTCCTGCGCGAGCGTCACCATCACCTCGCGGAAGTTCGACTGCATCCCCTCGGTGCGCTCGACGATCTGGAGCAGGCGTTCGAGGTTCTCGCCCAGCTGGCGCTGCGTGGCTTCCATGTATCGGGCGATGCCTTCGGTGACCGAACCTTCCGGAATTCCCTTGAAGGCGGTGAGCAGGGAAGCGTTCGCACTTCCCACCCCACCAGCCCCGCCGGTCATGGCGCAGAAAGTGGGTTGAAACATGGCGCTGTCGAGCGTCTCGAGCCGCGAAAGGAAGCGGTTCTGCCCCGCGACCTGTTGCAGGTGGATGAAGCCGAGCACCAAGCTCGTGATCATCCCGAACACGCTGGTCGTGTAGGCCGTGGCCATGCCGTTGATGGGCTGCTTGATCCCGCTGATGAGCGCCGCGATCACTTTCTCGGGCGCGTCGAACGCCAGTTGCGTCAGGTTGCTGATGACTTTTTCGATTTCACCCAGCGACATCAGGAGGCCGATGAAACTGCCCAGGAGCCCCAGGACGATCAGGAGCCCGGCTACATAGCGCGTGACATTGGCCCGCTGGTCCATGACCAGCGCGACCTTCTCGGCGTGGCTTTCGCCGTTGGGTTGCGAGCCGCGTCCCACCTGAAAGGCGTAGAGCATGAGCCGCTCGCGCGTTTCCGAGACGGGCAGGTCCTCGAGTGCTTCGCCGTCGAGCCAGGACTCGTCTTCACCGCTCGAAAAGCGCTCGCGGATCTCCTCGAGCGCGCTGAACTCGCGCTGCAGGCGCAACAGCGCGTAGAGCACGTAGAAGAGCCCGAGCACGAAGACGCCAATGATCAGGCTGTTGAGTTTTTCACTGGTTTTCCAGAATTCCAGCAGGGTATTCCAGAAATAGGTGACGCATCCAGCCGTAAAGACCAACGCTGCGGCGGTTGCCAGCAGGTTGGTTCCCGCTTTCCGCTTTGAGAGCGCCTTGTCCATGCCCACTCCTTTGTCCGGCCTGTTCAGGCCCGGCCGTCTTCCGTTCGATTCCCGTCACACTCCGCGTCCGTGAAGGAATTCTCGCGAATGCGCTGCACCCCACCCGGCGAACCCTTTTGCCGACCGGGTGGCAGAAATCCAGATTAGACTAAGAGCCTGCCGGGCAAAAGGCAAGTCTAATCGCATGTGCCAGAGAAATGTGTGAATCATTGAGAATGAATGAATTATGTATTTAAGCGGCGGGGAATGACCGGAGAGCGGAATCCCAGGACGGTTTCGGGTTTTCCGGAGGATCGAGAGATACATTTTGTGTTTTCAAGCATACAGCAAATGCTGTCCCCAGATCGGCGTGGCTGTCATGCTGGAGACGTAACTTCAGTGAATGGAGTGTGATCGAGATAAGTCCTTCTCTGGCACAGGATGTGCGCTTGCCCGGTTGGGATTTGAATGCAGCTTTTCCCCACAGGGATGGAGAACGGAAGGACAACCGAACAGGAAAGGATCGGATACACCATGATCAAGCGAATCTTTGTGTTTCTCCTTGGGATCGCTCTTCTGATGGGGTTGGGAGGATGCGCTTCTCTTTCGGACAGATATAT
>Ga0116171_10002475_pt1 | contig 17472 bp, 16 predicted proteins | sample AD_JPNHW2_MetaG_FD_89798 | JGI IMG/M metagenome (GOLD analysis project Ga0116171, IMG submission 89798) | Active sludge microbial communities of municipal wastewater-treating anaerobic digesters from Japan - AD_JPNHW2_MetaG | ecosystem: Engineered > Bioreactor > Anaerobic > Digestate | place... | reverse complement strand
TTATGAGGAACATCATAACGTGATCTATACTGATGATGCAATTGATGCCTGTGTTAAGCTGACTAACAGGTATATATCCGACAGACACCTGCCCGACAAGGCAATTGATGCACTCGACGAATCAGGATCAAGGGTTCACATTTCGAATATTGTGGTCCCGGAAAAGATACTTACGCTCGAAAAACAGCTTGAAGATACAAAGAAGGAAAAGATGCTGGCCGTTAAAAACCAGAACTTCGAAAAAGCAGCAAGCTTCCGCGATAAAGAAAAGGATCTTATCGATATGATTGAGCTTGAAAAGAAAAAATGGGAAAAAGAGCTTGCAGTAAATCGTGAAACCGTTGATGCTGAAAAAGTTGCGGAAGTCGTGGCGATGATGACAGGGGTGCCTGTTCAGAGAATAGCCCAGACCGAAGGAACGCGCCTTCTTAAAATGGCTGATGAGCTGAGAGGCAGCGTAATCGGACAGGATGAAGCTATACAGAAGGTTGTAAAATCGATTCAGAGAAACAGGGCCGGACTTAAAGACCCCAACAAACCGATTGGAACGTTTATTTTCCTCGGTCCGACCGGCGTGGGAAAGACACAGCTTGCAAAAGTACTTGCCAAATTCCTTTTCGACACTACCGACAACCTTATAAGGGTTGATATGAGTGAATATATGGAGAAATTCTCGGTATCGCGCCTGGTTGGAGCACCTCCTGGATATGTGGGTTATGAAGAGGGCGGCCAGCTTACCGAAAAGGTAAGGAGAAAGCCTTATTCGGTTGTACTTCTCGATGAAATAGAAAAGGCCCATCCCGATGTATTCCATATCCTGCTTCAGGTCCTTGATGAAGGTCAGCTGACCGACAGCCTGGGCCGCAGAGTCGATTTCAGAAATACAATCGTTATCCTTACATCAAACATTGGAACGAGGCAGATTGCTGAGTTCGGACACGGAGTTGGCTTCGACACATCTGCCAAAAAGGCAACAAGGGACGAACAGGCGAAGAGTATCCTTCAGAAAGCTTTGCAAAAGACCTTTGCACCTGAATTTCTGAACAGGATCGACGATGTGATTATGTTCAACTCACTTGGTAAGGAGGAGATCAACAAGATAATCGACCTTGAACTGAAAGGATTGTACGACAGGGTCAGGTCGCTTGGATATCAGCTCAAGATTGCCAATCCGACGCGTGATTTCATTGCCGAGAGAGGCTTCGATGCAAATTATGGCGCAAGGCCGCTTAAGCGTGCAATTCAGAAATATCTTGAGGATCCTATGGCTGAAGTTCTTATCAGGGCAGAGCTGCAGGAGGGCGATACTATTTATGCAGGCTTCAATCCGGCTAAATCGGAGATCAGGATTAAAATCCATAAGAAAAAGGAACAGCCGGAATTGCCTCCGGCAGAATAAGATAATTGAATTATAAATCAAGAACTTACACTGAGGGACACAGAGGAGACACAGAGAGCACAGAGAAAAAACTATTATAATCTCTGTGACCTCTGCGGTTCTCTGTGTAACTCTGTGTAAGTTCCTATAAATAAATTACTTAACAGGTTTGCCGTAAAGATCGAATTCGGTAGCGCCCGTAATAAGGATATAATGGAATTCGCCCGGATGGAGATCATATTCTGAGCTGATGAGTACTTCATTATCGACCTCGGGACTGTCGTATTCGGTTCTTCCCGTGAAAAACTCACCCTCCCTCCTGTCGATTATCACTTTGAAGATCCTGCCGATCTTATCACAGTTCAGCTCGCCTGAGATAGCCTGCTGTACCGACATTAGTTCAGAGACTCTCGAATCCTTTGTCTTCTGCGGGATATCATCAGCGTAGTTCTTCCAAGCATAAGTCCCGTCTTCATGTGAATACGGAAACACTCCAAGCCTGTCGAACCGGAAATCAGAAATGAAATTCCTGAGCTCATTGTGATCATTTTCTGTTTCACCCGGATGTCCTGATATCAGGGTTGTCCTTATTGCGGCATCAGGCAGTTCCTTTCGAATGGTCACAAGAAGTTCCCTTGTCTCAGCTGCCCCATGCGACCTTTTCATCATATCAAGCATCCTCTCTGAAATATGCTGTATAGGTATGTCGATATATCTGCAGATCCTGGGGTTCTCCTTCATGAGGTCTATTATAGCCGGGGGAAAATTCGCAGGATACAGGTAATGGAGACGTATCCATTCAAATGACCCGATTTTAAGAAGTTCCGATACAAGTTCAGGCAGTTTCTGGGTTTTATAGAGGTCGATGCCGTAATAGCTTAGGTCCTGGGCAATAAGTATAAGTTCCTTTACCCCTTTGACAGCAAGCGATTGGGCTTCACTAACAATATCTTCAATGGGTCTCGATACACATTTGCCCCGGATAAGCGGTATCGAACAGAATGCACATGTACGATCGCAACCTTCCGATACCTTCAGATAAGCATAATGTTCAGGTCCTGTAAGCCTTCTTTCGTTCCTGAGATCTTCCTTAGGGTCAATACCGAGCTCTTCAAGGATATCGTTGATGTTGTTTACCCCGAAGTATTTTTTAACCTCAGGTATCTCATGCTGAAGCTCATCGGCATATCTCTCCGACAGGCAGCCCATTACATACAGGTTTCGTATCATGCCCACCTTTTTTGCCTTTACAAATCCAAGTATTGTGTCGATGCTTTGTTCGCGGGCATCGTTTATGAAGCCGCAGGTGTTTACAATAACTGTATGTGCTGAAATATCAGCAGGGTCATATACAATTGAATACCCTCCCGCTTCGATCTGACGAAGCAGCTTTTCGGAGTCGACTGTGTTCTTTGAACAGCCGAGTGTTACAAGATTGATTTTTTTATTCCGGGTATGCGCCGAACCTGATTTCCTCATTTTGATTCTGAGAAAAGTGAATCCACGAACTCGTAAGGATTGAAGATCTGAAGGTCGGTCATTTTTTCTCCGAGTCCGATATATTTCACAGGTATCCTGAACTGGTCGGAGATTCCTATCACAACTCCGCCTTTCGCTGTTCCGTCGAGTTTTGTGACGGCCATTGCGGTAACATTCGTGGCTGCAGTAAATTGTCTGGCCTGTTCGAATGCATTTTGTCCTGTTGATCCGTCAAGTACAAGAAGTACCTCATGTGGAGCTTCAGGAATAACTTTTTCGGTCACCCTTTTAATTTTCGAGAGTTCGTTCATCAGGTTGATCTTGTTGTGGAGCCTTCCGGCAGTGTCAATTATGACCACGTCATAATTACCGGCAACGGCCGATTTTACCGAATCGAATGCAACTGAAGCAGGATCTGACCCCATCTGCTGGCGGACAATCTGAACCCCTGTCCTGTCGGCCCATATCTGAAGCTGGTCGATGGCGGCAGCACGGAAGGTATCAGCTGCTCCGAGAAGCATGGTCTTGCCTGCATTTTTGAATTGCCAGGCAAGTTTCGCGATTGTTGTTGTTTTTCCTGATCCATTCACTCCCACAACCATTATAACGTAAGGCTTTGAGGGAAGAGGCGAGCTGAAGTCAAATTCCGGTCCTGTGATGTTCTTTTCGAGAAGGGCGGCAATTTCCTCTTTCAGTATCGTATTCAGTTCGGAAGTGCTTAGGTATTTATCCCTGGCGACCCTTTCCTCAATCCGTGTGATTATCCTGAGTGTGGTATCAACTCCAACATCAGAAGAAACGAGTATCTCCTCAAGGTTATCAAGTACCTGGTCGTCGACTTTTGATTTTCCGATTACTGCACGGGAAAGTTTTGAGAAGACATTCTCCTTTGTCTTTTCAAGACCTTTGTCGAGGATTTCCTTTTTCTCTTTGTTTCCGAACCCGAACCAACCCATAAGGTATAGTTTTATTGATCTCAAATATAAAAAAAGCTTCCTTCACAATGGAAGAAAGCTCTGTATTGTATGCAAAAAGATTGCTTATTTCTTTGTGAAGAAATCCTTGATATGATCATTATGAACTACTTCTTCCTTAAACTGATATGCATTTGATTTATCAGATTTAACCATTTTGATGCATTTGGTAAAAATTTTACCGCTGCCTGTTTTTAGTGATGCAACAACTTTCTTTGCCATGGTTCTTTATTTTATTTCTCTGTGAACAGTATACTTTTTAAGATAGGGATTGTATTTTTTCCTTTCCAGACGGTCGGGGGTGTTTTTCCTGTTTTTTGTTGTAATATACCTTGACATTCCGGGAACCCCACTCTCCTTTTGCTCGGTGCATTCAAGAATAACCTGCTGTCTGTTACCTTTTGCCTTCTTTGCCATTTCCTTGTTTTATTTTAATAGTTCAAGATGTAACCTTTTTCCTTTGCATCCTTCAGGACACTTGTGAGTCCTTTTTTATTGATGAGACGGATCCCGGATGCTGATATTTTCAGGGAAATCCATCTTTCCTCTTCAGGAAGATAATATTTCTTTACAAAAAGGTTAGGATAAAACTTCCTCTTGGTTCTTCTTTTTGAATGCGATACGTTATTTCCCACTACCGCTCTCTTCCCTGTTACCTGACAAATCTTTGACATCGATTCTCTTTTTATTTCTGGTTTTACGTCTTTTTAAAACGAAGCGCAAAATACGTGATTTTTATCTGATTAACCAAATATTTACTTTAATTTTTTTCAACACCCCTGAGAAATAGCTGTTAAACACTGATAATCTGCTTTCTGAGGAGGTTCAGGGCCACAAATGTAAATCTGGTAATGTTTGTAAGTCTGTCAGTTGTGAAAGTATGTTTTTCGGTTATCGTACCGGAGTTTCCCGCCACGGCTATCCATAATGTTCCCACAGGCTTCGTACCGGTTCCTCCTCCAGGTCCGGCTATACCGGTGGTGGAGACTGCAAAATCTGTTTTCATCAGTTTTCTGGCTCCTTCGGCCATTGCAGCTGCAACAGATTCGCTTACAGCGCCATCTATTTCAATCAACCGGGGATCCACTCCAAGGACTGCCGTCTTAATTTCGTTTGCGTAAGCTATTATACTGCCTTTATAATAATCAGATGATCCGGGGACACTTGTAATTTTGTGTGCGATATTTCCCCCGGTGCAGCTTTCCGCTGTGCACAGTGTAAGGTTCTTTTCCCTGAGAAGCCTTCCTGCAGCCATTTCGAGGGTTTCTTCATCCTCACCATAAATATACAGGGGAATTATATCGTAAAGTTTCCTTACCTGTTCTTCTGTTAAGGTCAGCAATTCGTTCCTGTCGTTTCCTGTTGCCGTAAGCCGAAGCTTAATAATCCCTGCTGAAGGAAGGTATGCAAGTTTAATACATGCCGGCAGTCCCGCTTCGAAGCCTGTCAACATTTCAGCAAGCCTTGCCTCAGGGGTGCCGAAGGTCATAATATTTTTATGAACGATAACCTGTGATGTAAATCTTTTTCCAAGCTCGGGAATTACATGTTCATTCATCAGGTATTTCATCTCCGGGGGAACACCCGGCATAGAGATATAAACAGTGCTGTCCTTTTCGAACCACATCCCTGGGGCGGTGCCTGCAGCATTCAGCAGGACCCTGCACGATTGAGGAACTTCAGCCTGTTTTCTGTTATTCTCATTCATGGGGAATCCCCTTCTGGTCATCATCAATTCGACCATCTCAAGCACCTGCCGGTCCATCACAAGCTTTGTGTTAAAAAATTCACAAAGGGTTTGTTTTGTTATATCGTCGCTGGTTGGACCGAGTCCTCCTGTTATCAGCACAACATCAGACCTTGTTGATGCTTCATAAAGTATCCCCAGGATTTCGTCTCTTTTATCGTGAACTGATGTTTTCCTGTGTATGTCGAATCCCAGGCTGCTAAGGGCCTCTCCCATCCATGCTGAGTTTGTGTCGATTGTCTGACCTATCAGCAGTTCATCACCTATTGTTACTATTTCTGCTTTCATCTCTCCCTTTCTGATGTTTATGCCAAATGTTCCCTTAGTGATCCAGGGCTCTGACGATCCTGTTTCCTGTTGCACGATACGAATATTGAACAAACTGAGATAATAATTGCAATAGCATATACTTGATTTTTAATTATTCTTATTTGACCTGATTTATCTAAGAGGGCTCAAAATTAACATTTATTGAGTTTATATCATGATGATAAAAGATCAAATCATTACCTGGGAAGGTTAAAACTGAACAGGCGATGATGAAGGTAATGTTCTTATTTAAGAACCACACCCCATTCAGTGACACAGAATCCGGTCCTTATAAATGGTAGCTTATCTGCAGGTGCAATGATTTTGCTGTTAACGGCACTGTCGGCGCCCCTGATCAAATAATACAGTCTTAAAACTGCATCGGGAGCATCGGTTATTTCAAGGGTTATTACAGTATCTATAAGCTTCTTTTCCTGGGGATATATTTCGTAATATTCATAATCTTTCAATCTTGGAATCCAATAATCAGTGAAGTCTTTTATTTCCCTTCCGTTGAATCCGTATTCTGCCAGATTATCGGTGAAAAATTCCTCAAGATCTGATTTATTTATTATCCATCCTTCATTTGTCTGCCAGATATCAGGCTGGTCACTTTCATAAAACAGGTATTCAAATTTGTTATTTATGATTCCATTGGTATCAACATTTACCAGCCAGCCTTTTCCGTAATCAGGGATTGAGGTGATTATTCGTCCACCACGCGGAAAATTTAAGGTCACGCCCAGAATCTTTTTTTCTGTCGGATAGAGGTATATATTTGGTTTATAAAGCCTGACATCTCCGGGATCGGGTTCCGGTTCCGGCTTACAACCATGGAACGTGACAGAACCCAGGAACAATAATCCACCGAGGATTAATTGAATAAAGACAAAACTCAATATAGGTTTCTTCATTATGGAATAAGTTTTTGTATATCATTTAATTAATGCATCATTGCTTATCTTATCATATGACTTTGGTTGTAATGAAAAGGAAGATTTATCATCGTTTAATCACTCCTGAAATATTTATGTTATCATCAACATTTACTGTATACTTGTATGAGTCAGCACTTCCATTGAATTTAAAATTATATGTATAGTAGCAGATACAATTACACATACCAAGCTGTGTTGTTTGGATTTTAATAAGTATCGAATCCCCTTCAATGGAAGATGTAGAACTATATTCCGAGCAGCAAGTGGCATTAAATCCAACAAATATGTTTAAACTGTCGTTGGTAACTGAATAAGTTGCGGTATCAGGGTTAATAAATGGATCATTTTTAAATGCTGAACCTTTTTCCAGAAAGCAACCCCCTTTGATGGTCCCGGCATATTCAAGATTTCCAGGTTCATTTTTATCGCAGCCAATTAAGAAAGCAAATAACAAAAGAGGAATCAATATTTTTCTCATTGAATCAGGTTTTGGGTCACGCTAAAATGCGCAAAATCCGTACCAATATCATTGTTAAAACATGGATAATTAATATTAGAATGATATTTACATTTCAGTGGATGGTTTTCATATAGAATATACGTTAACTGACGAACGCCATCCTGAATTGAAGAATTTGCTGGGACTAAAAAGGGACTTAGAAGTATGATATTCTAAGTCCCTGATTATCAAGAGCGGGAAACGGGGGTCGAACCCGCGACCCTCAGCTTGGGAAGCTGATGCTCTACCACTGAGCTACTCCCGCATTTAGAAATTTCGGATTTCGGAATTTTGATTTCGGATTTGCCTCGAAATCGTTACAAAATTAGTAATTAATACATAATTCACAATCCGGATTCCCTAATTCCAAATTCCCAAATCCGAATTCCGAAATTCTCTGAGCCTCCAATGGGACTCGAACCCACGACCTGCTCATTACGAATGAGCTGCTCTACCAACTGAGCTAAGGAGGCATTAGCGGGTGCAAATATAAAAAATCATTCCAACTTTGCCAGCCTGGCAAGCAGAGGAGGATGAGAATAATGGAAAAAAACGTATGCCGGATGCGGGATTAAATTCGACATATTCTTTACCGACAGCTTCTTAAGTGCACTTGCAAGATATTCCGGATTATATGTATCGCGGACGTACCTGTCGGCTTCAAACTCATTTTTCCTCGAGAGATAATTTCCTGCAAGCCCTATTACCAGTGAAAGAGGACTATAAAGGATTCCGAAAACCACCAGTCCGATATGAAAACTGGATGTCCCGGTGCCAAGTGCTCCCGACAGTGCAGGATTATCGACAACAAGGGAAAAAAGAAAAAGCATGAGCCCTGTCAGAAGTATCGATGAAACGAGCCTCCTGATAACATGTTTCTTTTTATAATGCCCCATCTCATGAGCCAGTACCGCAACAATCTCTTCATCCGACATCTCCTTTATCAGAGTGTCATAAAGCACAATACGCTTTTTGGATCCGAAACCCGAAAAATATGCATTTGCCTTGGTACTTCTTTTCGATCCGTCTATCACATATATATTTTTCAATCTGAAACCCATCCTTGCAGCATAGGCCTCTATCTTCGTCCTGAGAGGACTTTCTATAAGAGGGGTTTGCTTATTGAAAAGCGGAACTATCCATTCGGAATAGAAAAAATTAATAAAAACGGAAAAGACAGTTACAAATCCCCAGGCATAAAGCCAGAAGCCATTTCCAAGCCTGTAATATATCCATGTGATAAGGGCAAGCACCGGAATTCCCACTATGAGAGCTATGAACCAGGACTTCAGGTGATCAGTTATAAATATCCTGACAGTCATGGTGTTAAATCCGTATTTTTTCTCAATAACGAAGGTGTCGTGCCAGCCGAATGGTATATTGAGTATTTCGGAGCCAATGCCAATGAAAGCAAAGAAGAGAAGGGATATGACGATTGTGTTGTCGCTTATGGATCTGACCAGGGTATCGAGAAATGCAAAGCCGCCAAGGATAATCATAAGCAGTATTACAGCAAGATTAAATGATGACGACCAGAATGAAAGCCTCCTGTTATCTCTTTCATATAACCGGGTTTTCCTGTACTCTTCCAGATCGCAGATCCCTTTAAGCCCGGCAGGCATTTTCTCTGACCACATCCTGGAGTTGAGGTGTTCAAGATACCTCTCAAGCAAAAAACCTGAAACCGGGATTATGATTATCAGGAAGAAAACAGGGTTATTCATTACTAAACAGGAGGTTTCAAAAAAAAGAAGCAGGGCACCTGTTTAAAATAAGTGTGGAATAAATATGTCTCGCTGCATTTCCTCGTGCTAAAAGGATAGGTGCCCTGCAATACTACAAATATAATAAAAATTTTAAGTTAACATACCACCACAGACATGAATTGTTTGTCCCGTGACATAAGACGACAGGTCCGAAGCCAGATACAGGGCAGTATTTGCCACATCTTCAGGAGTGCCCCCGCGTTTAAGAGGTATTTTATTTATCCAGTCGCTCTTAATATCGGGAGGCAGGTTATCAGTCATCTCAGTAAGAATAAAGCCGGGTGCAATTGAATTGCATCTTATATTCCTCGATCCCAGCTCCTTGGCAACACTTTTAGTGAATCCGAGGATGCCTGCCTTGGAGGCTGAATAGTTGCTTTGTCCTGCATTGCCGGATACTCCGACAACAGAACTCATGTTGATTATCGATCCGTTTTTCTGTTTCAGCATTGGTTGTAAAACAGCCTTGGTAAGGTTAAATACCGATTTAAGGTTAACAGTCAGAACGCTGTCCCACTGGTCTTCAGTCATTCTCATCAGAAGGGTATCCCTGGTTATGCCGGCATTATTTACAAGAATGTCGATTTTCCCGAAATCTTTGACGATTTCATTTACAACCTTCTGGGAATCCTCAAAATCTGCGGCATTTGAAATGTATCCTTTTACGGTCACATTATGCGCTTTCAATTCATGGATCGTATTTAAGAAAGCCTCATCTTCGGCGATATTCGTTATGGCTATAGATGCTCCTTCGGCAGCAAATCTCTTTGCTATCGCTTTCCCGATTCCCCGGCTGGCGCCGGTTATTAAAGCTGTTTTACCTTCGAGTAGTCTCATATATATATATTCATTTTAAACGTTGCAAATATATTTAAAATATGGACATGCCATGGCATGTCCTTATATGTGGCATGTCATGTCCCCATATCATGCCATGACATGACCCTTTACCATTTTCCCGATATCGGCCGGTGATTGCACTACATGAATACCGCATTCTTTCATAATGGCTGCTTTTGCCGCGGCCGTATCGGCCTTCCCTCCTATTATAGCGCCCGCATGTCCCATCCTTCGTCCTTTCGGAGCTGTTTGCCCGGCAATGAATCCGATAACCGGCTTTGTGCCATGGTCTCTTATCCATTCTGCCGCCTCAGTCTCCATCGTACCGCCTATCTCGCCTATAATGACAATTGCTTCCGTATCATCATCCCTGTCCATAAGTTTTACTGCATCAAGAAGCGTGGTACCCACAACCGGATCACCTCCGATGCCTATGCCGGTCGACTGCCCTAATCCAAGCCTGGTGATCTGGTCAACAGCTTCATAGGCCAGGGTCCCCGACCTTGAAATGATGCCAATATGGCCTTTTGCATGAATGAAACCGGGCATTATTCCGACCTTTGCCTCACCCGGCGTTATTATTCCCGGACAGTTTGGTCCTATGAGCCTGCAGTCGTACGATTTGAGAAATTCCTTTACGTTTACCATATCTGAAACCGGAATTCCCTCAGTAATTGCAACAATAAGTCTTATTCCTCCTGCTGCAGCCTCCATTATTGCATCAGCTCCTGCATGCGGTGGGACGAATATAATCGATACATCCGCCCCTGTTTCTCTTACGCCGTCATAAACAGTATTGAAAACCGGAAGGCCGAGATGTGTCTGGCCGCCTTTACCAGGGGTTATTCCGCCTGTAACCTTTGTTCCGTATTCAATCATCTGGGTGGCATGAAAGGTTCCCTCACTGCCTGTAAATCCCTGTACAAGGACTTTAGAAAACCGGTCGACCAGGATGCTCATCAGAATAAGAAATTAAGTGAATATCAAATGCTGACAGGACAATTGCCATCGATGGAATCGGTCTGCCCAGTGTCAAATATACCTTAAAAAATTGTATCAGAATCCACGGGCTATTATAATTGCAGAATTTCCGGTATGAGACCGCTTCTTGCCCTCTACTCCCTGCTCCCTGTGCCCTTCTTTTCCTATGGCCTAATAATCGTTCCGTCTCCTTTCCGCAGTGTCCAGTTTGATTTTGTTCCGATCGGATATTTAGCTGCTTCCTTTTCATTAATATCGACACCAAGACCGGGCGCCTCATTGATATACATATAACCATTTCTGTATGTCTGGCACCCAGGGAAAACAGCCTGTGCCTTCTCGCTCCAGAAATGTGATTCCTGGATCCCGAAATTCCATACAGCCAGGTCGATATGTGCGTTGGCTGCATGGCCCACCGGGGAGACGTCGCCGGGCCCATGCCAAGCCGTCTTCACATTGAACCATTCCCCCAGCCTTGCGATTTTCATGGCAGGTGTAATGCCTCCTATCTGTGAAATGTGGACCCTTATATAATCGAAGAGCTGGTCGACCATATAATCCCTGAACTCGTTTATATTATTGAAAAGCTCTCCCATAGCTATCGGCACAGTAGTAGCAGCCCTTAAATTGCGAAACCACTTCATGTTTTCAGGAGAAAACGGATCTTCAATGAAGAACGGCCTGTACTGTTCGAGCTGTTTTATCATATTGATGGCATCAAGCGGATCCACCCTTTCATGAATATCGTGAAGCAGTTCAATCTCCTCTCCGCAGCTTTTCCTTACATATTCAAAGATCTCGGGAACACGTTTCAGGTAAACGCGCTGATCCATGAACATATCCTCCTCCCGTCCAAATCCTTCTACCCTGTAGTCAGGCTTGTTTTCAACCGTTCCAACACCTCCGTAACCTCCGAGTTGTATTCTAACGTGCCTGAAGCCCTGGGCCATGAATTGTTTTACACGTTCTGCAAGAATTTCAGGTGTCGGCCCGCTGGCATGGGCGTAACAGTCGACGGCTATCCTGCATTTTCCGCCAAGAAGCTGATAAACAGGCATATTTGCACGTTTGCCTTTTATATCCCATAGTGCTTCATCAATGCCGCACAGGGCATTATTAAGAACAGGACCATTTCGCCAGTAGGAGCTCACATACGCCGACTGCCACATATCCTCGATATTGTCGACATCTTTACCTGCACAGAAATCATTAAGGTAATCGTTTATTGCCGATACCACCGCTGTTGCCCTCTGGGTGAATGTGGCGCATCCAAGTCCGTACAGCCCTGGTTCCGTAGTCTCCACTTTTACTATTATCAGGTTGGAACCCTCCGGGGCAGTGGTAATAGCTTTAACGCTCCTTATCTTTACAGGTGCTACTCCTGAGGTCCTTAAAGGAGTAATCCGGTAAGCTGCCCTGGCCTCAGGTGTTGCGAAAAGGCCAAGAAGTCCTGTTGCAGAGCCTGCAGCAAGCAGTTTCATTGCCTCCCTGCGGTTAATCTCTGAATGGTCTTTGTTGTTTTTCATGACGGAAATATTGCTTTGTTAATGATATCCAGGGTTATTATAATGGGTTTATCCATGCTGTCTGTTTCTCATAGTTATCAGGAAGAGCATAACGTACTATATGATCTTTTAAGTTTTCCCCGATAATCCTGATTTTATCAGGATCTGCATTGCCAAGTCCCATCAGTGCACAATGATTCAGATATCCTATTTTCGAAAAATCTATTCCCATGAGTTCAACTCCCACCCTGTCGGCGGCAAGCCAGTCAGGGCTTACAACACAAACCCTGTGATCAACAGGAGTTCCCTGTGTCGGACCATTATGTTCCATCCCTGTGTGCCCGTCTATTACTGCAAGGTCGGGATGCAGCCTTTGAGCCATCATAGCCATGTTATAATTGATAGCATGAAAACCGCTTCCATGGATAAATCTTTTATAACTAATACTGCCGGGTCTGCTCTCTTTTGCCTTTCCGCTGAATCTGATATCCTCATTGTATAGTGTGAATCCCTTATCCTTTATCGGGGATCCCAGTATTATGTTCTTAAGCGACAGGGTGGCGACAACGGTATTGTGAGTTTTCATCCTTGCAACCGAAACCACATATGAATCCTTATCCGTAATGATTTTTGATACTTTTATCGGATGGGGTCTGTAATCCTTCTGGTCCGTCACATACATGTATTCATACTGTTCGTTGTCGAGGTCCACAAGTTTTACCCCATATTTATTTACAAGGATTGAATAACCATAATTATCAAAACCTTCAAGAGTCGATCCGCTGGCTGTCGATTCAGCTATTATAACATTGTCAGTCTTCTTAATTGACTTCAGGAACTCAAGTATTCCTTCAAGTGTTTCAACATGAGTGGAAGCAAGTGGAACATAAATCAGGACATTGTTTGGTTTCAGAACTACAAGCCGGTTTCCGATAGTGTTTTTTATCTGTTCCGAGAACGGTTGCAGCGCCCTGAAAACCATGTCGGCCCTGTCTTCACCCGAAGTAAGGGACACACATGTTCCCTGATCTTTTTCCTGAATTTCTGGCAATGTTTCCGGGATGAAATTTCTGAAACCGATAGCTGTTCCTGCCATTAAAGATGTCCGTATAAAACTGCGGCGGTCGGTTTTATTTTTCATTAAGATTGGCTTTTGATTCAATACCTTTGATCTGCATAAAATTCGTAAAATATTTGAAATGCCGGCATACATTTTCTAAATCGTTTCTGAATTTTGATCCGGTTGTGATCCAGGCCCCGAAAGTTTCCTAAATTTGAAGTCTAAGCTTTTATTATAATGATAAGGAAGGACGAGACTATCTGCGCACCTGCCACTTCATCAGGAGGAGCGTTATCTGTCATAAGGATCAGCGGCCCCCGTTGCTTTGATATCTGTGAAAAAATATTTTTCCCGGCAGGCAAAAAAGTCCGGTTAAAGGAACAGGAAGGATTCAGAGTACTTCATGGCGAGGTCCGTGACGACAGGGACGTAATTGACGACGTATTGCTGAATATTTATAAGTCACCCCGCTCCTATACAGGTGAAGATTCTGCTGAGATATCATGCCATGGTTCGCCGTATATTGTCAGGAGGATCATGGAACTGCTTATAAGCAAAGGGGCCCTGACGGCTCTGCCGGGAGAATTTACCCAGCGTGCCTTTCTCAATGGCAGGATGGATCTGTCGCAGGCTGAATCAGTGGCTGATATAGTTGCATCAGTTACCTTTGCCTCACACAGGATAGCAATGAACCAGATGAGAGGAGGATTTTCGACTGAGATTGGAAAACTCAGGTCGGAACTTCTGAAATTCGTCTCCCTGATCGAACTTGAGCTCGACTTTGGCGAGGAGGATGTGGAGTTCGCCGACAGAAAGGAATTGCTAAAGATTGTATTCAAAGTAAAGGAACTTTCAGACAGGCTTGCCGATTCCTTTCGTATCGGAAATGTGATAAAGAACGGAATACCTGTTGCCATAGTGGGAAAACCCAATTCCGGAAAATCGACACTGCTGAATGCCCTCCTTAATGAAGAACGTGCGTTGGTTTCGGAAATACCCGGTACAACAAGAGATGTAATTGAAGATTCTGTTATTATTAATGGACTGGAATACAGATTTATAGATACTGCCGGCTTACGCGATACTTCAGATGTTGTCGAGAGCATGGGGATACGCAAAACCAGGGAGAAAATTATGCAGGCATCAGTCATCCTTATGGTTGATGAGATTTCAGAATCGCCGGGATTAATAAACAGCAGGGCAGATACCATAAGGGAAATGATAACAGGTTTCGGGAAACGTCTAATTGTAGTTGTCAACAAGACCGATCAGGGCGACGACGACAGGATCAAAGATCTGAAACATGGAATTTACCTCGATATTGACGATTCGCTTGTCTTCATTTCGGCTCTTGACCATAGCGGTCTGGATAAACTCAAAAACAGGCTGGGAAAAGTCCTGGAAAAGGAAAAGCTTGCTCAGGATGAAGTAATCGTTACGAATTTACGCCATTATGAAGCCCTTGCAAAGGTATCCGACAGCCTTGGCAGGGTTATGGAAGGTCTGGAAAAAGGGATTCCCGAAGATCTTGTGGCTACCGATATCCGCCAGGCGATCCATTATCTTGGTGAAATAACAGGTGAAATTACTACAGATGAAATCCTGGGAAATATATTTAAAAATTTCTGCATCGGAAAGTGAGGATTTTATCTCAATGATAAGTATAAATAAACAACTCTAATATGGCTATAAAAGAGGAAAATAAGGAAATAAAATACCTGCCATTCGATGTGGTGGGCCGTTTTATGGCTGAGGTGATGGAGAAAGCCGGCATTCCTAATGAAGATGCCCTTATTATATCAGATGTACTTGTTCAGGCTGATAAATTCGGATTTGATTCACATGGCGTGAACCGTCTGAAGCCGATTTACCTCGACAGGATAAAAGAAGGCATAATGGATCCCGTCACCAGACCGGAAATGGTGAGGGAGAGTCCGACAACAGCCGTTATTGATGGTCATAACGGAATGGGGCATGTTATTTCATACGGGGCAATGCTTACTGCAATAGAAAAGGCAAGGGCATTTGGAATGGGGATGGTTGCAGTCAGGAATTCGACCCATTATGGTTTTGCCGGATATTATCCTCTAATGGCCGTACGCGAAAACATGATAGGCATTACCGGTACCAACGCACGCCCTTCTATTGCCCCGACTTTCGGTGTCGAAAACATGCTTGGGACAAATCCCCTGACATTCGCCATGCCAACAGATGAACCTTTCCCATTTCTTCTCGATTGCGCCACATCAATAACCCAAAGGGGAAAAGTCGAACTGTATGCAAGGGATGGAAAAGACCTTCCGGGAGGATGGGTCATTGATGAAAATGGAGAAAGCAAAACAAATTCCCGTGAAGTACTTGATGACCTTATTGCCGGTAGGGCTGCGCTTACCCCACTTGGGGGCATAGGCGAAGAAACTGCCGGATATAAGGGTTACGGTTATGCAACAGTGGTAGAGATACTCTCATCTGCATTACAGCAGGGATCTTATATGAGGATGCTTACGGGCATCAGTGAGGGTAAAAAGGTCCCCTACTCCCTGGGACACTTTTTTATTGCAATTGACATAAAAGCTTTTACTGATCCTGACGATTTTAAGAAGACCACAGGAAATATTCTCAGGGAGCTTCGTTCCTCGCGTAAAATGCCGGGACAGGAAAGGATATTTACAGCCGGGGAAAAAGAATATGAAACCTGGATGTCGAGGAAGGACAAAGGCATCCCGTTCAGTGAGGAGCTTCTGAAAGAATACAGGGGCCTTTGCCGGGATTATGGTCTTGAGAGATATCTTGATATGTTCTGAAAGCCAAAAATCCTTTTACCATTGGTTACACGGAATTGCACGGGGAGATACACCGATGGAAGGATTATCCTTTTAAGTGGTGTTTCTCTTTGATTTTCAGTGTTGTCCATGGTAGCTTTTTCTTCAAAACAAGATAAATCGGGATGAATATCTTTTCTGAACAGAATGGATAAGAAAATTGTTTAATGTGGAAAAGCATCGGATGGCAGGAATTAAGTATCTGGCCCTCTTGCGAGGAATTAATGTTGGAGGAAACAACATAATTAAAATGACCGACCTGAAGTCGTGTTTTGAAGGAATGGGCTTTACAGGCGTTTCAACATATATTCAGAGTGGTAATGTGATTTTTGGTTCAGAAGAGACAAGTCAGATTGACCTGACAGACAAAATAGAAACCACTCTGTCTTCCAGATTTAAATATGATTCCAAAATTATCCTTGTTCCTTATCCTGTGCTTGATTCTGTCGTGAATAATGCCCCTCCCGGGTTTGGTGACGACGCTGGTGTTTACAGGAATGACGTAATATTTACGGATACCACAATCAAACCCGATGAAGTTTTGATGATGCTGAATCCGAGGGAAGGTGTCGATGAAGCCTGGGCCGGAGAATTTACCATGTATTTCAGACGATTGACAAGCAGAGCCTCACAGACCAGACTGACAAGGTTAATAAGTCTTCCTGTATATAAACACCTGTCGATAAGGAACTGGAATACAACATTGAAATTATATTTATTGATGAATGGAAATGCAGACTGAACCGGATCTATAAGTGTCAAACAATTAAATATTTAATATTATGGCAACAGCAAATGCATATCTTAATTTTCCCGGGAATTGCGAGGAAGCTTTCAATTTCTACAAAACAGTCTTTGGAAGCGATTTTCAGGGAGGAATAATGCGCTTCAGTGATGTGCCTCCATCCGATAATGTTCCGCCAATGCCTGAAGACACAAAAAACATGGTAATGCATGTATCGCTTCCAATACTTGGCGGCTCATCGGTGTTAATGGGCAGTGATGCGCCTGAATCGATGGGATTCAAAGTGAAATTCGGGAATAATGTGTACATCAATCTTATGCCCGATACCAGAGAAGAGACCCGGCGCCTTTTCAAAGCCCTGTCCGATGGAGCCAAAATAGAAATGGAATTGCAGGAGATGTTCTGGGGTGACTATTACGGGGCTCTCAC
>Ga0116171_10002474_pt1 | contig 17481 bp, 10 predicted proteins | sample AD_JPNHW2_MetaG_FD_89798 | JGI IMG/M metagenome (GOLD analysis project Ga0116171, IMG submission 89798) | Active sludge microbial communities of municipal wastewater-treating anaerobic digesters from Japan - AD_JPNHW2_MetaG | ecosystem: Engineered > Bioreactor > Anaerobic > Digestate | place... | reverse complement strand
TTATCAAAACTTCGTAACATTCCGATGCAAAGCATCAAGCGCAGTAATTTCGGTCAGTATTCTATGGCAGTAAATTATCTAACTTCTGTATTGGAAGAAGCATCTGCAATCAATAAAGTAGCCGTTTATAATATTGACCACATGGCACAATTACTTTTTTATGGAGCCGATGTAGTAACTCTTTTGAATAGAGCTTTAACTGGTAACTTTACCGAAATGAAAGTGGGGCAGTGTAAATATACTTTACTTTTAAATGAACACGGTGGAGTGCAAGATGATATGATTCTGATGAGAGTTTCCGAGACGAGTTTTATTCTGGTTATCAACGCGGGGCATGATATTACAGATACTCTTGAGATTGAAGGAGTTGAGAAACAATATATTGCTGATATAGATAGAATTATGGCTTGTAAAAAAGATGGGGAAGAAGTTTGGGCAAAAGACATTTCCGATACCCTGGTAAAAATAGACATCCAGGGTCTGCTTTCCTTTAAATTGCTCAAAGAGGTCTATGGCGAAAATGTGTTAAAAAACAGGTATAATCCCGAAAAGAATATGAATTTCTTTACTTTTAACCAGTTTGAACGCAATGGGCAGCATTACTATTTATCCAGAACCGGATATACTAATAGATGGGGTTGGGAACTTTATATTCCAGTAGCTTTTGCTGAAGAAGATGCCCGAATAATTATATCCAAAGCACTGGAACTTGGAGGACTCTTAGTTGGTTTAGGAGGCAGGGATGAAAACAGAATTTCTGCAGGACCGTTCGGTTTACCGTTGATGGGGCAGGAATATGACCCTTATCATACACCTGTAAACGCTCCTCTTTTTGAGACAGCAGTGGATATGAACAAAGAATACTTTGTGGGCAAAGAAGCATTAGCTAAAGAGATAGCGGAAGGAATGCAAAAGCGTCTCTATATATTTGTTTCCGAAGGTATTGTAACCAATCGGGGTATTTATAAAGAAGGTAAACGCCTGGGAACTGTTACCAGCAGTATAAATTCCCCGAATGTTTCGCTGGAAATGCGTTTGGCAATTGGTTCCAAGCGAAAAAATGTAAATGAGGAAAAAGGAACTGCTGCCATCGGCATGGGTTGGTTTTATGCTCCCTTGTTTGAACAAGATGCAGAAGGAAAAGAGTTAGCAGAAATTGACGGGAAACCAATTCGTATTCCTGTGGAGTTCTATCGCGAAGATGAAAAGCGAAATCCTATCGGAAGTCCTGTTATGGGCTATGTTACCTTGGAAGGAATTACACCGGCTACGGCACATAGACCTTTGAAGAATATAGAGAACTTGTTGTAGAATTAGGATTTCAGGGCAAGGATTTCAGGGCAAGGATTTCAGGACAGGGATTTCAGGACAGGGATTTTAGAAACAAGGATTTAAGGATTTTAGGATTTAGAGGATTTAATAGGCCTGGGATGAACAGGATTTAAGGATTTAAGGATTTAGAGGATAGATTTATAAAAGGTTTTAGATGACTTGTGTACCGGCGAACGCTGCTCTTTGTACCAGCGGACGCCGTTCCGCCGAAGTTGTGTACCGGCGGACGCTGTTCCGCCGTCTTTATTTTAGAAACGAGGATTTAATAGGTCTGAGGTAACTTTTATAACTAAGGATGCCGTAGTTTGCAATGGTGACCTCCTGGTCAACCCACCTCTCACGATTTGTTTCCTTAACGGAAGGTTGACCTCCTGGTCAACCCACCTCTCACGCTTTATTTCCTTACTGAAAGGCAAACGGTAACGAAACACCAGAGTTACCACTAAACGACGAGGACATCGTTTTTCCGGAAGAAAAAGCCATATTGTCTCTCAGTTCAGCTCGTGTATTACTCATTCATCAAGCGTTAATCAAGCGTTAATAATTAAGGAGTGATTAAGGTATGATAAAGGATTGATTGACAGTTTGAAGCAAGGAAATAATATGAAGCTAAGTGAGTAGGAGGTTATAATGAAAGTAACTGTAAAAGAAGGCAAGAAGGGATTTTCAGGCAACCTGGATGGGGCGATATAATATTATCATTTCCGTTTAAATAAAGAACTTTAATACGATAAGTTCCAGTTAAACAGATGCGGAGAAACGATGTTTTCCTTCAACACAAATTATCTAATACTTATTCAATACTGTAAAATCCCTTCAATCCTGTTCATCCCAGAGCTATTAAATCCTCTAAATCCTAAAATCCTTAAATCCTTGTTTCAAAAATCTGTGTTATCCGAGTAATCTGTGAGAGAAAAAAAACGGCGGAACGGCGTCCGCCGGTACATCCCCGCCGGTACACATCCCCGCCGGTACAAGGGTATTCTGTTTATAATTTACTTTTCTAATGTAGTTGCAGGGGAAGTAGCAGGATAATTTTCAGATACATTTAAGGAATCTTTCTCCACCATTAAAATCCTATTTTCCGTCTTTTTATTTAAATGAGCTTTAGTGAAAGGAGGATTTATCTTTTCCACGCTAATAGAGTAGGTTACAATCAAGCCGGAAAAGACGATGGAAATCATACTCATCAGTTTCACCAGAATGTTAATGCAAGGACCAGCTGTATCTTTAAATGGGTCACCAACTGTATCACCAACGATACTGGCTTTATGAATTTCAGTGCCTTTAGCTTTCTTTTCGGTTTCTATATACTTTTTGGCATTATCCCAGGCGCCACCTGCATTATTCATCATCACAGCTAAAACAAAACCGGTGGAAAGAGCTCCGGTAAGAATTCCCAAAACCCCGGGAACCCCAAAAATTAAGCCCGTAAAAATAGGGGATAAAAGCCCTACTAAAGCAGGCATCAGCATTTCTTTCTGAGCTGCCTGAGTGGAAATTTTAATGCATTTGGCATATTCAGGTTTTCCTGTTCCTTCCATAATCCCGGGAATTTCTCTAAACTGACGGCGCACTTCTTTTACCATTTCCCCGGCAGCCCGTCCTACAGCTTTAATAGTGAGGGACGAAAATACAAAGGCAACCATAGCTCCAATGAAAACACCCAGCAAAAACTTGGGATTGAGGATATGAATTTGGAAGAATTGAATAAAATCTGCAATTGATGCCTTCGCCAAAGGAATATTTTCGGTGAATTTTGTATTATAGTTAGTATGCAAAAAGACAGCTTTCCCTGCTTTAGTTCCTACTAATTGTAAAGCTCCGCGAACTTCTTCCAGATAGGCAGCAAGTAAAGCCATAGCAGTTAAGGCAGCACTTCCGATGGCAAAACCTTTTCCTGTAGCAGCAGTGGTATTACCCACGGAATCAAGATTATCGGTCATCAATCTAACATCTTCAGGCAAATTACACATTTGAGCATTGCCACCCGCATTATCAGCTATAGGCCCAAAAGCATCCATTGCTAAAGTTACACCTAAAGTTGCCAGCATTCCCACAGCGCCAAAACCGATTCCGTATAAGCCCATTTCTATTGAGGAGAAACCGTGACTGCAAATAAAGGCAGATAAAATGCCGATTACAATTATTAAAACAGGAGCTGCTGTAGAACGCATTCCTACAGACATCCCTTCCAGAATAACTGTTGCCGGACCATATTCTGCCTGATTAGCTATTTCCTGAGTCGGCTTGTAACTATGAGAGGTGAATAGCTCAGTAAAAAGACCTATCAATATACCGGCTGCTAATCCAATTACGGTAGAAATAAATACCCCGAAATAATAATCAGGTGGAAGCAAAGCTTTAGTTACAAAAAAAGCACATATAGCAATTAAGATAGAACTGGAATAGACACTTTTATTTAAGGCAAACATCAGTTCTTTTGGTCCGGCATTTTCTTTGGTGCTGACAGTAAAAATACCTATAATGGAAAGGAGAATTCCCAAACCGGCTAAAATCATTGGTGCTACAACAAAATTTACTGCCATATTCGCATATTCGGCACCTAACATTGTAACAGCGCTCATTCCTAAAGCAGCGGTTGCTAAAATTGAACCGGCATAACTTTCATATAAATCGGCTCCCATACCTGCAACATCGCCAACATTATCACCAACATTATCGGCAATGGTAGCTGGATTACGAGGGTCATCTTCCGGAATATTTGCTTCTACTTTGCCAACAAGGTCGGCACCTACATCGGCAGCTTTAGTAAAAATACCTCCCCCTAACCGGGCAAAGAGTGCCTGGGTAGAAGCACCCATTCCAAAAGAAAGCATTATAACAGTGATTTGATGCAGAGGGAATTTTAACAGATTGAGGATAAAAAACCAGGCAGAAATATCAATTAAAGCTAAACCAACTACTGTTAATCCCATTACACTACCCGCTCTGAAGGCAATGCGCAGACCTTTATTCAGCCCTTTAGTACAGGCCTGAGTAGTTCTATTGGAAGCAAGGGTAGCCATATTCATCCCGACATAGCCAGCTAAACCACTGAAAAAACCACCGGTTAAAAAAGCCCAAGGGATTAACCAGTGCAAAACACCCAAACCCCAAGCCATTATTTGAAAAACAATGAAAGCAATAATAAAGAAAATGCCTACGCCTTTATATTGTTGCTTTAAATAGGCAAAAGCACCTTCCCGAACATAACCTGCAATTTCCTGCATTTTAGCATTACCGGGGTCTTGTTTTTTTACCTGCCGAAAGAAAATTGCTGCAAAAATTAAAGCCAGAACTGCACCTAAGGGTGCAATAAACCACAAGGGTGCAATAAACCACAGGGTAGGGATATTATTCATACACAACCTCTAACTTCTTAATTTTAAATACACTGTGTAAAGATAATGACGATTAAAACATTTTGGCTATACTCAAAAAAATTGTCAATGAAAAAAATTTGTCCCCCTTCATTGGAAATTATACCTGAGTGCTTTAATTGACCGCAGCCAGGGCATAATTAAAAATTGTTCCCGATTAGTTAATTTCCTGCCTTCCATATTAGTTCGTTGCCACCGGCTATAAGGAAAGCGATTATCACCAATTTTATAGCTTATTCCAAAAGTGGCGGTAAGACGCATATTTTTGATTAGTTTCGTTTCTATTTCATCACTGGCGGGTCTGCCGTAAGGATAGGCAAAAAAGCGTTTACAAGGAAGGGATAGCTCTTCCATTTTTTGCAGGCATAAATCAAGCTCGGTGTATGCTTCCAGGTAAGTTAAACGGGAAAAATCAGGATGAGACCAACTGTGAAGACCAAATTCCACTCCTGCCTTATGTAAACTTGAAAGCTGGTTATAGGAGAGATAGGGCTTAAATTTTTTCAGATAAGCGCTTTCGGAAAATGGCATAACTTCCTTCCAGACAGCGTTGATAATTTCATCTTTGGTTTTCATCGTTATGCGGGAAAAGAATGTTTTGAGATTTGCCCCCGGAACATATTTGTCTATTACAGCTGAGATTTTTTCAGCAGGACAGTAATGGGGCATCAAAAGCAGTTTATGATTCCAGGCAATTTCCTGGTTATCAATACATTTGCCGATTAAAAAGAGAGTCGGCTTCAGATTATACTCTTTGGCAAGATACATCAAAACAGGATAATTAACGGCAAAACCGTCGTCAAAGGTTAAAGCCAGGTCTTTTCCGCTAAAACGCCCGGGTGCAGATAAAATTTCGGTTAAAGACCTGATGCTATATCCCTGCCGTTGTAATTGCTTCAGTTGCTTAAAAAAATTAGATACACTGATACCATGGGGATAAATATCGGGAAATTTATCCGCTACAATGTGGTAATAAAGCACTTGGGGTGATGTTGCTATTTTCATTTAACAATTCCTATGTAAGCATATATTCCTTTTTTGAAAAAGAGGGCTTATTGTCAAGAAACTTGTCTCGCGAGATGGCGAGATGGCGAAATGGCGAGATGGAAAGAGAGAGATAGCGGAATAGATTTTTTTACAAAGAGAAAAAGAGAAAAAAACTTGGAGCTTAATTTAGGGGGTTTTGTTGTACCGGTGGGGATGTACCGGCGCTCGCTGTAGCGCCGAATCGGCGGAACGGCGTCCGCCGGTACCAAAATCGGCGGAACGGCGTCCGCCGGTACAAAAAGCGCCTTTTTAATTGGTAGTATGAGTATAATTCTTAATGCCCTTATTAATCAGCTCTATAGATTCGGTTAAAGAAGGCATATTGGAAAAGTATTTACTGTATATAATCTTCAGGTCTTGGTGTTCTTCATTCAGAGGTTTAACATCTGGCAATTCATAGAGGAGGTCATAATTACCGCTTGATTCTATGGACGCATATTCATAGTCCACGGTGCGAAGGTAAGTTCCGTCTTCATCAAAGAGACCGAGAATAAAATAACCGGAAATATCCACTGGTAAATTGTTATGCAAAGTTACATAAACATCTGCAGGATGAGGCAATTTGGCAACATCATAGAGAAAGAGTTCATCCTGGGAAACGGGAACTACATTAATTTCGCTATCCAAATCAAATGCCTGCTCATCCAGCCAGTTTCCGGAATAGGAACGGGCGGATTTAAACCCTCCGAAATAGGCAAGAGTTCGTTCTTCGTATTCTTTCATTCCGGGGTCGTTAATAATGTAAGAAGAGGGTTTATCTTTGGCACCATCCTGTTTAATAACCAGAACCCAATGACTGCGTCTGCCGGCAACTTTCACAATAACCTTATTACCTTTTGCCAATTCGCCGGAAAGAAAACCCCAGTCGTTTCTAACTTTGCTTTGGGCAACTAATTCCAGCCCCAAGCCGTTACCATCTATTTCTCCGGGGATTTGCCAACGCATATTGCTGCCGGCGTAGCCACCGTTCTTTTTCAGCCATTCATTCAAGCGGTCTGGAGTAATATACTCATTGCTGGCTTCTGCATTTAACAGCATTGAGAGACAGCTTAGCACGCAACCGCTGTTGCCAATGGATGTTCTTCCCGAACCTAATTGTTCCGCTTTCCAGCGTTCATCATTTTGTGAATACCAGTTAAAGCTTCCGGCAATAAGTGGTATGCACAAAATTAGAGTGATGCATATTAAGGGCAATTTTTTCATAAGCAATTCTTCCTAAGCTAAGAACTCTAATCAATAATCCAATTTCCAGAGAGAGATTCATTTCCTTTGCAAGTCCGTATCTAAATCTAATATAAGCAATTAACTTGCGGGAACAACTAAACTGAGACGGAAGATTTGTCAAACATTTTTTTGGTTTCAGTAGGCAAAAACAACTCCGCTAACGGGAAATATCCATTCCTCAGGTTCACTGGAAACCCTTATTTCAGCGTTGGTTCTACTGATAGCCGGGTCTTTATCCTGTCCCGAGAAAAAGGGCACACAATCCACCGTATCTAATTCGGCGGGAAACTGAAAGGCAATATCAACTCCGCGTGTAAGTTCCGTGATGAAAACGCTGAATTGATGCAAAGAAGATGGATATAGGGTATTTGTATTGATAGTAAAATGAACCTTTTTTCCTATTTTGTTTTTCAGATTGGGATGTGAGCATCTAATTTCCAAACAGCCATTGATATAGGTGAGAGTGGTTTTAAGAATTAAATCATCCACTTTTGCCAAGCTAACGATAAAGCTTTCTGTATCCAGTTCAAATTTATCATCCATCAGCCAGCGATATTCAACATCGCTGCGTTTGAAATAACGGCGCAGGATTTCATCGGAAGAAGCGCAGGCAACTAAAAAGTAGTCATTACTTAAGACCTTGTCAAAGTTAAGGATAGTAACTACATTGTAATAACCCGAATTCAAAGAATGAGAGAAGATGATTTTATGTTGAAAATTATACCTATAGTGAATATCTCTATCCTTATAGTAAAAGAAATCCCGTAGCATTTCACGGTAGATAAGTTCACCTATTTCAATGCTTTGTAAGCGTTGGGCTATTGCCGATTCAATTATCTGATTCAGTTTGCTGTCCGAAAAATCGTCAGGAACAAAATCCCGCCGGGAAAGAGGAGCGCTATGAACTAATTTCCCTTCTTGAAAATAATAGCGCTTAGCTCTGCGACCAACTTGACAAAGCAATTCATAAGCATTACCACCATATCTGGCAACCAGATTTTCTGCTTTGGTCTCTTTAGGAGAACCGCCAATAAGGATTGCCTCGTCGCCTATAGCAGGATTTTCTACTGGGGATAAATCCACACAAATCATATCCATAGAAATGCGTCCTATCACCTTGCAGAGTTTATCTTTCAGCCAAACAACACCACAATTGGATAGCATAAAATCATAGCCATCGGCATAACCGATTGGAAGTATTCCGTAAACACAATCCTCTTGGGCTATCCAGGAACGGTTATAACCAACCGCCTCGCCTTTACTGATGTGCTTTATCTGCGAAAGGATAGTTTTAAAAGACATCACCGGCTGCAAGCCAATATCCTTATTTCCCGGAATTTGAATGCCGTAAGCCATAATACCTAAACGAACAAGATTGCTGCGTTTTCCCAAACCATTTACCAAGGCATTGGAATTATCAATGTGCATATATTTCGGATGAACCGCAAGATTATCTATAATATTCCAAAATCGTTCTTCCTGCTTGCGGCTGAAATCCAAATCGCTTTCGGCAGAGGCAAAATGACTGAATATACCTTCAATGATTATCCAATCCATATTGGCTATTTTGGCATAGAAAGAGATAAATTCGCTATCCAAAATCCCGCTGCGATGCATACCTGTATCTACTTTCAGATGAACAACTGCCTGTTTATTAGCTGCTTTGGCATTTCTGTTCAATGCCTTGGCAAAATCCAAAGAAGAAACATTAACTGCCAGGTCGTTTGCCAAAATAGTATTTATCTCGTTTGTTAAACAAGGCGAAAGCACTAAAATCGGTTCCTTGCAACCCTGTAAGCGTAATAAACGCCCTTCTTCAGGATTGGCAACTCCTAAATAGACAGCTCCTTCCTCGCAGGCAACTTTGCTTATTTCTATCGCTCCATGCCCATAAGCATCCGCTTTCACAATCATCATAAATTGCTGCTGTGGTTCCAAATAACTTTTCAGGAGATGCAGGTTAGCTCTGAAAGCGGAAAGGTTAATTTCCACCCGGCTGCGGTCAAAATTCTTTCGGTAAGGCATAGTTTAGAGATACTTAGCGGCTAAATCAGCCAGAGCGCTGCGTTCGCCTTTATCCAAAGTGATATGACCTACCAGAATTTCTCCCTTAAATTTTTCTACAGAAACGGAAAGACCGTTACTCTGCGAATCCAGATAAGGAATATCTATCTGGTAAGGGTCACCTGTAAGCACTACTTTGGTATTAACTCCGGCACGGGTGATGATAGTTTTCATTTCGTGCGGACTTAAATTTTGGGCTTCGTCTATGATGAAAAACTGATTGGGTAAGCTACGACCCCGAATATAGGTTAAGGGTTCCAATTCTAAAAATCCCATATCCATCAGGTCGTTAATATCAAATTTCTTCTTATCTTTCGGGTTATCTTTATTTTTTTCCGGATGTGAGGATAGTAAAATATCCATATTATCATAGATAGGTTGCATCCAGGGGTTGAATTTTTCGGTTTTGGAACCGGGTAGATAGCCCAGGTCTTTGCCTAAAGGAGAAATAGGACGCGAAACCACCAGACGGGAATATTTTTTTTCTTCTACCACCTTTTGCAATCCGGCAGCCATAGCTAAAAGGGTTTTTCCTGTTCCAGCTTTACCGGATAAGCTAACCAGTTTGATGCTGTCATCTAAAAGAATATCCAATGCCATCTCCTGTTCAAAGTTACGAGCTGTAATTCCGAAGATTTGCTGTCCCGTGTAATGATTGATGAGATACAACTGATTGCGTCCATAATGATAACGCAAGGTTTTATATTGATTGGGATTATCAGGAATGGGAACACGCACAAACTGATTGGGGAAAAAATCACCAAAGATATTATCTAAATATCCCTTTTCTTCCAATGCCCTGAATTGTTCCGGCTCTAGGTCTAAAACCTCCCAGCCGGTAAAGAATTCATCATATTTAATAGTATCGGTCTCAAAATTTTCGGCATTGATGCCTACGCAATCTGCTTTCACTCGCACATTTACATCTTTTGAAACAAGAGTAACGATGGACTCTGGATAATGCTGCTTAAAATACAATGCCGTGCCGATAATCAGATTATCGTTTTTATCCAAAAATAGAAGCTCCGAAGCAGCATTGGCAATATCTTTATTTACTGTAACCTGAATTGTGCCGCCGTTTTCTGTAGGCACGCCATCCTGTAATTTCCCTTTTTTCCGCAATGCATCCAGATAGCGTCCTATTTGACGGGCATTACGGCTCTTTTCATCCACCCCTTTTTTAAACTGGTCAATTTCTTCAATAACTACAATTGGTAAAACAACTCTGTTATCCTCAAAGGAAAAGAGTGCTTGGGGATTGTGAATCAGCACATTGGTATCCAGTACATATATCTTCCTTTCCATTTCTATTACTCCCTTATATTATATTTACCACCGAAAACGGGGTCTTTATTCAAGATAAAACTATAATTGCAGCAGGGCTGGGATAGTCAATGATTATTTTTTCTTTGCTTAGCAGGAAAATATCAGCGGAAGGTATAAATTAGAATAAAAAAATGGTGCTGAAGGGGGGACTCGAACCCCCATGAGCGCATTGCTCACTAGTCCCTGAAACTAGCGTGTCTACCAATTTCACCACTTCAGCATCGGATAATGTAATCTACTTTTTAAGAGCGGGGATTTTGTCAATGATTTTCCTGCTGCTTACCTAAATTTCCCGCGGATTTCTGTTCCCAACTGACAACGATGCTTGCCAATAGGGTAGCGAAAATATGCAAAAATAAGCTTAGAATGGGTTTTTGTACCGGCGCTTTGTACCGGCGCTCGCTGTAGCGCCGAATAAAAAAACGGCGGAACGGCGTCCGCCGGTACCAAGAACGGCGTCCGCTGGCTACACAAAATGCGGAGGAACGATGTTCTCAGTCAACCCATTTCTATTAAATCCAGTAAAATCACTTCCATCCTGTTCATCCCATACCTATTAAATCCCCTAAAATCCCTTCCATCCTGTTCATCCCATACCGATTAAATCCTTTAAATCCTTTAATCCTTAAATCCTCGTTCCCAAAATCCTTATCTCTTATTTGCCGCCGCTTACACAAAGTCCCTAAATAGCGGATGCGGATTAACAGGTCGGCTTTTAAATTCCGGATGGAACTGCACTGCCACAAAGAAATCCAATTCAGGGTATTCTACAATTTCTACCAAAAGTCCGTCCGGGGATAAACCGCTTATTTTAAGCCCTGCATTTTGTATTGCTTCGCGATAGTCATTATTAAATTCATAACGATGCCTGTGTCTTTCGCTGATGCTTTCTGTTTGATATGCCAAAAATGCTTTACTGTTTTTCACCAAGTTACATTGATAAGCCCCTAAACGCATAGACCCGCCAATTCTTTTCAGATACAATTGATCTTCCATCAAATGGATAACTGGAGCGGGAGTTAATTCATCAAATTCAGTGCTATTCGCCTTTTGCAAATTGCATAAATTCCTGGCACATTCAATAACGGCTGTATGCATTCCCAGGCAGATGCCCAAATAGGGAATATTGTTTTCTCTGGCATATTTGGCAATTGCAATTTTACCTTCAATTCCTCTAATGCCAAAACCACCGGGAACAAGAATACCTTGAACTCCTCTAAGTTCCCTGGCAATATCTTCTTCCTGAAAATTGCGCTCGCTATCTATCCAGACAATTTCCACCTTTTTCAATAAAGCGGAACCCGCATGAAAAAGTGCTTCGTCTATGCTTTTATAGGCATCCTGATGCTTCACATATTTGCCGCAAACGGCTATAGTAACGGTTTCTTGTGCATTTTTAGTGTTTTGCAAGAACTGCAGCCAGTCCTGCATAACGATTTGTCTCTGTTCCAATTGGAAATGCTGACAGATGATTTCCGGCAGACCTGCTTTCTGAAAATTGAGCGGAATTTCATAAACGCAATCTACATCTATGGCATTGATTACATTTTCTCGCGGAACATTGGTAAAAAGAGCTATCTTATTATAGATATCCTCAGCAAAAGGTTTTTCACTTCGGCAGAGTAAAACATCCGGTTGAATACCTATTTCCCGTAATTTATACGCACTATGCTGTGAGGGCTTGGTCTTCAATTCTCCTGCTGACTTCACAAACGGCACATAGGTTAAAAGGATATATAGCGTGTTGTAATAACCCAGGTCTAATCGTAACTGACGCACTGCCTCCAAAAAAGGTAAACTTTCAATATCGCCAACCGTTCCGCCAATCTCTGTAATCACAATGTCATAATCATTTGCCAAACGCTGAATTCTACCTTTAATTTCATTTGTGATATGCGGAATAACCTGCACCGTCTTGCCTAAATATACACCCTTGCGTTCATTTTCTATCACACTTTCATAAATCTGACCTGCAGAATTGCTGGAATACCTGGTTAACGCTTCATCCACAAAACGCTCATAATGCCCTAAATCCAAATCTGTTTCTGCTCCATCATCCGTTACAAAAACCTCGCCATGTTGAAAAGGACTCATTGTTCCGGGGTCAACATTCAAATAAGGATCAAACTTTTGCAGCACAACCTTATAACCCATTGATTTTAATAAAATACCGATGGAAGCGGTGGCAATGCCCTTCCCTAAGGAAGAAAGCACGCCACCCATTACAAATATATATTTTGCCATTCAGGTTATCTCTTATAACATCTTTTTCACTTCGGCAAGGGATTCTCTAATTGCTTCCACGGTATATGCCAAATCCTCATCCGTATGCCGATAACAAATATAACCATGATGATATGGTTGCATAAAAACATTACGCCGAATTAACTGAGTGTAATATTCTGTCCGCAGCTGTTTATAAAGCCCTGTCTCATCTTTTTTAAAGGTTATATAAGGCATCCAGGGTGCCCCTGTAAAATTAACCGGCACACCTGATTCTGCCACTACCTTCTCAACTTCCGCTCCAAACTTTCTTCCTTTTTCGGCTATTACATCCAAAATATGGTCTCTTTCCAAAATTTCAATTGTTTTGATAGCAGCTACAATTCCATCGCTATTAGGGAAAAAGGTTGAGGAAAGAAATACTTTATCTGCCATCACTTGCATATATTCTTCCTTTCCTACCAGAGCAGCAATAGCATAACCATTTGCCATTGCCTTTCCGATAGTGGATAAATCAGGTGTTACTCCAAACAATTTCTGCGCACCCCCCAAACTGCATCTGAACCCGCTGCGGATTTCATCAAAAATCAGCAAACAATGATATTGATTTGCCAGTTCCCGCACTGCTTCCAAATAACCTGGTTTCGGCATTTGAACTTCTGCTCCATTAGGATGACCTACGGGGGTTATAATTATCCCTGCCATATCATCTTTATTAGCTTTCAGAATTGCTTCCAGGGATTCCAAATCGTTATAATGAAATTCATAAATATCTTCATAGAGTTTGGGAGGAATTCCCCCTTTCACTTCTACACACCAATCGTGCCAGCCATGATACCCACAACGCGCAATCTTGGTTTTACCTGTCCAACCCCGGGCTACACGAATGGCAATTGTTGTGGCATCACTACCTGTTTTTACCAAAGCAGCCATATCGCAACAGGGTATCAGTTCTCTCAGCTTTTTTACCAAAGTGTTTTGCCATTCCTGAGTGAGAGAAAAACAAAAACCCCTGTTCTTAATCTGATTGATAACTGCTTCATCAATTTCGTCTTCCCGATAACCAATGATAATAGGTCCGTAAGCACAAAGAAAATCAATGTATTCGTTACCGTCAACATCAATAACTCTGCCACCTTTGCCTTGTTCAAAAAAAATGGGATACTCACCCGGAACAAAATTGTAGGGTCTTCTTATCCCGGCAACGCCACCGGGAACAAGTTGCTTTGCCTCTTCAAAAAGAGACATACTTCTGTCTAATTTCAACCTTTCTGACATTTTATATACTCCTTGATGTTATATAGTTCAAAGTTCAAAGTTCGTAGTTCAAAGTTCAAAGTTCGTAGTTCAAAGTTCAAAGTTTTGCACGCAGATTTCGCAGATTCCGCAGATAAAAAAGATAATAGGTCTGGGATGAACAGGATTATAGAGATTTAAGGGATTTAATAGGTCTGGGATGAACAGGATTACAGGGATTTTAGGGATTTAGTAGCTCTGGGATGAACAGGATTATAGGGATTTAAGGGATTTATTAACTTGAATGTTCTTCCATAACTAATATGAACATCCAAGTTTCCCTATTCATCCTGTCATCTTTCCTTTCCATCCTGTCATCTTTCCTTTTCACTATTCACTCTTCACTATTCACTGTTCACCTTTCACCTTTCACCCTCAATTCTCAATTCTCCATTCTCAATTTATTCTCTTTTTCTCTTTCTCTCTTTGTAAAAACATCCATTTCGCTATCTCTCTCTTTCCATCTCGCCATCTCGCTATCTCACCATCTCGCTGAATCCCTTCACTGTTCACTTTTCACCGTTCACCGTTCACCGTTCCCAGAGCGTAGCAATTCCCATTCCTCCACCAATACACAAAGCAGCCAATCCTTTTTTCGCTTCTCTGCGTTTCATTTCGTGCAGCAATGTAACAATTATTCTTGTTCCGCTTGCTCCAATGGGATGTCCTAAAGCAATAGCTCCACCGTTCACATTCACGATTTCCGGATTCAATTTTCCAATTCCTTCCAGTTCCAATCCTTTCAGCACAGCTAAGGACTGCGCTGCAAATGCTTCATTCAGTTCTGCCAGTTCAATATCCTGCAAAGTCCATCCCGCTTTGGGCAGAACTTTTTTAATTGCCGGAACAGGACCGTAACCCATCAATGATGGATTAACTCCTGCCGAAGCACTGTTCACAAAAGTTGCCATAGCTTTCAGACCAAGTTCTTTCGCTTTTTCTGCACTCATCAAAATAAGAAAAGCCGCGCTGTCATTTATACCACTGGAATTGGCTGCAGTTACAGTTCCGTCATTTTTAAAGGCAGGACGCAACTTGGCAATGGAGGCAACCGTTACTCCCGCCCGGGGCATTTCGTCTTTATCTACAATTATCGGCTCTCCCTTTCTTTGGGGAATGCTGAAAGGAACAATTTCGTCTTTAAATTTACCTGTAATTTGTGCCTCTTCAGTTCTATTCTGACTTTGGGCTGCAAAAGCATCCTGTTCTTCTCTACTGATATTATATTTTTCGGCTAAATTCTCTGCCGTAATACCCATATGATAATCATTGAAAATATCGCTGAGCCCATCCCGAATCATTAAATCCACCATTTCCTTATTACCCATTCTGGCTCCCCAACGCGCATCTTTCAAAGCATAAGGTATCTGACTCATATTTTCCGTTCCACCGGCTACAATAATATCCGCTTCTCCTGAACCAATCATCAAGGCAGCTAAAGAAACCGCTTTCATTCCTGAACCGCAAACCTTATTCACTGTGTAGGCAGGAACGGTATCCGGAATGCCACTGTGAATAGCTATCTGCCTTGCTACATTCTGCCCTAAACCTGCTCCGCAAACATTACCAATGATAACCTCATCAATCAGTTCCGGCTTTAAACCCGTCTCCTTCAGCATTGCCTGTAAAACGGTTACTCCTAATTGAACCGCCGAAATATCTTTGAAAACGCCTCCAAAATTACCGATGGGACTGCGCTTGGCACTTATAACTATTACCTGTCTCATTTTGTTTCTCCTGTGTTATTAATTTTCTTTCTATGGCAAGCCAAAAAATAAGCCCCTTTTCGTCAATGAAAAATGAAGATGGTGGAAAAAATATACTCTCACAGATTACACAGATTACACAGATAGGATTTTTGAAACGAGGATTTAAGGATTTCAGGATTTGGAGGATTTAATAGCTCTGGGATGACTTATGTAACCGGCGGACGCCGTTCCGCCGTTTTTGGTACCGGCGGACGCTGTTCCGCCTTATTTATTCGGCGCTACAGCGAGCGCCGGTACAAAAAAACAGGATTAAAGGATTTTAGGGATTTATAAACTTGAATGTGCTTCAATAACTGATATGAACATCCAAGTTTTCCTTTTAATCCTGTCTTCTTTTTTTTTCACTATTCACTGTTAACTGTTCACCCTTCACCGTTCATTCTCCATTCTCAATTCTCCATTTGAACTCTTTTCTCTTTTCCTCTTTTTCTCTTTGTTTAAAATCCTCTTTCTCTCTTTGTAAAAAAATAAATTTCGTTCTTACCCTCTATTCCCATCTCGCCATCTCTCTCTTTCGCCATCTCGCCATCTCACTATCTCGCTAAATCCATTCTCAATTTACGCTTCTTTTCTCCATTTTCTCAGTGAAATAAAAATATTTTTGGGGGTATGTGGAAAAATATCCACAATTTTCGGAAGCGTAACCTCTTGTATCTTAATATATTAGAAATTTTGGTAATTTTCATAGCAAAAATAGCATGAAAAAATACCTATATAGGGCTTGACATATATTCAGGCATTTAGAAATAGGACTTATAAATCAATGAATACGATAATTTGTTTCGTAGTTGTTTGATTTAATATTTTAATTCTTTATATGATGTTAATATGATTTATCATAAATCGTATAACAAATACAGGAGTTAAGATACCGGATATATTTCTTTTATGGAGATACTATGGTTGTTAGTTATGTTTTTAATGCAGCAACAAAATATTCTGCTGATAAGAAAGGTAATATAAACGCTTATCATTCCCGCGTAGGTTTATTTGGATGCGATAATTTACACTTTGCGTCCAAAGTAAAGGAATGTTAAACTAAATACCGCATAAAATCGTAAAAATGAATAATAAAATAATACACACTAAGGAGTAAACAAGGATGAAGAAAATATTACTTCTTTTAACCCTAATTCTTATTACATCTTTCGTCTTTGCCGACGATATGACAATTGGAACAGAAAAGAGCACTCAAAGGTATCCTCTCGGTTCCTGTTATGGCTATGAAAGAAGCGCTGCTCTATATAAGGATTCTGAATTAGTTTCTCAGAATATCAGAATAACTGCTCTTTCCTGGTATTCCACAACAGCTGTAACAGTTAATGGACTAACTAAGATATATCTAAAGACGACTTCAGCAACAACTTTATCAAAAACTACCTGGGCAAATATGATTAACGGTGCAACTCTTGTTTATGATGCAACTCATAGTTCTACTTTAGCAGGGGGTTGGAACCTGTTTAACCTTACCACTACTTTTGATGTTCCTAATGGAAATGGATTAATAGTGATGGTAGAGCGAAATTATGGTGGTGCGGGAAATGGAAATAGCGCTGGTGCAGGAATACGCTATACAGAGGGGAGTAATAACACCCATGAATACTGGGAAGCTAATAATAATCCTCCTAGTGGCGATGGGTCTCGTAATAAACAAAGACCCAATATTACTATTACCTATACACCTCCTCCACCCAATCCGGCAACAATTATCAGTCCTGCTAATGGAGCAAACAATGTGGAACTTACTCAGACCCTCAATTGGGCAAATGGGGGAGGAAATCCTTCCGGTTATAAACTCTCTTTAGGGACAGTAACTC
>Ga0116171_10002472_pt1 | contig 17490 bp, 17 predicted proteins | sample AD_JPNHW2_MetaG_FD_89798 | JGI IMG/M metagenome (GOLD analysis project Ga0116171, IMG submission 89798) | Active sludge microbial communities of municipal wastewater-treating anaerobic digesters from Japan - AD_JPNHW2_MetaG | ecosystem: Engineered > Bioreactor > Anaerobic > Digestate | place... | reverse complement strand
GCACCGTTCGGCCCGAGAAAACCAAGAATTTCGCCCTTGTTGACGGTGAACGAAATGTTATCTACAGCCTTGATTGTGCCAAAATGACGGGTTAATGACTGTACCGCAATCATGGTGTAACCTCCTTGGAATACTTTTCAGAAATTGTATGACCAACAAAATTCAAAAAGGTTTCAACTTTTTTAAATTTATTTAACCCTATACCCCGATGCCCGTTCAAAATACAAACTTTTCGGCCATATCTGCTAAAAAAAATTCAGGACCCGGCAATTGCTTAACTCAACGCTTATCGAGTCTGGTTTTTATTCTGCTTTCGTGGCAGAATATAAGAAGAGTAATTCGGACGGAGGTTTCACCATGCCGAAGCACCTGATGAGAAAGTGGTTTCTCCTGATCGCCATGCCGATTCTGACCCTGATGTTTTATTGCCTTCAACCGGCACAGGCTGATAACGCTACTCTTGGGCTGTCACCTGAACAGCTTGAAGATCTTGAGATCAGAATCGAACCAGTTCTCAAGGGGCGCCCGGTCACCGAAATCCCTGAAACTGACCGTTCATTGCTGTTTATAGCCGAAGGAATTTTTAGCGAATCTTTCGATCTTTTCTTCAGACATGCTGAATATCTTGCCCTCGAAAAGCATAGCTACACTGAAGCAATCCCACGTCTTAAAAAGGCTCTCGCGCTGAAACCCAAAGACTTATGCACTCTCGAACTCCTGGCAAATTGTCACACTGAACTCAAGGAGACCGCCGACGAAGTCTCATGCTGGGAAACCCTGCGCGAACTGATTGAAAACGACGACACAGATGCAACCCGGGAATTGCGCGAACGGGTTACCCTTAACCTTGGGCGAATGGCTGAAGAAAATGAGATGGTCATGCGTCAGGGCCGTCGATATATTGTTTACACGCCCGCAGCCGGCGAATATTTCCACGTCAGCAATGAACTTTCTGATGAACGACTTGAAGAGATTTATCTGCAGGTTACTGGCGACCTCGAATGCATCCCCGCCTTCCGAACTTCAATAATCGTTCTTGATCCGATCAAGTTTGACGCTGTCAAACCGGCATCATGGGCTGGTGGTTTCGCGCAGGGCAGCAAGTCAATGACCCTCAAAACCGACAGCTTTCCGCTGTCAGAATCCGGCAGACTGCCAGCTCGCAAGCTTGTTATACATGAATTCACCCACAATATCGTTTTTATCGCCGGTGGCGGGCGCTGTCCGACCTGGTTGAATGAAGGTCTTGCCGTTTTTGCCGAAAAAAAGGATGATACCTTCACCGAATTCAAAGCCCAGATTCCAACACCAGAGCAGATCATGACCCTCGACCAGCTGAATCGTGAATTTGCTGCCATACGCAATATCGATGCCGGCCCACGCGTCGAGCAGGCATACAATCTGGCCGGGCTTTATGCCCGCTACCTGATTCAGAATTATACTATGACGGCACCACGCGTCGTTCTCAACACTCTTAAAATCGGCGAGCCTCTCGACAAAGCCATTTTTACCGTGTGCAAGCTAAGAATTCCTGATTTCGAAAAGAAATTTCGCAATTGGGTACACGACCTGGCCAACCAATAATCTTCATAAAATCTGGTATCGCCCGTTACAATTTCTGCCGCCTTGAATTGCACTATACAACCGCCTTCATGGCGTAAGCGCCCATACAACAAGCTTCGCCACCGGAACCGATCAGGAGAAAAAAAATGGACTCAATGCACCAGAACGGCCCGGCTGGCCGCGAAATTGTCGATATGGCCGGCCGCCACGTAATGATCCCCGACACCATCAAAACAGTTTATGCCCCGTCGCCTTACGGTTTCACCATGCTTTGCACTGTCGCTCCCGACATGCTGCCCGGGTTGTTGCAACCGCTGCAGCACAAAGAACTCAGGTTTCTTCCCACCTGCCTGCACAAGTTGCCTGTCATTGGCATGCTTCCCGAAGTCGCCCCTCTGGCTGAAGCCAGGCCTGATCTGGTTATTGTCTGGGCCGAAAAAAGCAAACCGTATCACAAAAAATCTGAAGACGCTCTGAATTCTATTGGCATACCCTTCGTTTATGTCACCATGGGCGATCTTGTCGATCTGCGTGACTATCCGGCAGCCTACGAATTTATCGGCCAGGTGCTCGGCCGGCCCGACCGGGCAGCAGAATTAAGCGCCTTCTGCCGGCAGACAATCCTTGAAACCGAGGCCGTTTTACAAAAAATCCCGCTCGAAAAGCGACCACGCGTTTATTATGCCGAAGGCAGAGACGGTCTCGCCACTGAGTTCGATGATTCACTGCACGCGCATCTGCTCAAACTTGCTGGTGACGTCAATCTGCATCGCGGAAAGATTCAGACGCATGCCGGCATGGAAAAAGTTACGATCGGGCAGGTTGCCGCTGCCGGGCCAGACGTCATTCTTGCCTTCGACCAGGCTTTCTTCGCGGATGTTTTCACTGACCCGGTATGGAAAGCGGTTAAAGCCGTGCAAAACGGTCGGGTTCACCTCATACCCTCTCTGCCATTCAACTGGTTCGACCGGCCGCCTTCGTTCATGCGTTTTATCGGCCTCAAGTGGCTGATGAATCTTCTCTACCCTGAAATCTACCAGATCGACATGATTGAAGAAACCCGGCATTTCTTCAATCTTTTCATGGGCATATCAATCACTGCCGACGATGCCGCACTCTTAATCAATCAGGCCGGCCGTCACCGAACCACCGGTCTGGCGCCCCATCGCTACCCAGACTCGCTGAAACCGGTGCGCAAGGTTTAACCACCGCGGTCAAACCATACTATCTTTTTCAGATTTTTACAAAAAGCTTGCAAAGAATCCGATTCTCAGGTAGAAAGAAAGAATCAGGAGAGGTGCCGGAGCGGTCGAACGGGGCGGTCTCGAAAACCGTTGAGGGCTATGCCTTCCGCGAGTTCAAATCTCGCCCTCTCCGATTTTTTATTTCTCGGGAAGAAGGGCAATGGCTTATGAAAGCGAAATGGCGGCTGCCTCTTTTTCTATTAACCGCCATTTTTTATTGCATTCCCGGCGTTGCCCAGCAAACCAACATTACTTTCGCAGATAACCGGGCCTATATCACTTTCGAAGGTATCGACGACTGGGAATTCAAGCCAGTCCAGGTTGGCGATAAGTTCGGTTTTTCTACCGAACTGGTTACAGGCAAATGGGGCACAACTTCACCATCGGGAAAAGTCGAAATCTACCCGCTTTTCGACAAGGTCTGCCGTTTCGTCAATGGCTATGCCGCAGTTAAGCTCGATGGTTTGTGGGGCGTTATCGATATCAGCGCCTGCTTCGTGATCAAACCAGCCTGGGAAAAAGTCTGGTCTCCAGCCAATGATGGGCACCCCGGCGAGCTGACCATGCGATTTTCCGGTGATGGGGTTGATTCCAATGACCTCTACGAGGTCGATCCGCTCGAAGACTGGACAAACGGCTTCAATCCAGGTGTTTTCCCCTTGCGGAAAGACAATGCCTGGCACCTGATCAACGCTGACGGAGACCAGCTCAGCGATACCGCTTACCCGGAATTGATGACGATGGCATGTGACAGGGCAGCAGCAATCAAAGATAATCTCTGGGGTTTCCTTGGCCCAGATGGCCTGCCGGCAGTGCCTTTTCAGTTCACTGAAGTCAGCAACTTCAGCGAAGGTCTGGCCGCAGTGCGCAAAGACAATTTCTGGGGTTACATCGATGTCAATGGTAAGACTGCAATTCTTGAGCAATTCGACCAGGCTGAGGAATTCGCCTCCGGCACGGCAATAGTTGTGGCAAAGGGAAATTACGGTATCATCAATCAGGCGGGTAATTTTTTGGTTAAACCAGAATTTCCCTACATAAACAAGCTTCCGGAATCCGATCTCTTCATGGTCTGCACCAATTTTAAAGCGGGTCTGTTTCATCGAAAAAGCGGCATGATCATGCCACCAGTCTACGATAATTGCAAAGTGCTGCCTGACGGCAACATAATCGCCACCCTCGACGGCCAACAAGGCCTATTCGACCTGGAAGGCAAAGTCATGTTACCTCTGGCACCCCGAAATCTCAGCTGCATCAGTGAATCGATCATACTCAGCACCGATGAAACTTCGCTTGCGCTTTACAATCCTGCTGACAAAAGCTTTGTCGAGCGAGATTACCTCGCGATTAAGCCCTTTTCTGATGGCCGGGCGGCTTTTCAGAATCGAGAAGGTATGTGGGGGTTTCTCGACAAAAATCTTAATGAGGTGATTCCTGCTGACTTCACCTGGGTAACCGATTTTAAAGGCTCACAGGCGGCCACAGAAAACGCATCGGGGGTTACAATCATCGACCTCAACCGGCAACCCGTAAGCAAGCAGCAGTTGGATCTTCACCCAATCAAAGACAAACCAGGCTGGTCAAGACTGTCTTTTCAGAACCGCCAGGGAATAATGGATGAACAAAACCGAATACTGCTCCGCCCTGAATTTTCAATCATCCAGGTATTTTCGACCGGAGTAATGCTGGCAAAGCGAGATGTCGGATGGGTGATGCTTGCCGCTGAAAACAGTCCTGCCAGTAATCAGACATATGAAGAGGCCGGCAATGTTTTAGAGAACCGCTGCTGGGTCAAATCTGGCGGCAAAGTTGGCTTTATCGACCAGCATGGGCATGTCGTGATTCCCCTGCAGTATGAGGCAGCGACAGATATGCGTGGTGGCAAAGCCGCGGTCAGAAAAGGCGAGCTCTGGGGTTTCATCGCTGCCGATGGCAAAGAAATCCTGCCACATATTTTCACCAGCATTGAATGGCAGTCAAATGGCGCTTTCATTGTCTTCGAGGGTGAAAAAAAGGGGTTTGTGTCACGCGAAGGCCAGTTCATGCAACCTGAACACGAAAACCAACCAGCCGAAAAGAACTGAGAACTAAGAATAACAAATGGACTCCATCGAAACCGAAATAATTGAACCCGCCACCAATAGAGGCAAAACTCTCGACAGTTGGCCCACTATTCTGGCCTATTTAGTCTTTTTCTGTTACATCTGTGTGATTTTTGACCAGGCGGTCAGCAATGACGATATCGATTTTTTTCTGACCTGGGGAGCAGTCGGGGTTCTGGCAGTCTGGGGAATCATCGGCTTTCACCGGGGCATCTTCAATGAATTGGTCGGGCTGTTGCGCTGGGTGGCTCCAATCGTGGTCGCTGGCACAACCGGAAGCAAAGTTGGCGCTCTCGCGGGCTACCCGAACTTCATCGGCACCTGTATCGGCACCCCTCTGGTTTTTCTGGTTACCGGGTATATCTTCCAACTCATGCTGCGGCCAGTTTATAATAACCCACGCAAGCCAACCCTGCCTGGCAGGTTTTTTGGCCTGCTGTTCGGAGTTGGCGAAGCACTGTTGCTGATAGCTGCGGTCGGGGCGGCGATCAGCTTTATACCGGCCAAAAATTTGCAGACAAAAAGCTCAATTACCGCCGAACTTGGCGGAATTATGAACAACCGCATGCTCAAGCCATGGCTTTCAGCCAACGCCAGTGGGCCAATCATGCTGCTGCAACTGGTAAGCGAAAAGCGTTTTCAGGAAAATGCTCACAAGGTCGACTGGCGGGCGGTGCGTAACCAGCTGGACCATATTGCCCGGCATCCAAAGCTGCAACCTCTGGGCGAAAATGCCGAGTTGCATAATCTGCTGCGCCAGAAACGCATTGCCGAATTTCTGCGCCACCCGGTCATCAAAACGCTGATGACCGACCCTGAGCTGAACAGCATCAGCGAATCGATCGACTGGCAGAACCTGCACGCAATATTGAGTCGCAGCATGGCAGTTGCCGAGCTTCCGTTGCCGGAAGCACCCGGCGCGGCAGTCGCAATCGAGAACCCAATAGACATGCCTGGTTCAGCACCGCAATAGCGCAAACCCTCAGAACTGACTCAGGTCAGTGCATCCATTATTGGTCTGAAGAAAATCGCAAAAAAAATCGCCAGCAGAATGCCGACACTGATAACAAAAAGGGCTATGGCACCAAGCTTTTCCATGATGAACTCAAAAAAAGTCTGATCATCATCAGGGCTAAGTTTGAAAATTACCTTGAGCGCATCAAACGCAAAGCCAAAAAGCCCGGTTTCAGGTGCCTGCTTGTCGAGATGATTGCCATAACCTTTTCTCGCCATAAATCCTCCCAAAGATCATTGTTTCGGCAGTTGGCCGGTAACACACTTTATTATCCGGCTTATTTTCGATGCTGTCAATCCTGCCCGATTTCTTAACGGGCAGCGTATTCCCTGATTCCAGCGAAAATGGCTTCAGCCAGCAGATTCTGGCCATCACTGGTTTTTATCAGCGCTGCATCACTGGCGTTGTTAAGATATACCATTTCGATTACCACTGCCGGCACCTGCGAAAAAATCGAACCGGTCAGTGCTCCCTGCTTTGCGCCTACAGCCGTTACCGAATCAGTCTTCACCGGGTTTAATTTTAGGCGCGTACCAAGTGCCCTTGCCAGGCCCTTTTGCATGCATTCGGCTGCGTTGCGACTTTGCTCGATAACATTGTCCGATGGGCCGGTGACACCCTGGCTGGTGCCCTGTTGGTCAGGATAATAGACCGTGCAACCCGAACCCTTGCCAGAATCGCAATGAAGACGCACCAGCAGGGCAGCGCCTGCTGCGTTGGCTGTTTCGGCCCGCTGCCGGTTAGTTACCATGGTATCGACCGCTGATTTAGTTTTTATCGGCTTGAAAGCCGGGTCGGCAGAAATCAGCTTTTCAAGGCGCAGGGCGACTTCCCAGCAAATGTCAACCTCTTTCAGACCGTGATGCGCGCACCCGCCGCTAGTCTCAGAAGGATGCCCCGGATCTATCGCGATTATTTTCACTTTGGCGACTTCAGCTGGCACAGTTAAATGTGCGACTGCCGATACGTTTGTTTCTGCCGCCATAAGACTACTCATCATCATCAACAAGAAAACCACCGCACCTGTTATCAAGCCGAAAATTGCATCTGGAGCTTTATAGCGCATCGTTTTGCCTCTTTATGTTTCTATAGCATGTAACGGCCACAATTCGTTCTGAACGCCATTATTATAGCATGACAAAAAACCACACAGCAGACGCCTCAAAATGCTTCAACCACACAGAGCAGAATCATTCGAGAACCAGCGGCGCTGTTTCCCCGGCGGCAGATCAGACGAATCGATGCTTGCCAGAGAGATTGGCTCGGGCTATAATCAGTTGCAGATTATACAAAAAAGCGAGTTACTTATGCGGGCTTCAGCTAAAAGAAACATGCCGGAATGCTTCACCTGGGCCGATTATCTGCAATGGTCCGAAGGCAAGCGTTACGAAATTATCGCCGGGCAGATCTACGATATGTCGCCGGCGCCGGGCACGGCGCACCAGGAAACCCTGTTTAACCTGGCCACCATTTTCAAAAGCTTTCTTGCAGAAGGAAAATGCCGGGTCTTTATCGCCCCATACGATGTCAGGCTGGCCGAAAAGAAAGAGAACGACAGAAGCTGTTCAAATGTCGTTCAGCCTGATATTTCGATAATCTGCGATCCGAACAAAATCGACGACAAAGGTTGCGTTGGCGCGCCCGACCTGGTCGTTGAGATTTTATCAGCGTCAACCGCTTCAAAAGATCAGGTTAAAAAGCGCCGGCTCTATGAACGCCATGGGGTCAGAGAATACTGGCTCATTCACCCGATCGAACGCTACGCGCATATCTTGGCCCTGAATGCCGGCAAATACGAATTAATCGGGACCTTCGACGATGAAGCCACCCTCGAATCCCATATCTTTGCCGGTCTGACCGTAAAATTCGCAGAAATTCTGCCGGCCCTGAAAGTCGTCAAAGAACAGCCCTTCCCCTTCAAAGCCAGTTCAGAATAGACTTCTGGGGTGACGACTTCTAATAATCAGACTGGTGCATAATTCTTTTATGCAGCGCACAACAGCCTTCAGTCGGCTAATTGAGTATGACCACATACTTGTCGATTTCAGAAAACAGCTCATAGGCAAGTCTGGGCGTAAAAAAATTCGCCTTCAGCTTGTTATGGGAAATGAAACTGCGTTCCTGGTCGGTCATGCGAAAAATGGTCGGGTCTTTTTCCTTGAAAGACTTTTCCATGGCGTCGAGAAAGCTTTCGACCTTCGTGACAATCTCATTCGGGCTGATTTCTTCGCTGAATTCACGGTTTACATACAGAATGCGATTAATGTTAAATAACCTGCCAATCATCAGCCGCTGATTGCGCTGGGAATCAGCATGTTCGAGTTGCTGCTCATACCTTTCTGATACTTTGAGCAGGCAGTTGATGAAGATGCGGCGCAACTGCCTGAAATAAAGAGCCCCTCTCAGAATGCGGCTTTCAGTGATAAATTTGCCCGGCAGCGGGATACTGTCTAAAAAGTTGATATTCTTCGTCGCCGCATCAAGATGCGGTTTGAGGCTGAGCATCAGATGAAGCAGGTCTCTGGCCATTTCAAAATAAATCTTTGTACATTTTACGTAGTCTTTAGAGCCGACCTGAGAAGATTCTTCGAGGGTCTCGGCCTTCTGAACCCGGCTTTTGAATTCAGTTGAGTTCAGCCAGTCCTGGCAGGAATAATAGATATGGCCAACCGGGATCAGCAGATCTTGAGCGCCAATGCTGCTTACCTTTGACTCAAGACTGCCACCGGGCGAATTGAAAATATCTTTAACAATCCGCTCTTTTACGGCGGCTTCAGTCATGGAATAGCTGGTCAGCACCTCTTTTTCGCCGGTATATGAAAGAATTCTGGTGCTCGAATAAGCCTGCCCTTTTCCGGACTCGGCGGTCCAATTGAACCCGGCAGTCAGTTCGTAAAACCCACTCTTTTTTTCGCTGTTGATCAACAGATTGAAATTATCTTTTACCATGTGATGAAGATTGGGCGTATTTGCGCTGGTAATGCCAGGATTCGAAAAGAATACGGTTTCACGGTCAGCAATCTGAGTTGATATTTTGTAGGGTTTGCCGGCATCGTCAGTCAGGCCAATAGCTTTCATTCCATAGATGTTGAGTTCGGATTCCTGGTAGCACTGTTCAAGAACCTTTTCGACAAGCGACGATGCCAGAAAATTCTCTGAATTAAAGGTGGTTTCCTTTCTGAAGCGGTGCATGGTCAGAAAGAAAATGACTGCCACCGAAGCAATTATAAAAAACCCGATCAGCAGCTCGATCAAGGTCATGCCGTTATTTTTGCAACGTTTCATTCCATTTCCCCGGTGTTCTGTAATCCGACCTCAAACATAGTCTGAAATTCACGGTTTTCAGTGGCAAAATTCGCAGTTATATTCACGGTATTGGCATTAGAAATCAGAAAGCTGATGTCTTTGACATTTTCGGCAACGACCGTGCTCTTCGATTTGTCAAACCCCGGACTGCCAATATTAAAATTTTTAACTTCAACCTTGTAGTGCATGAGCTTGAACATGTCTTTGCCAGTGCTCTTAGAAAGCTCCGCGTCTTTAAGCTGGTACAGAACCTGAACATTTCCTTCATAATCGGCAAAGAAAAGGGCAGCCGAGGTCTCGCCTATTTCTGGAAGCAGGAAATCCGTGCCTTCTCTGACCATTCTTACAATGCGGTTCTGCGAATTGAGAACCCGCGACTGCATATTCAGATCGGCTGAAGCCCGCTGCTGATTAGAGTTTGAATTGCTGAACATCCTGAATACCATTGTTGAAAACAGAGCAGCCAGAAGAACAGCGACAACCACCTCGACCAGGGTGAACGCCCGGCGAGGTGACCACGAAAAAAAGCACTCTCTATCTGCTTCAGTTTTCATCTTTATCTTTCGGGCTGATCAGGGTTAAAGACCCTTTTCAATTCAACACAAATTCTACCCGGCGATTCTTCTTTTTTCCGGCATCGGTATTATTGCTGGCAATCGGCCTCGTCTCGCCAAACCCTTTGACTGAAAGGCGCTCGGGAGCAACCCCCAGGAGAACGAGATATGTTTTTACCGACTCGGCGCGGTCGATCGACAACGCCAGATTGTAGGCTGCATTACCGATTGCGTCACTATGGCCGCGTAGTTCGATTTTCATGCCCGGTCGTGACTGCAAAACTTCAGCCAGGGCTTCCAGGAGTTGTTTCTGGTTGGCGTCAAGGGTTTGCACATCAATGGCAAAGCGGAAATCCTTGATGACATAAGTTGCCTCTGGAGTAATCTTGCTGACCAGTTGGGTAATTTTGCTCAGGGGCATTTCTGTGGCAGGAATATTGATTTTCGGGCCATCAGGCCTCGGCTGATCAGCCTGCTTAACACCACCCGGGTTTATGCCCACTACTTTCAAGGCTTCTTCAACTGTAGGAGCCGGTTTGACCACCGCAGCGATCTCGCGAAGGCGTGGAAGGTTATCGTCGCGCTGTTTGATTTTTTTATCGACGATTTCATCGAGATCGGAAGGCACCGCGGCCGGATCAGAAAAATCTTCGTAATAAACCGGCACAAACAACCTGGTAAAGTCGAGAAGATTGGGGTTATAGATCAATCGCCAGTAGAAGAGGTGCCTTTTGTTTTTGTAGGTCACCCTGATCTTAACGTTGAAGGTAAACTCGTCGGTGTCATGGTCAGCAACCCGCAACTCAAATTTTCCGCCAAACAGACTGGCACTTTTATCTACCGGCCCGGATTTAAAAGATCGGTTGCTCCATTGCTTTGCCTGAATATCAGCAAGAACTTCGACCAGTGCCGAATAGCCAATATTGAATGACGACTGATAATCGTTAAGATGCTGGTATTTAAGGCGATTAGCCGACTGGAACTGGGTGATAGAGACAATAAACATGCCAACCGCAAGAGTTGCGAAGAGAATCAGCGGAAAAACATAACCGCGGCGGCACGCCAAAGCTGGCGCGTCGTCAAACCGCGCTAGAACGATGCTTCCTCTGCTGATACTTAAGTTAAAGGCATTTAGCATAAATTCTTAAGTCTCTCGCCAGTAATACTATCTTGTACCTATTATACCTTCAATTTGCACTTTTCAGAATCAATAACGCTCAAAAACAACATTGAAGGCGAAACAATAAGGCCGACTCCGAGCAGACCCCTGCATTCGGCAAACCCTTATTTCGTTCTAAAACTTGCCTGGCATGCTCGCAAACAGTCTTGTTTTGCACAATATGTGCCTTTGCGCGACGGATACAGGACGGCAGTCGTCGAACCCTACTCTCTGGGCTGGCTCAGAATTTCTTGTGTGGTTTTATGCAGTTATCAATAAAGCTTGCTACTGCCAGATCAATAACCCTTTTTCTTGCCGAGGTAATCAGAAACACTGGTATGACCGCTTGACTTCGCAAGCTGACGAGGGGTATCGCCGCCCCTGGTCTTAAGATTGACCTGGGCCTTGCCGTCTAAAAGAGCTTTTACGGCTTCAAGCCTGCCACTGGCGCTTGCATGGTGCAAGGCTGAATAGCCTTCGCCATCGACATCATCAATTTTTGCACCGCTCTTGAGGAGCAGCTTGATTAAGGGCACTCGATTAAAGCGGGCAGCCATAATCAGCGGTGTCCACTCATCCTTGTCTCTTGCCTTGACCAGCTCAGGCTTGTCTTTTAACAGAGCTTGCACCTGTTCAAGTTTGCCGTTTTCGACGGCATTCATCAATTCTTTGATCTCGAATTCGGTGAAAGGTTTTGGAGGCCGAATTTCATCGGGTTGCCAGTTGAGAATGGCTTTTGACTGCGCAGTCAAGGGCTGAACCCATGAAACAAAAACAAAAATCATCAAAACCGTTAAATAAAGACAGGACTTGTTCATTTTTTTAATTGCCTCCATACGCAATCAAGCCATTTGAAAGATGCAAAAACAGATAGAACCGAACCAACAAACCGGCATTAATACGCCCCTGTTTTAGATTTATCGGGGGTAGAATTATCAATGCAGCCAATAATATTATATATCATTATTGTGACTACTCGGCAAATTCTCGATAAAAGGGCGCATCAAGCAGGCAGCGGTTGATCAGGTGAGCCCAAAAATTAGCTTTAAACTTTGAATAATCTCAGCGCTGTATCTTCCTATTACCGAAAATACGGCAATAAAGGCGACGACTGCTCCGACTTCTAAAAAAGACGTTTTGGTCAAATCCATCCAGGAGCACTGATAATGATCGAAACTTAGCTTATCACCAGCTCTTTTTGCGACAGCATGACAACCCGCTAATCCTTCTACATATTTCGCCCCGGTTATGGAAGCAATCTTTCTGGCAATTCTGTTCTGTCTTTCAAGTTCTTCGAGTGTTTCATCGCTTAAATCCAGTATCTGGCCGGTATTTAAAACACACTGAACCCGGTAGGTATAATATCCATCAGACTTGTCGCTATGAGCCTTTCCAGTGGAAGTAACCGCGTGAATATCAGCGAAGTTGGCCACAAACTCAACTTTTGTGTAGAAGAAAAATTTGAAATGATAAAACACCTTCTTATTAACAAAGTTGAAAATGTAATAATTGTCAGTAAAAAAATACAAACTGCAAAAGAGAACAGAACCAACCCCGGCAAAGGCCATTATTACATGCCACTGCATGTCATATTTCTCCCCGGGGCTTATAATTAAAGCTATTACAAAAGCAACAACACTCAAAGTTGTCAGCCACCAGAAGGCTTTTTCCAGAGGCGTTTTCAAATCAACCTTAATCTCGGTGAACTTGTAACTCGAAAAATCAGTTTCTACCGAAATGTCGTTAAGTTCATCCATACCTTGCAAAGCCTCTTAGCCGATAAAATTCAAAACTAATTTAACATATTCCACCAACCTGATGCATTTATCAACGCCAGAGGCTTGCAGATTTTTGGTTGGGCACAATCGACGTGTAACAGACAATTTGCATTTGGGTCGTCTCTTATCAATCTGTGTCAGTGCAGATATCAAATTCTATCAAATCGAAGAAAACAATCGGAGAATTTTCGGTTCCAGTATTGAATCAGCTAAAAATAATACAGCCTCTGAATTAATCAGAGGCTGTATTAACAATCGGTGCCGGGGACGGGACTTGAACCCGTATGGCTCTCGCCACACGCCCCTCAAACGTGCGTGTCTACCAGTTCCACCACCCCGGCAGGGGATGTGAAGGGATTATAGCCTATACGGGTTTTTCAGTCAAGAAAATTTTGAAAATTTATCAGTTGCTGAGAATCTTGCATTATTGAAAGGGGCAGAACCGAGTAGACCATTCTGTGATTGAGATCAACGCCGGCCTTTGCAATGTTCACTGGACAAAAGCAGTTGTTGAGTGGCAAAATAGCACAAACCTCATAGTAAAGAAGAGAATTGGTTATGCTCGATAAGTTTGAAAAATATCTTTATCAGACAGTGTTCCCGCAGCAACCGCCCGGAAACATCTACCATTACACAACCCAGAAGGGCATTCTCGGCATTGTGACCCGCCGCGAAATGTGGGCCACCCAGGTGCATTTTCTCAATGATAAAAACGAGGTTTTTCTAACTTTCAAACTGCTCGAACGTGAACTGAAGAAGCAGGCTGGTCAGGTACAGACCCCTGCCATCAAAGCCGTATTGAACGATATCAGACGCAACCTGCCGCGCATTGACCAGGGGCACATCTGTATTGCTTCTTTTTGCGAAGAAAAAGATCTGCTGAGTCAATGGCGCGGTTACGGCAACCTGGGCAAAGGCTATGCGATCGGCTTCAATCTCAAAGAGCTCAACAATATCGCCAAGCGTCAGCATTTTGTCATCTGGCCTTGCGTTTACAACCCAGCGCTGCAACTTGAACTGGTTAACTACCTGATCGAAAACTGGTGTCGGGAGTTTTGCGGCCATCAGCCAGTTCAACACGAAAAAATGCTTGAAATTATTAATACAAGTGTCTGCCAGCTCGCACCCATTATTAAAGACGAAAGCTTCTCTGAAGAAAAGGAATGGCGGCTGGTTTCATCGGTGGTATCAAGCAAATCGCCGCAATTCGCTTTCCGCGAAGGCGAATTTTCGCTGATTCCATATTATAATTTTCAGATCGCCGACGAACACGGCAACAGCAGCATCAAAACGATTGTAGTCGGCCCATCGCCGCACATGGAACTCGCACGCAACAGCCTTTCGACCTTTCTCAACGCCAATCGGCTGCCAACCGTTGAAATCATCAGTTCCAAAATACCTTTCCGGAACTGGAAATAGCCCTGCCGAAATTTCAGCAGGGCTTGAGAAAAACGGTTATGATCAGTCTTCTACGGTTGTGGCGCTGTTGAGATACTTCTTGTATTCGGCTGCGGAAAGCACGATATCCGGGTATTCATTGCTGACCCAGAAGCGCCGGCCATCGGAAGCCTTGCGCCATTCGCCGTCAAGAAGGTTAACTTCACTGCCGTAAATCATGGCAATTTTCTTTTTGCTGCGGTCTGGCATCGGCAGATTATCTTCGCCATGCCAGGCTTCAAGCAGATAATTCAGGTCACTGCGGTTCTCGTGAGCGATCTCGAATCTGACACGATCATAAAAGCGAGCAAGAATATCTGAATCAGAGACTTCAGCTGTGTCAATGAAGCGCAACATGTCTGGTCGAGATGCCAGCAGCGAAGTGAACAGTTCTGATTCATGCAACTGGGCGGGAACTGATGTTGCCTCGCCAGAAACCGCAGAATTGATCATGGCATCGTTGGCCATCAGATCAGCAACTACATCACACCGGGCGGCGGGAACTGCGACTAAAGCCATGAAAAGCACCAGCAATGTGAGCATGTTAAGTTTCATATCAGCCTCGGGGTTTGATTTTCGTAACATTATTAAAGCAAGATACATACCATTTTGGCGAAGCGGCGAAATAGCGATGCTTAGCGTGGGGCTTTCTTATCTGGCGCAAAAGTGCTAGATTATCAGCAGCACAGTGCTGAGAATTTACATGAACAAACCAACTTTAATATTCCGCATCCATAATTACAACCGTGTCAGCCTGGGCGCCATTCTTGGCGCCTGTCGCGAATCACTGTTGCAGCATTTCAGTCTGGTCAAATGGGAAAGCGATGCCCCGATGCCAGTTGAACTTGAAAATCAGCGCACTCTGCTCATCTATTCATACATGCAGCCCCATGAAATACCAGTAGAAGCTGAACTTCGGGCTGTCAAGACCGCAGTGCCCCATGTGGAAACATTGTGCGGTGGCGCTCAGCCAACCTCGGCACCCGACACAGCCATCAGCATGGGTTTCGACTATGTGACAGCAGGTGAAGCCGAAGATTTTTTCCCGGCCTTTCTTGAGCAATGGCTTGTCGGCACTGCCCGGCGTGGCATTCATCAGACGCCGCGTGGTCAGGTGAACCTTGATCTTTATCCAGGCTTTTCAACCATCACCGAATATCTTCCACCCATCGAAATCAGTCGCGGCTGCCGTTTTGGTTGCATGTTCTGCGGTGTTCCTCGCCTGAACGCGGCCACGCTGAGGCACCGCAGCCTGGTCAGCATTGAGAACATAATTAAGGAATATTTCAGGCTCAAGCCCAGCCGCAAACGCATCAAGTTTCTTGCCCCCAACGCTTTTGCCTACGGCTCTAACGGTCTTAAACCAGACTTGAATGCGCTGCACGAACTGCTCGAAATGCTCAAAAGGGTTGGTGTGCCCGAGATCAACCTCGGCAGTTTCCCTTCTGAGGTGCGGCCCGACTTTGTCACCCGCGAAGTCATGGAACTCGTGACCCCCTACCTTTCGAACAAAACGATAGTCATGGGCGTTCAGACGGGCTCAGACAGTATGCTCAAACGCATGAACCGAGGGCACACCCGCGAGCATTCAATCAACGCTATTTCGCTGATCCGCGAATTCGGCTTTCAGCCGCACATCGACTTTATCGTCGGCAACCCCGACGAAACCGAAGAAGAACAGTTCGAACTGCTCGATTTCATGGAACAGATGCTGCGCGACTACGAAGTTCGCATTCATATGCACTCCTTCGTTCCCCTGCCCTCCACTCCCTGGGAAAACAAGCTCCAGGCGCCGATCAACGAAAAAGTCAAAAAGCACCTGCGCGAACTCGAAAGACGCGGCGTTCTCGACGGCTGGTGGGAAAACCACATTGGGCACGCCCGCCACGTCCGCGGCAATTCATAAATCGCAAAAAAACCCGCCAATTTGCAAAAAATAATTGACTCAACACGCCCGGGGTGCTATAATCACCCAATCGTCGATGGGGTGTCGTCTAATGGTAGGACAGCAGTCTCTGGAACTGCTTATTGGGGTTCGACTCCCTGCACCCCAGCCGCAAGCCCGCTGCAAAGCGGGCTTTTGTATTTTGCGGCGTTTATAAACTTCTTGAGGCCTGCCGTTTTTCGCCAGATAATCGCAACTCCCCAATTTTTCGCTCCGATATGGAGAAAAAACTGGAGAAAAGCATGGAGAAGTTCGTTGTTTTTCAACATAGTAGCAATCTTAGATTACATCGCTATTTCAAGTAATGCAACAGGACAAAAAAGCATCGAACCCCAAGCTATTTGTTTCTTGAAATGCACGCCATAGCTCCTCTCCGTAATAAACAACACCCTAGCTTGCCAAAGCCAAAACCCTCTGATAATCTTCCCCCATGCCTAGAAAGAAACCCTGCATCACCGGTTCGATAAAATGCGATCGGCTACCTTATCCAGACTGTGGCGAAGGCCGAAAACCGACGCCGACCGGCTCAACAGCAATGCTTCTGGAATTTATTCGACTTGAAGCAATCGGTGGCAAAAAAAAGAACCTTGAAAAGCTTCAGAAAATCGATGAAAGAGATGTTTTTATTTCTCTCGGCACAATAGCCCCGCTACTTTTGAATGTTATTTCCTTGTCTGAGTGGAAAAATAAAGGGATCGGAGACTGCTGGAGTAGGCATCTCAAAACACTGGGCTTTCCATATCCGATCAAAAAAAAGGCACAAGTAGAAGCCTCCAGTAAAAATCTGGTTGCTGATATACCCAAAGAAAATCTGGAGCTACAGCAACAGCTTAAAGCTACTTACCAACTGCTTCATAATTTTTCATACTCGTTATATGAAGAAAAAAATGATGAATACATTCAAGCTTGGAAAAGTTGCCTCGAAAACTTTGTCCAGGTCCATAGGCTGATTTGTCATCTTTTAGCACCATGCCTGCTTTTGCCCGAACAGTACTTTTACAAAAAGATAAAAAACAAAGAGGTCATAATCCTATCCTTCAGGCTGCACTTCCGTGACCCGGACTACGAAGCATACGCACAGAATTCCCATCGTTGGGATGAACAGCGAGTTCAATTGAATAAATGGCTATCAACGACAATGAAGCCGGAATTTGAGACATTCAAGTATGACATCCATCGGGGGCAGCCAAGAAGATTTCCCACACTTAATAATTTTCCGGAGCATCGATTCTTTGAACGCCTCATCAACAAATTAGTTAGCATCATCTTTGATGCGTTCTCGCCGAACCTATCCCAATAAACGCTCGACCCACATGAAACATACTGCTGCAGACAAAAATCCGACCCAGTATTTCCACTGCCGTTCCCAGCGAATCGCTGTTCGGCG
>Ga0116171_10002471_pt1 | contig 17492 bp, 16 predicted proteins | sample AD_JPNHW2_MetaG_FD_89798 | JGI IMG/M metagenome (GOLD analysis project Ga0116171, IMG submission 89798) | Active sludge microbial communities of municipal wastewater-treating anaerobic digesters from Japan - AD_JPNHW2_MetaG | ecosystem: Engineered > Bioreactor > Anaerobic > Digestate | place... | reverse complement strand
CAGAACGCCAGGCAGGCAGGAAAGCGCAAACTCCGCTGGCCGGTCGATGAGGTCGTGATCGTGACCGACAAGCCCGAGGTCAGGGAAGCGGTCGCCCGCCTGAACGCGATCTGCATGGACCGGGCAAACGCAAGGAAGGTGACGGTCGTGATGGGCCGGTGGGACCGGATCGGCTGGCACGCGGAACCGGTGATGAAGACCCTCGGGAAAGGCTTTGGCAGGAACGCGTTTACGGTCAAGGGCCTCATCGAAGCCGCTGACGGTAACGCGATCAGGGCCGCAACCGGTGCAGGGCAGACTTATACGCTCGTGAGTGGCGACGCGAAGTACGAGATCGGTGCAGAGCACGTGACCTTCACGGAAAAACTTCCTGCCGATATATTCTCCGCCCCCATGGAAGACGCGACCGTGTACGTGGACGTGGCCCTCACGCCCGATCTCGAAGCGGAAGGCTACGCCCGCGAAGTGATCCGCCGGATCCAGGAAATGCGCCGGCAGCTCGATCTTGCGGTCGAGGACTTCATCACGGCCGATGTCGCGGTTGCGGATAAAAGGATCTGCGAGCTTGTCAGCGGGAACTGGAAACCCGGGATCGCAGAAGAGGTACGGGCAAAGAACTTGTCACTGCATAATGCAACTGAACATGCAGCATCTGCGTACCAGCTCATCAAAGAGTGGGATGTTGAAGGGATCGCAATGACGATCGGGATCTCGAAAGCAAACTAAACAATAAAATCTTTTTTTTTTGCACCGGAGAAAACCTGTGCTCATCCCATTTTTCCGAATCGTTTCGATACGTTATGAGGGTGACCCCCTCTCATCCCCAAAGGGGGGGAGGCGGCCCATTTAATGCAAGATTTCACATCCGGGCAGCACCGGAAACGCCCGTAAAACCGCCCGTTTTACTCTTCCCGGGAATGGGGCAATTTATTTGCTCCGTTTGCAAAAATAAGCCCAAATTGAGCCCTATATAATGCCTTTTACGGCCCCATATTCGCGTTCTGGCGGCCCCTGTTTTCTGGATCGTCCAAATGGCAATTCTTCCTTGAGATCTGCCCAAAAACCGCATTATCGGGTCCGTTTTATTTCGTCCGATTTCGAAAATAAGCCTAATTTGGGGGTATTTTTAAACGGAGCCCTATATGGGCTCCGTTTGGGGTGAGGGCGGGGCAATCGGGGGTCATATTGAGCCCGGATTGCTTCAGGTCAATGATGGATTATGGTGGAATCTGGCAGGACCGGGTGTATTCGGTCACTGGACATATGCAGGCCATTTCACCATTTTTTTCTTCAGGTCGAGGATCCTGCCGTCAACGACAAAGGTGCCATCTCCCCGGTGGTGGATGACCCGGCGTTCCTTGCGCCCCGTATCGACCCAGGCTTCGACAACTTCCATGATGAAGAGGTTGTATCTATCGACAAGGCTGTCGTCTTTTACCCGGCATTCGAAATTGGCGAGGCACTCGGCAACAAGCGGCGGTTTCACTTTTTTTGCGGAGACCGGTGTCAGGCCAAACACCTCAAATTTGTCAATGTCCGCATTGGAGCAGTTGCCGATCTCAATTACCTTTGTAGCAAGATCGGCCGTGGGGACTGCGATCACGCATTCCCCGGTCGCACGAAGCGCCCGAAAATTGTAATCCCAGGGCCCGATCATGCAGCCAACGAGCGGTGGGACACCGTCCTGCATCACCATGTGATAACTCAATAGTCATGATATTGGGACGTTCTTTCTTTTGTACCGTTGTCACAAGGACGACCGGCCCCGGCTCGATAAAGCGGTACACCCGGGATAATGGCAGTTTATCCATCATGATCGCGACTCTCCATCTCGGGATATATCAGGATTGGGATTCCGTTTGAGAATAACCCCATAAAAAAGAGGGTGAGATACAGGTTACTTTTTCCCGAGATACTGCACGCCGGCCAGGCCTTTGAAATGCTGGTCACCGGTCACGAGCAGTAAATTGTTATTTTCAGAGGTTGCCCGGATGAGCCGGTCAGCTATCCCGCCGGCAAACTTCTTTTTTTCATACGTCCCGGCACGTATCGCGATATCCGGGGTCACGGGGAGAATGCGACTACCCTGATTGATGAACCGGACAGCACGCTCGCCCTGTTCACGGCCACCTCCCCGCTGACTGATAATGAAAATCTCTGTCAGCGTAACAACTGATGTAAACACCGGTTCATTTCCCCGGAGGATCAGAGAGACTGCCGGATTGTTATTTTTCAGGTGATCTATCCATGCCCACGTATCAAGAAGGTATGCGATAGGGATCATCCTCCTCATCCCGTACAAACTCCGGCAGGTCCGGCATCATTCCCCCGCATTCGGGAAGATTTTTCCGCCATGCATGGTACAGGAACTCTATTGCATCGTTGTACGTATCCAGTTGTTCAACCTGCTTGACATGGTCCAGCCGTTCTTTTGCTAAATCGGTAAACTGTGCCGGGTTTCGTTTCCGGGGCTTGTGGGGAGGATCCGGGACACGGACTACCGGCACCTGCCGTGCTGTTGATTTTACCGCTTGCATATGGTATACAGTATACAGCATACCCAATAAACGTTTACATCTGACGGATATCGAGAGGCGTATCTGAGATATACGGGGTTTTTACTCATTCATGCCCGACATAACCCGGGTTCCCGGTTGCCATGAGCCGCACAGTGGAATGGACGAACCGGCACGTTTTAAAAAAAGACCTGATGAAAGATATCGGTATTTTCGTCTCATTATGTGTGGTCGGCAGATCGAACGCGACAAATTGGTTTCAATCCTTGTTCTCGTGGAGGATTTGCTCGAAGGTCCGTTGGGGTCCGGGATCTCGAGTTTTTTGTAGTCGCGGGCCTTGATGGGCCGGACCCGATCTTTGTTTACAGCAGAGGGGTCCGGATCCGGGCTTATTTCAGCAGTTTTACAGCACGTGCTGTAAGAGCCCGGGGGCAGCTGCGGGGCCGGATTCGCGATCTTTGCCGCTCCGGTCCGAGATCGATTTTTGTTTACAGCAATTTCAGAATCATGGAGACACTGATCAGAACTTTTTCCGGAATTTTTGTTTCCTCCATAATTCCGGTTTTGCTGTAAATGACCTTCTCTAAGTACAGAAATATTATCAGAATACTCTTCTTTGCTGGAACCGGGCGCACCGGGTTTGCCATTTTGATTTACAGCAGTTGCTGTAAAACTGCTGTAAACGTGCTGTAATGCTGTAAATGACTCCGCGTCATCCTTGCTCTTTTTATTGTCCTTGTCATCCCCATCGTGATCGTCATCGTGATTCTGATCGTCATTGCCGCCCTTCGGCTCGCGGTCGAGCCAGCAGGCCCCGCCGTTCGCCCACTGCCGGTAGATCTCGCGGCTCCACGTGAACGCCTCGGTCCGGCGCCGGACAGAGAGACCTTCGTCCTCCTTTATCATCACGGTCCGGTTGGTGAACGAATTTGCTCGAAGCTGATTGTTGGTGTGAGCTCGGCGACGGATAAGAAGTTTCAATCCTTGTTCTCTTGGATGATTTGCTCGAAGTCGGATGCGAACTCCATAACCGGGTGCCGGTAAAGTTTCAATCCTAATTTAGTCCGTTTCAAACACTGGCTTGAGTACTTCTCTATTTTCACGTTGAAAGAACAACCACCAAAAATTCGTATGAGTCAGATCTGGAAGCGGAAGTATCCTTTTTTGGCAGCCGCCACCCTTCCTTTATGGCAGGAGGGGGTATCCCCCATTTGTACAAAGGTGACACCCCCTTCCCCGGGGCACAAGTGGGGGGGTGGGGGGATCATGCTTTTAAAAAATTGGTCGGGGGATAGGCGTACCTCTCATTTTTGGGAGCGGGGGTACCCCCTTAGCAAGAAAAGAGGCCCCTACCCCCTAAGCCATCGGCCGGCAAAATATACCTTCAGACGATAACTCCACGCGAATCACAGGTTTTGGAAATGCAGAAAAGGGGGGGCAGGCCCCCTCTTATGCCCGAACAGGGGGGTGGGGGGATCATGCTTTTAAAAAATTGGTCGGGGGATAGGCGTACCTCCCGTTTTTGGGAGCGGGGGGTGCCACCCCGGGCTGGCAGGAGGGGGTACCCCCAATGGTCCGGGAATTACTTCGGTAAGTCCTATTAAAATATTCTGAGGTTTGTAGAGGAGAATTTAGAGAAGTACTGATGCTGATGGAGATCAAAAAGCGGGCAATAGATGAGGCGAAACAGGAACAAGCCAAACGTATTCATATTTACATTGTTTGCAATATGATCATGCCAGCAGTGAAGAGAATCCCGGTAACAGAACCGGTATGGAAGGATCTATCAGAAATGCGTTCAGCCGGCCAGACTTACACAGAACTTCTGGAAGATTTGATTGAGGCGCGAAAAAAGGATCGGCTTGCATCTGATATGATGCGCATTGAAGAAGAGGGAACATTTGTGCCACTCTCGGAGATTAAAGATTGACGTTTGCCCTTCTCATCGAACAAAAACAGATCGATACGATCAACGGATTCGATGAAAAAAGCCGAAGAATAACCAAAGAAAAACTGGATACCCTCAAGGAAGATCCCTATCCGGGGAAACGAGGGGATAAAGAAAAGTTCTGTCTTCGGGGGGGCTATATCTTTACCGGCTGCACATCGGGAGATCGTGGACTGCATTTTACCGGATTTACGATAAAGAAAATGTCGAAAAAGTGTTGGACGTTATGACCATCGAACAGGCTCATAAAAATATGGCCGTTTCGAATCAGTTTCTGAATAATTTTTAAGGGGTACTCCCTCATCGGTAGATCAGGGAAAATCTGGGAAAGGGGGTTTTAATCCTTGTTCTCGTGGATGATTCGCTCGAAGTGCATCGGTGTGATCGTGCTCATCGGTTCATCCCGACTGCCTGTTTTTTTGAAAGCCACGGCTGTATCTCCGCGTAGAGATCGCGCCGGAACTCCGGGACGGCGACGGGATGCCCTCCCAGCTGCGGGTTGTATTCGTAGATGAGCCGGATCAGGTACTCGTTATCCACAGTACAATGGGGTTAACTTGGCAAGTTAATAGGGGTATGGTGGAGTTAACTTACGGCACCCCATCCACAGGGATCATCGATCAACAATCATCGCAGCCGGAACAGGAATCTCAAACAAAAGATCGTTAAAAACCGGCTTCCCCGAACCGATCACGGTCACAAACCGCGAACGGACAGGAATGACCCCTGCCCGGATCATCCCGACAATGAACCGGATTACTGCACCACCATCCAAAATAACATCACGATTTCAGGATCTTGTTCCCTGAAAGGACGACCAGCATCTCTAGAAACCGCTTTTTCCTCGCGTTCCCATCCCGGATTTGTGTAAGATATCCCGCCCACGCATCATCCATACCCTGCTTTTTCATAAGAGCCCGTATCTTTTTGAGATAAACAATGGACGTCTCGTAGGATTTAGGGCGGCCTTCAGATATAAGCCGCTCGGCGTTCGCCATCCAGATCTCAAGCGACCGATCCGGGAACTGTTCTGCAACAAAATCGGCAACTTTGTCGTGAGGACAATAATACAGTCCCCGCATCCGGGCCTGCTCCCTGCATCGGTCGTACCACCGGATGACATCATCCGGTTTCTTTTCTGCAATTGCAACATCGATGAGGATCTCAAAGAAAGGAGTCCCGGGAACTTTCCATGATGTAGCGGGGGTAAGACCGGTGTCCGGAAGATACCCGAACAGTTTTTCGGATTCACCGGAACGTCCCCGCTCCACCTGCGGAAATTTTCCTTCCATGAGGTACTGCATGACGGCATCCTTAATGTTGTCCCAGACGCCGGCCTTTCGGGCTGCTTTTTCCAGCCGGGCATACGCGGCAAATGACGGCGATGAGAGGAACTCTCCGGCCAGAGTACCGGCAACGCAAAGCCACTCCCCCTCCCTCTCCCAGAGATCACGCTGGATTGTCCGCAATTCAGCTGCGATGCCCGGGTGGGTTGTCCCGGTCGCTGCTATTCCCCGACCGATCCATTCCCGGGCATCGGTACCGCGTCCCAGCCGGAGCAACCGGCGCACGAGCCGGACATAACTAGCGGTCCGTTCAACTTCGGCAATGCCGAGATCCGTTGCAGCATCTTTTTGGCCCGCACGATCCAGTGCCGTCATGATCCAGCCGACAAACTGATCCCGGGCATATCGCGATCCATAGTCCCCGTTCTCCGTATCGTACCGGCTCTCACCCAGCCGGGAAAGCAGACTGTTGGCAACAAGCCCCCAGTCACGTTCCGAAAAATGTTCCTTCCAGAACAGGTCAGCCCCGGCACAGAGATCAAAGTTGTCATCCAGCTCTGCAAGGATAGCAAAAAGCATCCGTTCGTGGGCGGGGAGGGATGATTTGCCGAGCGCCGCAAAGACGATCTCCATGCACGATGCGATCCCGTCCGCAGTCTCTCCCTCGTCACTGCTCTGTTCGACCTGATCTGCTCCTTTTGTCAGAAGGACCCGCCCGGCCCTGACAACGGCATCAGGGTACCCCATCGAGAGCAGCATCTCCATCCGTTTCTCAACAGGCGAGTAATCGGGAATCTGCGCTTTACCGTTCCAGGAATCGCTCCAGGCATCTTCGGCTGTAATACGATCGATATCCTGAAGCAGGACATCGAGAATGGGTGTGGCATCGGCAGCTGCTATGGATTTTCGATCGGTGATATCCTGCTCTACTTCAGGATAATTGTAAATGAGATCGTCAAGAAGACCGACAAGATCTTTTTTTGGCAGTCCCAGAAGATACTGGTGAAGAGAGCCAGGCTTCCCGCGAGATCCCTTATGACTGTGCTGTACATCCTGTCCGCCAGCCAGCACCGGACTGAGTCCTGGCAGTGTCGGGCCCTCTGCCGGACACATAGTTCGGTTTTTAATCCCGAGCAGGGAGAGCCGCATGTCATCTGCCGTAAGGATCCGGGCGAATTTATTGGCTTTACAGATGGCCAGGTATTCAAGGATGACGGCAACCGCATGTTTGCAACCAGAACCGACAGGACATGTGCAGACAGATGTAATTCCGGCATCAGACATAACCGCAGTTGCGTACCGTTCTGTCCCCTCCACCCATGCAACAAGCAGGCCGTCCCCGCTGCAGGACAGATCGTACACCCGTCCATCCCGTTGGTACTGTCTCCCGCGTGCCAGCGTCCTGGTCCCGCACCATTCTTCGAGGGTTGCCCAGTCACAGTCCAGAAATGGGTCGGTGTGTTTCTGCCCGGTCAAAAACTGCACCTCATAAAAGATCTCCGCAATTTTCCGGATAGTTCAGATCGGTGTTTGCTTTTTTTGCTTTTTTATAGCAGGACCTGTTTTGATTGGCTTCGGATTACAGGCAGGGGCCTGTCGTGATCGGTCCAAGGCACATTCGCCCACCTGGCGGAAGAACTCCTCCCCGCTTATCTCTTCCAAGGTATCGAACATGTCCAGCATCGACATGTACACCCCTAGCTTCTCTTTAATTGCCAGCGCACATTTACTGCTGCCAAGACCCATTGCATTCTCATCCATACCCTCCGGTAGATCAAACTCTTCCATCCACATCGGGCAGTCGTTCGCGCTGCATTCGTGTGAAAGATCGCGCCAGCATTTCATAGAGATCATTTTTACCGGAGAGTCCAGATAGACTTTTGCATCGATCAGAGACTGACGTATTCTACCGTGAAAATTTTTAACGGGACAAAACTTCTGTCACGGGAAGTGGCACGTTCCTGCCCCTCACCACGTTTACCCGCCGGCACAAGGCAAGGGTCACTCGTCCATCATGAAAAGCCGTCCATCATGAAGAGCAGCGCATTCGGGTCGTTGAATACAACCTGTGTGCAATCAAACTCTTCCGGATCATAGGTGCCACCGTACCATTCGACCATTTCGTCATATTCCTTGTGCCGGGGATTCTTCATGATCGAAACGAACTCTTCGTACCCGGGTATCCCACCCACATCGTCCGGAGGGCCATTTCGTTTCCCGGCAATGCAGCAGGGATAATCCGCTTTGGGATCTGCGGGCAGTATCTTTTCCAGAACAACCGTATGTTCCCAGTAATCTCCGAAATCATACACGTACACGGCTTTTTTGTTTTTCAGGGAAAAATATGCTGCAATCTTTTTCTTCCTGCCGTCTTTTACAGACCGGTCTGACTCCCCCTCCGGCATGCTTATAGTATCGTCGATCCCCATTTTCGGATTTACGATCGTAAACTCGTACAGGTGACCACCGAGCCACCCCATCGCATCCTGGATTGCAACATTCAACTCCCAAAACGTATACGTTTTCGGAACCTGAATCCTCCGCCATATCGGCGGCCTGATCCCGTCTAAGGTAATCCTGAACTGGTAGACATAGCGAAAGGCTTCAGTCATCTCCGCAATCCTCCTGATAATTATTCGTCCCATTGGAGGGATATAGTAGTTTCTTTCTTAAAACGCACAAGTGCCCGGCAGCAGCAACCACGAACCGGACGAAGTACCTTGCATGCTTCGGAAACCCCTTGGATATCCCCGGCCCCCCACAAATCCGGCCAAAATCGTGGCTAGGGCTGACAATTTCTAGAGGGTTTTGATCTTCCACGACAAACTGATACGCATCATCAAAACCCATATCGTATCGGTTCCATACAGGAGAAATCGAATTCCCTTTCGGATACACCGGGTATTCCGGCGATGCGCCGGCAGGAACAAAGAACAGGTCAGTTTATCCGGTCATCAGTCATGCCGTGGAACAACGTGCATCACCCGGAAAGATACCTGTGATTCGGGGCATTACTCATTGCTAATGAGAGAATTTTTTTTGTATTTTTTACTAATTACTCTACCCCGTCACAGATCAGCTTCTTTAAGAACGCCTGTCCTTCCGGTGTCGTAAAGAGCGGGAGGTCACGGTCCGTGGTAACCATGCTCCGTGTCACCGTCACATGCTCTTTTGTGATCGGGTTGTAGCCTTCTTTTTCGATCTCCTTTTTGCAGACAAGCACCCCCCGGCGCTGCCAGGCCGGTGTCTTTGCAAGATTGACGCCCCGCTTGTGCATCATCTCGTGGAGCTCCTGCGCCGGCATCCCCTTGAGCGTTCGTGCCGCATCGGTTCCGTCCATCCCTTCGCTTATCAGCGCCTGCTGGCAGTAGGAGTTTATGTGGTTGCGCCATGCCTCATCCTGCCGTTCAATCATGTACTCGATCGCGGATTCAGGGGTTGCCTGCACGATCCGCGCATCAAACGCGAGCGGTTCTTTTGCATCAAGCGCAAGCGTGAGGGCGCTTGCCGCGTACGAGGCGGCGACAGAATCGATCTTCTCAACCCGGCCTGAGAAGGGAAGTTCGGTGAGGTACAGGCTGATCTCGTCCGAGAACGTGTACGCAAAAACCGGCGTAAGGCCGCTCTCCCCGACGAGCATCCGGCAGACTTCGACCATCGCATTATTGAACCGGTCGTCAAACGGTTTTGCAAACCCAAATTTCTTTGTTAACCCGTGAAACGCGCGGCCATCAAGCCGGACAAAGACCGGGGAAATCGTGGCAAGATTTGAAAAGATCTCCCGGTTTTCCATAAATAACACCAATGCGGAGAAAAAAAGGGGGCAGCCCCGCACCACCCGGACTATCGTTACTGCTAAAAACCCGGTTTATTGTTCCTCAATCGTACCGGATGCAAACGCGCCCGGCAGGTGGCGGATAAGCACGATATCATCGATAGCGCTGATGATCCGGTAGGGGATCTTGAGGCCCTTGTAGTTCTTGAGCTCGAAGAGCTGGTCGTTTACCTTACCCACCACAAGCGATTCGATCTTTTTAGAGTCCACATCGATGACAACATCGTCGACTTCTCCGATGTACATGCCCTTGTCAGTGTAAATCGAAAGCCCGAATAAATCCGTAATCTGGGTTTCCATCGTTATCAGATGAAAGTATATACCATATGGGTTAAAAAGATAATCCATACTTTATGGACGGATCACTTCGAATCGGGCGGCTTTTTGACATCCCGATCCTGCTCCACTACACCTTTCTGCTGGTTATCCCGCTGTTTGCGTATATCATCGGCAGCCAGATAACGTCCACGACGGACATGCTCATAGAAATTTTCCACGTTACGATCGATACGAGCATAATAACTTCTGGTTTCATGCCCTGGATCCTTGGGACGCTCGTCGCGCTCGGGCTCTTTCTCGGGGTGCTCGTCCATGAGCTTGCTCACTCGCTTGTCGCAAAGGCAAAAGGCATCAAAATGCAGAGCATCACTCTCCTGATGTTTGGCGGCGTCGCCCAGATGGACGAAGGTGCGCCGGAACCCCGGACAGAACTCCCCATGGCGCTTGCCGGGCCGGTTATGAGCCTCGTCTTTGGTCTTTTCTGCTGCGGGCTCGTGTACATAACCCCGGCGATGGCTGCCGACGCTCCCACACAGGGCGTTCTAGTCTTCATCTTCGGGTACCTCGGAGTGCTCAACATCATCCTCTTTGCGTTCAACCTGATCCCGGCCTTCCCCATGGACGGTGGCCGGGTACTCAGGGCGGTGCTTGCGATCCGGATGCCGCTTGACCGTGCGACGAGGATCGCGGCAAATGTCGGCAAGGCATTCGCCGTCATCTTCGGGATTATCGGCCTCTACCTTTTCTCCCCGTTCCTGATCCTGATCGCGCTCTTCATCTACATCGGGGCGAGCATGGAATCGACGGCCGTCCAGTACAACGTCCTGTTACAGGATGTGACCGTGGGCAACATGATGACTGCCCCGGTGACCACGGTGCCCGAAAACATGCCGCTTTCAAAAGTGATCGACATGATGTACGCGAGCAAGCACCTCGGTTTCCCGGTTACCGAACGCGACATGCTCGTGGGCATGGTGACCCTTGCGGACGTTAACCACACCTCACCTATCGACCGCGAAGCGATGCAGGTAAAGGATATTATGACCCGGGATATTGTCACCCTCCCTCCCACGGCATCGGTGCTGGACGCTCTCAGGATCATGTCAACCCGGAACATCGGCAGGATACCGATCGTGCATGAGGACAGGATTGTCGGGATCGTGACCCGGACAGATATCCTGAAAGTTACGGAATTAAAAAAGATGTAGGCAGAGAATCCCGAAGAATACCTGCACGCTTAACGTATCAGATCTTTTCTTTCTGCATAACTATTTTCAAGATTAATCCCAATAATTACAGACAATTCTTCAGGATCCTGTCAGAATTAGGGCACATCATGATATCCGTAATCATCCCGGCATACAATGAAGAGGCCAATATCCGGAGGTGCCTGTCTGCCCTGTGCAGCCAGACGGTTCCCCGCAGTTCCTATGAACTGATCGTCGTTGATGGAAATTCCCGTGACCGGACACGGGAGATTGCAGCAGAGTACGCGGATCTTGTATTTATCCAGGAATCTGAAAAGGTCTCCGGTGCGCGAAACGATGGATTTCGCCGGGCGAAGTATGATATCGTTGCGACAACCGATGCTGACTGTATCGTCGCCCATGACTGGATTGAACAGATCCTTTTTTCATTTCAGGAACCCCGTGCGGTCCTTGCCTTTGGCCCGGTAACCTCGATTGAAGATACGCCAAAAAACCGGCAGTATGTCCTGCTGTTCAATTTCCTGATACGATTCGGGGCTGCCACCCGGATGTATTATTACACGCTCGGCTGTAACACCATCTTCCGGTATGACACCCTGAATCGCATCGGGATGTACAGGATTATGGATGCCGGGGACGATCTTGAAGTGGCGACCCGGATGAGAAAAGAGGGAAAAGTCGTCTTTAACCCCGACCTGAAAGTCGGGTTCGATTTCCGAAGATATAACCAGTACGGGTTCTGGAAAACAATCTATGAATGGTATCGTATCATCCTCGATGGGGGAATTTCCAAAAAATATACGTATACCCGGCGGGAATACAAAACGAGCGCCCCGGATGAAGAGACCGTGATGAATAAACCCCCGGAAAAAGAGCGGGTATAACCAGGAAGCCACCCCGCTTGTTTATCCTGATTTCTGGCTCTTGTCCTCCTCTTTTTCCTTGTTTTTCAGCTCCCGCTTGAAGATGGCAAGTCCTGCAACGGCGCCGAGAATGATATTTAAGTAGAATGTCACAAAACGCCACAGGATGACAAAGATCCCGATCATTCCTGAGGGAATGATCAGTGCATACAGCGAAGATGTAGAGAGCTCGGTGATCCCCGATGACCCTGGTGTGAGCGGGATCATCATGATGATGGCGAGGATGATCTGGAAGAACATGGATTCAAGGATGTAGGGGCTAAGGCCGAGACCCATCATAATAACCGAAGCGACCAGAAACTCACTCGTCCAGAAAAGTCCTGTTAAGATTCCCCCGACGACAAGCCCCCTTCGTGCAGGTCCGGTAAACCGGGTCGTGCCCTCGAAAAAATTTTCAATCTCGCGTTCTGCCCGCCCGGTTATTTTCTGGTCCGTATCAGAGGATTTGAAGAACCGGGCAACCACCCAGTTAACCAGCCTCATCACGAGAGATTTTGTTTTTTTCGGGTATCTTATGGCGAGAACCAGGAGGGCAAGGACCCCGATCATGAAGACCAGGGCGAAGGCAACAAGGATTACCAGGGCAGGACTAAACGTGCCGAGGAAATACGGCAGCATCACAAAGAGGATAAGAACTCCCATGACAGAAAGGATGAGCCCGTCAAGAAACCGTTCCATAATAACAACCGCGATGGCATCACCCATCCTGACGCCGCCACGGTAAAGTTCGTGCACCCGTACCGGGTCGTTTCCCACCTGTCCGGGAGTGATGGTGCCGGCAAGCAGCCCGGCAAGTACCATGTTGATGCAGTACGGGAGCGGTACACGATAGCCAAGGGAAGCGGACATCAGGTGGACCCGCATACCCCAGATCACCAGCGCAAGCAACCGGAACAGGATGGCAATGACAAGAAATACGAGGTTAAATGCGAGGATGTAGCCGATCGTTTCTTCGTTGAAGGTTGTGGCAAATATGATGACGATAACTACAAGGCTGAAGAGGATACTGAGTCCCATCCAGCCCCGATTTGATATTTTCACCATAGTGCTCCCAGACCAGGGGTATGTCTCCGGATCGTTCTAGTCAATTCGTATTGTCGGGTTGTAAGGATTTGGATGTTTTTTATTGTATTAACATTCCAGAAGCGGATCGAGCGGCGAGTTCCCCGCGACTTTCTTAAACGCAGCCACATCGGCAAACGGCCTTTTTGCGATCACGGCGGCCACCGGTTTCTTCCCGATGCCGGGCAGCCAGCGGAGGGCGGGTGCCGGCAAGGTGTTGACGTTGAGCGGAAGCGGGAGAGCGGTGATCGACCGCATGCCCCAGTCCACCACGACGGCATCGATCACGGTGCGGACGGGCAGTTTCACCGGGATACCCGTGAGGATAGGATACGACCCGGGCTGCCGGCCAAACGAGAGCTCCCCCGAAACCTCGATCCGCACGTCGCGGAGTACGGTGCCAATGGGAAAGACCCGCTGGAGCATAGGGAGATCGATCTTGTTCCTGACAAACTCCTTGAACGCTTTAAACCGCCGCTCGTTCTTCCCAAGTGTGTTGTCCATGTATGCCGGCGTCCCCTCAAACGGCATCACCTGCCGGATGTTGACGCGCCGGACCATGAGGCCGGCAGCGAGCACTCGGGTGAGGAACTCCTCGTTTTTATCGTAGGTTAACGGGGTCTCTCCCGCAAGCCCGCAGACGAAGTTGAGGCCGGGCAGCAGGTCGGGGATTCCATCCTTTCTCGCCCCCCCGACTTCGTTGACAATTTCTATCGCACGGAAGACCTCGTCCGGCTGCGCCTTGAGGTTGTTCGCCGCTATCACGGCCGGGTCGGCAGTCTCCATGCCAAACGCAGCAACGTCACCGGGCGTGTGATGCCGGCAGATGGCGCGAAGCGCCTCCCGGCTCTTCTCTTCGTGCCGGGCGATGGTGGCCGGGTTCGTGTTGTCGATGTGGAGGGTTTTCAGATGGGGGGCAGCGGCCCGGATCCCGGAAAAAAGTTCTTCGAGAAGATCCGGGCGCGGTGCCGGGTACTCCCCCTCCCCCGCACCGTACGCAAGGATGTCCGGCTGCCGGCCGACCCGGAAGTGCCGGGCGCCACTCGCCGACAATGCCGCAACCTCGGCTGCGACCCCGGTAACGGACCGGTACCGGGGCCGGCCGTAGAACGGTTCGGTGCAGAACGAGCAGCCACCGGTCGCCCCGTGGGAGCAGCCCCGGGCAGTCTCGAGCTCGCACATCACGTACGGGAAGTCCGGGTGCTGCACGATAATCCCGGCCCCCGCGACGCTCCACGGGTCGGTCAGGGTATAATCAAAGACCCCGGTGGGCTCGCCACCAGAAAGGTACCGGTCGAGCGCCACGGCCGGCTCTCCCGTGAGCAGCGCGTCAAACCCGGTGATCAGCTGCCGGACGGCTTTTTTCCCGCCTTCCCCGGAGTACCCGAAGCCGATGGGGCCGCCGATCAGTTTCCTTGGCCCCCTCACCATGTGGCCCACCTGCTGGCATTCGGTGAGGGTGGCAGGAGTGCCACCGAGATACTTCCCCGGCACCGTGACCCCCGCGATCATCACGAGCAGGCCGGCCCGGTTCATCGTCGTTGCCAGCTGCGGATCGCTTCTGAGCTGGTCGATGGTGAAATACCGGACAGAAAAACCATGGGTGGCAAGGGCTCCCGCAACCGTCCGTATATATGGCGAAACGTACGGTGGAACACCAAGGCACGCAGGTTCGTCCACGTACCCGTCGAGGATCACCGCCTCCCGGTTTTTATCGCCCTCAACAATCATGGCCGACCAGGGCAAGGAGTTTTTTTGCCCACAAAAGTTTTCCGCGCTTGACCGGGTCGACATTTTTGTCGTCGAGATCGAAGCCGACAAGCATAATGGTTTTCGCACCGAGTGCGTCGGCGGCAAAGACTGCACGGTCACCGTCAGAAAAACCGCCGAAGTTATGGACATGCGGGAGCGGTGTGCTCTGCGTAGTAGCGACAAGAGGGCCGGAAAATTTCTTTGTCCAGTGCCGCAGGAGCGGGATGTTATCGCCGTGCGCATGGACAACCACGATGGTCCCGGCCGTGTTCATCTCCAGGAGCAGGTCGGTTGCCCCGTCAAGGTCCGTAAAGACCGCGTCGGGCCGGCACCCGTGCGTGAAGAGGACATCAGCCGCTGCATCGGCGGCAAAGACCACACTCTCTTTTGGGATGCGGCCGAGTTCCTTTACAAGGCAGGGAGCGTTCCCGCAGACTACGATATCGCGGCCCCTGACAAGCCGGGCGAGCGTCGGGAGATCATCCCGGTCAGTCAGGGTCGCGAGAAGAAGAGCAGCCTCCTCGTCATCCTCGCGGGAGAATCCGAAATAATCAAGAATCTCGCAGTAGTGCGGTTCCCAGAGAGAAAAGTCCATGCAGTCACCTGCACATGAGGGGGAAGGGAGTCTCCACTCCACTCTCACTCCTCATTTTTCCGGTCCTCTTTTTCAAGACCGACGAGGTTCTTGAACTTCTGGAGGATCGGTTCGATGGTGATATCGAGAAGCGCTACCTTGTCAGACACATTCCCGAAGTAATGGAGCGGGAGGTTTGCCGCCGCCATGTTCGGGTGACCGCCCGCGTCTCCCATATCACCGAATGCCTCGGCAAGCGCATTCCCGACATGCAATCGTATGTCCCGGTTACGGGCCGAGATCACGATCGATGCATCCGTGATCCCGTACACGAGAACCGTGTTTACGCCTTCGAGCGTGATTAAGAGGTCTGCCGCCTGCGGGAGGGCATCCCGGTTCATCACGTAGCCAACATTCGAGAAGAGATACCCGCTCTGGAACTTCCGGTTCTGGATCGCCTTCCCGATTACGTCAAGCGTTTCCTGCGACATGGACGGCGACATGATCTTGTCGAGGAGATCCGCATCCGTGAGCGGGAGGAGGAAACCTGCGTTCCCGAGATCCTGCGGCGTGACGTTCCGTTTGAACTCCTTTGTGTCAGTCCGGATACCGTACAGGAGTGCGGTCGCCACCCTCTTATCGACCGGGATATCGAGTTCCTGGAGGTACTGGGTCATGATGCTCGCGGTCGCCCCGATACCGGGCCGGATATCAAAGAACGTGCCTGGCCCTGAACCATGCGGGGTGTCCTTGTGGTGATCGATGACGATATGGATCTTTGTCTGGGGAGGAATGTCGTTGTTGGCACCCGGACCCGAGCAGTCCACCATGGCAAGATAGGTGCATTTCTGGAGCGCTTCGGGCGTTACGTGCTCCATCTTGATGTCGAGCAAGTTCACAAACGTCCGGTTCTCCTGGTGTCCGATATTTCCCTCGTAAAAGATCCGGGTGGTAAGCGTCTTTGAGTTCGCGTGCCGTGCGATCTCGGCAAGGGCCATGGCGCTCGCGATCGCGTCCGGGTCCGGGTTCTTGTGGGTGATGATCCCAAGAATGCCATCCCAGCCGGCAAGGAGCGAGAAAAGTCTTTGTGAGATCCGGCTCGCATGCTGCTTTTTTACCTGGAAAACGGCGGTCTTTGCGACAACTTCCTGCGGGTAGATAACAAGATCTGCACCGGCTGCCATGAGCTTGCTGCTGGTCACCGGGTCGATCGCCCGGGCGATTACCTGCACTGTCGGGTACCGTTTTTTTACGGCAAGGACGGCGGCAAGATTTGCATCCGCGTCGCCGGTCATCACAAAAGCGATCTCGAACGCCGGCAGTCCAACGAGCATTTCAGACGAGGTGATGTCCCGCATATATGCGTCGTACTTCTGGTCGCGGAGGTGGCGCACGCGCGACTCGTCACGATCGACGACGATCACGCGTTCGTTCTCTTTCGCGAGTTCGAGGATAATATTGTACCCGTTTGTCCCGCACCCGAAGATACAGTATTTTATCGGTGCTGCCGACTCAAATGCGGCGTTGTCAGGCATGTTAGATGAAGATGTACCACGCCCACGTATAAAGGAATTCTCCGGCCATCCGGGCTCCGGGTTCCAAAACATTTATTCGGCTGTACCGACCACATTATTAGGCTACGTGGGTCTGTAGCTTAGTTCGGCATAGCGGCGGACTCTTAATCCGCAGGTCAAGGGTTCAAATCCCTTCAGGCCCGCTTTTCTAACCATTCATTGTTGTTTCCGGCAGAGTCGCATTTTCGACGGCCTGCTCCCACAATGAGGCGGTACTTTAATAGCGATTGCGTAAACACTCACTGTATCCTCGTCTGATAACGTTTTCTGACGTATGAAGGGGGCTTGGCTCACGTTTACCTTCGACCTGATCATCGGGCTGCTGTTTGTCTCCGGCATCAGCATGGCAAGTCTCGGGCTTTATGCCAGGAAGTTCGTCGACAGGGTTCCCGCGGCAGTACCATTTATCCTTCTGATGTTCTGCGGGGCAGCCTGGTCTGTACTCTATGCCCTCGACCTCCTGACCGCCTCCCTCCCGCTCAGGGTCTTCTATCACAACCTCCGCTTTCTCTTCCTCCCCTTTTTCGCCGTTATT
>Ga0116171_10002469_pt1 | contig 17496 bp, 15 predicted proteins | sample AD_JPNHW2_MetaG_FD_89798 | JGI IMG/M metagenome (GOLD analysis project Ga0116171, IMG submission 89798) | Active sludge microbial communities of municipal wastewater-treating anaerobic digesters from Japan - AD_JPNHW2_MetaG | ecosystem: Engineered > Bioreactor > Anaerobic > Digestate | place... | reverse complement strand
TACCTCCTCATCGATCTTTTTCTCACGCAGCAGCAAATCGAACACCCGATCACGCCACATCTCTGCACATCGCGTCATATCCACTTTGGTGATCCGGATAAAAAAGCCGTCCCGCTTGAACAAACCACTTGGCGACACTACCGACGCTCGATTCGATATAAGAATGCAAACCTCCCGGCCTAACAGCTTCCCCGACCAGCCCTCCAGCTACACCGCCCAGAAATCCCATTCCGCCAAATAGCAGGTTTTTATTTTTTCGCATAGCACACCTCGCCTATTGCCACCCGTATTTTTTAAATTCCAGATCCGGCTATTTATCTTTATACATATCCTTGGTGCTCGGATAGGGAAGATATTCATATGTTGGCGTTACGCCGAAGCGAGCCTGATAGGCCTCAATATGACGCGTTCGTTGTTTTTCATAGGTCTTCGCCAGTTTTTCATTGCTCTCTTTGGAAGGTTGTGCTTTGTAATCAATAATTCTGTGATTCTTAAAATCAACATAATCATAGTGGACGTCATTCCCATCAGGATGATGTAACGTGTATTCAATAGCGTAATCCTTCCCTTCCACCCATCCTTTGAGAGTTTCCTGTCTGCGGATTTCGACCCCTCTTCGTTCATGGGCGAATTGTCCAAATTCCCGGCCAAATTCAACTTTATCTTTAGGATTGGCACTATTCCAGACCTTCTCTGGATCCTCTTGATTTTTATCTAATCTGGGTTCGCCAGACTTCCTATCCGTAGCTTTTTTTTCAATTGGCGTTTTCTTCGTCGCATCGCTATGAGCGCCTTTTCCCATCTTTGCATTTTTCCTCTTTGCCGAATCGACAGCTTTTATGGACTCTCTATTCTTGTTCATTTCTTGTTTCGATTCCCGGTGCTTGTCACTTGAGCTTTCATAATTTTTCATAGCTCACTTCCCCTTATTTCTTCAAGTGCCTGTTTAATCATTCTGGCAACATTATTTTGCTCCCTGCTACTGAGCCCTAACGCTTCAAACTGATGTAGCGCAAAGCAATACGCAGCGTCTTTTCTGGCGTCCAACTCTTCTTCTCGCACAATCTTTTTAGCCGCGATCCAGCCCATGAGCGCCAAATCATTCATCGTCATCGCCGGTTGTTGAAATGCCTCCTGAAAATCATTGGCAATCTCGAAGAAATCCTGCCCGAGTTTGACAACCTCGTATCTTAATTGACAACGGACCTGGCACAAATCGCACGCAGCAAAGGGTCCTTGATATTTTTGGGCCTGCTTTAATAGCATCGCCGAATATGTTTCTTGGGCGGTTTGACATGCTGTCTGCAGCTCCTTCTTCCCTCCCCAATGTGCCAACTCCCAAATGATGGCAGCAGCCGAATCGATCAACTCATCAATGCAACTATGACGCCATGAATAAAAAGCGCCCTTTTGCTCCAAAATGTATTCAATTAACTGGCTTGCCATACAAAACAGATCGTCGCTTGAACTGTGCATCAACTTTTTCCCTAAAATGGCGGCAAAGTCGAGGTAGCTCTCCAATGCAGATGCAAGTCCTGAGGAGATCGCATTGCACACTATAATAAATGCGAAGCGAACCTCCCGGTCAAAAAGCAGGTTCTCTTCATGATGAAAGCAGCCAACCGTACCGGCTCTTTCACAACGATAGCAACTTTTAAATCGAATGCGATTTTGGCGATGCAAGAGCCAATATTCAGCCATGCTTTCAGAGATGATCTGGTCCCTGATGGTCAAATCTTTCTTTTTTTGCTCAGAAAGTGGAATCGCCAACATGATGGGATTATTGATGCCTTCTGCGTAAATAATCGCGATACCACTTTTCATCCGCGCCAGAAACCGGCTTTGGGAATCATCAAGGTTCATAGTAGTGCCGATGGCTTTGCGATCATCTTCGGCCACCAATCGATGGACAATTTTAAGGTTAGTATTTTTAATCACATCAGGAGTCAATTTCGTGGGAATTTGTTCTGCGATCAGGATACCTTCTCCCAGAGCTCGAACTTCGGACAAAATGTTACTAAAAACTTCGATGGCATGACCTCTTGGATTTGCCGAAATCTCGCTGCCTTGTTCTATAGAGGTGTTGCGCAGGAGCCTATGGGCCTCCTCTATGAGTGTGACATGGAGGAGGCCGGAATTGATTGGACGAGATGATCTTTCTCGATACTCATAAATCCTGATAAGCATGAGACCGATTATAAACGCCTTTTCGTCATCATTTTTGAGTTGTTTTAATTCGAGGATGCAAGGGAAATCAAGTAATTCTTCTATGGGAATAGACATGCGCGTATCGAGCATGACTCCTTTTCCCCCGCCGATACGCAGCTGGCCAATTCTGGCATGGAGGCCGGAACGCACATTCATCGTGATTTCAGTGTCATACCCCATACGTTCGATCACTTCGCCAACTTTATTATATAGATCTTGTAGTGTCGGAAAAATCCGGTCAGAGTTTTTGCCTCTCCAGTTGACATTGCTGGCAAGGTTCCAGCCTCGATCTTCATAGACTTCGTGGATACTTTGCTCCAGCACATAAGGCATGGGCGGGTACAACACAAATGCAGCGGCGAATAGTGCTTTCAAATGGTCGATGTGCGTTTGAACGAGAATACCCTCAGGAAATTCAAAGGGATTAAGCCGAAAAGGCGATACTGTTTCATCCCCCAAAGTAAAGATTCTCAGGCTCTGAAAACGTGGATTGCCCAACATCGACCGATATTCTGACTTCGCAGATTCGATCACGATAAAAGGGATTCCATTCCCGTTGTCCCATATTTGATCGAGCAACTGGAAACATGTGTTGGTTTTGCCGCTCCCAGTCATTCCTGCAATTAATCCATGCCTGGCAAAGTCATTGAGAGGCAAAGCCCATCTGATCGCTGTTTTTTGGGAATTAAAGATCACGTCCCCAATGTAAATCATCTTTCCCTGATTCTCGATCATTGGGATATCACTGCCAAAAGTCGCCGGCTCTACAATCGGAAATCCAGGATATTCTTCTCGGGGCAGGGATGATAATATGGACAACTCTTTGCTGGTCATCACTTCAAATTTACTTTCTGGCGCATTTGCTGCACAATGCCGCACTCGCAATGGATCAGGCAAAGATTTCTCTCCTGAAAATGCAGATGCAAGCAGGGTGGCCCCTCGATTCGTTATCGTACTATTATCTGATAGAAAATAGGAATAAACTTGCCACATTCCGAGCATTCGCCCTGCTTTGAGCCGGTTTAATTTTGCTTCGAGCAAGTCTAGATAACTGCGCGCAAGATCATTATGTTCATCTATTGCACTGCCTTTAAGCAAATACTTTTCTTTGGTAGATCTCATCTCATGCATCAGATCATGCGATTGTTGCGCGATATCAGGGACATCGATTGGCACCGCCTTGACGAAATATGCCCAGCGGGAACCGAACAATCCCCTGCAAAGCCGCTCTATCTGATCGGATGCAGCCAAATTATGTTCGGTATGTATTTTTCCCGATGGGCACCCGAAGATCTGGGCACAGGAATTAAATGATGATAATCGCGGAGAGTCTGATATGGTGCTATCGGAGAGCTGTATCCCCGGGAATACTCCGATCATAATACTTTTCAATACTTGAATATCAGAAGGATTGAGGGCCCCAAGAAATATTTTGACACTTTCCTTCGCAGAGAAAATTAAAAATGCCCATTCGGTCTTTTGACCATATAAGCCGGTGACCATATCTTCCATTGCCTGCTCGAATGGAACTTGAATCTTGCCATCTTTTTTCCAGAACGAAACAATTTGTGAAATATTAATATAATAAAAATTGAATTGTCTTTGTATAAAATCAGGAGTTCGAGGAGTGAAATTCTCCAACCCTCCCCCCGTAATCTTATAAATACTATCAAGGAGCAAAGAATCTGAATTCATCATCATCTAACTCGAATTTCAGAAAACGTTCGATGATTATAGCCACGCCAAAATATAAGAGTCCCGTGCCGCAGACGTCCTTTAACCGTTATATCATCGCCGATATTGATGTTGCCATATTTCAATTCTCCTTGCAGACGGACCAGCAGCTCGTTCCCTGCTGAAACCTGAATCCTAAAGTCCCGGACCGGTTCTCCTTCTTGGGCAGCAGCATATTTGCGTGCCGAATAGATGCTGGTAAGATGCCAAAGCCAAACAGACCGGCTTCCGGGCTCCCTCCTACGGAATCCTACGAGAGACATAATCACAGAAATAACAAAACTTGCAATGATCATGCCCAAAATTACGGGCAGCAGCAAGATCAACAACAATGTTTTTATGATAAAAAAGATCCAGCTAATTTTTTGCTTTGACTTATAGGGCTGATCAATGTTGATGACAATCCCGCGTAATGATGTCCAGCCAACCAGAGCATACAGATATTGAATAATGGATGATCCGGTTACCAGATTAGGATTTTGTCCCTGGAAATTGATGGATCCGGTATTCTGCTGACCAGGATTGTTTGAGCCACTCGACTGAATTGGCTGCTGCATTCCACATACAGGACAATAACCTGTAGAATTGTGGTCAACATATCCACATCGAGAACATTTTACTGGATTTGGGATTAACAAGTATTCTTCCTCCTGCCGATTGGCATGGCGAATAATCTCTACCTATGCAGTGGTGTGGATTTTTTGCCAAAACTGAGGAAATTTATTGCATTGGATACATCGAGCGGGCCAACATTGGGGTTGTTCTATCGATCCGTTCGATCCGACAGATACTGTTGGAATATATTTATAACTTGAAACCGACCCTAAAGAGTAACCAGAACAATCAGAGATCGTCTGCAGAGAGAAACAGATCCCAGGCTTCTCAATTTTAAAGAACTGATGTTGGCTGTTCACCGAGGCCAAATTCTTCCTGAGAGCAATTCACCGGGCAAAATAATAAGCCCCCTTTGGCCCAGCCAGTTTTGCTCATAATACTCCGGTCTGTTGAAGAAAGGCTACATTTTTGAGCTAATAGGCCGCTTCCCATCTGACAAATAAGATGATGATAGAAAGCGGATCTATTGGTTTTTCGTCGTTTTTCAGGGTTGTATCTCAATCAGCAATTCAAGCAAGCTGACTGCTGAGCAGATTTCGGGACCTAAACCGGCTCACGAATCTTGCTATTTCTCCGGCCCAAAATACCAAAGAGGTTGTGAGTATGATGGCAATCCAATCTTTAAAAGTCAGCGGGATTGTTCTGAAAAATGGGCCGCCAAATTGCACGATTAAAATTTGACCGATAAAAATACCAGATGCAATAATCACGAATCCTTTGTTCTGCCACAATCCCTTGAGAGCGGAATCAGTCAAACCTAAGCTTCTGGCATTGAATAAATTCCAGAATTGAAGCATTACAAAGAACGAAAAGAACAGGCTTAATTCATAGTCTGTAACGATTCCATCCCTTTTCATATAAAAGATACAGGCGATTGAAATTACTACAAAGATCAATCCAAGCCCAAAGATGGAGTTGGCCATCTTGCGTGAGACAATAAAAGCCTCCGGATCTCTGGGCTTGTCATTCATGACACTCCCATGGGGCGGCTCGGCAGCTAAGGCGAGTGCAGCGAAGGTATCCATGATGAGATTGATCCAAAGCATCTGAGTAACAGTAAACGGCAATCTCACACCGATAAAAGGTCCGATCAATGCAACGCTTAATGCGGCCACGTTAATTGTCAGCTGGAACAAGATGAACCGCTGAATATTCTGATAGAGAGACCTTCCCCAGTTGACAGCATTGACAATGCTATTGAACGAATCATCCAGCAGGATGATATCGCTCGCTTCTTTGGCGACGCCTGAGCCAGAGCCCATCGCCAAGCCCACGTTGGCCATATTCAAAGCTGGGGCATCATTCAATCCGTCACCTGTCACAGCCACAACATTCTTGTTATTCTTTAGCAGGTTAACCAAGCGCAGTTTATCCATAGGACGCGCTCGAGCGAGAATTTTAAGCGACAAAAGTTTCTCGCGTGCTTCCTCATCCGATAATTCGTTGAACTCCGTTCCGGTCATGAAGGCTGAGTCGCCTCCATCCTTCCCATCGATGAGCCCAATTTGGGATGCGATTTCTTTCGCCGTTTCGGGATTATCTCCGGTGACAATCTTTACGTCAATACCTGCGCGCGCGCATATTTTAATGGCATGGGGAACATCGCTGCGGATAGGGTCTGCAATCGCGGTGAATCCAATCCAGGTCAATTTTAAATTGGCCGTGTCAATTTCATCGAAAGAGAAGGAATCCAAATCTTCGGAGTATGCAAAGCCGATGGTTCGCATTCCCCGCAATTGGTAAGTATTTAATTTGGAAAGGACTGCTGCCTTTTTGCCGTCGAGGGGCAGGATTGCATTATCTTTTTCGAGCATGGATGTGCATTTTTCAAGCAAGATTTCAGGCGCCCCTTTGAAATAGACAATCTTTTTTTGGGTCAAAAATGAAAGCCCTGAGGTCGCCATGTATTTGCGTTCAGTACTGAAAGTGATCTGATAGTCAATAATAAAACGGTCCCGATACGGAATATAGTCAAAGCCGTTTTTGTGCAGCCATAGCAACAAGGCACCTTCAGTAGGGTTGCCAATTGGAACAGCACCAGAATCCTGATGCGACAGATTGGCCGTCGAATTTGCAGATATCATCTCGGCGATAAATTCGTTGGGCTTGCTGTCCTCAGCAAAATGGAAAGCTGATTCAAAAACATTCATCTGGTTCATGGTGAGGGTGCCAGTCTTATCAGAACAGATGATATTGGCGGCCCCAATGGTTTCGCAAGCATGCATTTTGCGCACAAGATTGTTCGTGGCAGTCATTTTCCGCATGGAATAGGCAAGACTGAGTGTAACGCTCATGGCTAATCCTTCTGGAACTGCTACTACAATTATAGTTACTGCGATCATAAAATATTCAAGAAAGTCCCGCGCGGCCTTTGCTGGAATCCAAGAGGATACAGCCATATTGAGATGCCCTATAAAATAGCCTATCGCGGTCAGTACAATAAACGTCGCCACTGCTACTGCGCCACAACGTAGCCAACTTTTATATCCAGTATCTTCAATAATTTTTGGCGGTTGCTTCTCCTTCCCCATCAGTTCGAAGGCATCATAAAGGATGGGCACCCATACCTTGAGCAACGCAATCATGACGGAGAGGGCCACAATGCCACTGAAGATCCATTGATGCTGGGTAAGGGCAAGTTCTCCACCGATGGCGCCTCTCACAACGAGGGCGATAAACGTGAGTGCGGCCATGCCAAAGCCGACCACACCAATTAATTTGCTCAATTTTTCCAGCTGGTGGTTGAGCGGAGTATTCGATTCATCCTCTACGGAGGCTACAAGTGTGATTTTGCCCACTTCAGTCGCATCGCCGACGGCAACAGTCTCGAAGATCGCATGCCCTTCAACGACCATGGCACTTTTTAATGCCATATCTACCGGATAGGTCGCTGAAGGCTCTTGGCCGTTCTTCAAAAGTATTTTGGCCATTTTCTTCGCTGGCCTTGATTCTCCTGTGAATTTCGCTTCATCAATTTGCAGGGAGACCGATTCAATAATATTACCATCAGTGGGTACTTCATCGCCAACTTCGACGAAAACTAGATCTCCGACGACGACATCCTTTTTGGGTATTAGGCAATAATTGCCCTCTCGGATGACGGTAACAGGCGTATCATCATTCACTTTATTCAGGATGTCAAATGCCTTATTGGCTTTGTATTCATTTAAAAAAGCAAGAATGGTGGCAAGAAGGATTGCAGTGACAATGCCAATGCCCTCAATGAAATGACCATCAATGAAGCCTACGCCTATGGCAATGACAGCCGCAATAAGCAAGATACGGATCACTGGATCATCAAATTTTTCCAGAAATAGCTTCCACCACGGGTCTCTTTCTGGAGGAGTTAAAATATTCGATCCATATTTCTTACGACTTTCAATAACTTGTTGGTTAGTCAAACCCGTATAGCTTGCGAGATTGGAAAGTCCCATGTCAGCACCTGTTAATTATTTGCCAGTTGAACGATTATCAACCTTCCACCATTTTCATTTGATAGCAGTATTTTTTTCCCCTCGGTCAATTCGACAAAAGATCCTATCGGGATTTGTTTGTCCTCTGATTTGTCGAATAGGCTATATAGTTTCTGATTGATCAGTATCCATCTTCCTTCATGGAAGACAAAATAGCCAACGGGCTTTTTTTGTTCTTCTGAAATCCTTTCATTTGGAAAGATATTTTTATTGACATGCCACTGATACAAGTATTGATTATGGTATACCATAAGCCTATAATTATCAGGCGTAAAAACGCCCACCTTCCTGGAAGAATAAAAGTTAAGGATCGGCAGTTGGCCTTTGAATGGCGTGCCACAGAATGGGCAGACTGGTTTGGTTGTGTTATTGAAGACAAACCACTTTTGCGCACAATTGGGGTTCAGACAAGGTTGCATGAGGTCGATTGTTTTGAGCAGATCGCGCTCCCAGTCATCTGCGGTTGGCCGCAAGTTCGGATTGTGCAATCCGTCAATGAATGCCCGGTCGAATAGCGCCTTCAAATAAGGGCCAGTAATGCCGTAGGGAAGTTTCGTCACATCTGCCCAAGGCAAAAAAGCAGGCTTGGTATCTCGAAGGTTAGGACGATTGCGCAGGTCAGAAGGGTGTTCAACAAAGAGGGCTTTCTGCCCCATAGATAGCTCTTCGTCCCGCTGTGGATCCACATCGTGAATCTGCCCCCCTCTCAAAGGGTGGCGATAAAGCAAATACATATAAATCATCGTGGCCAGGGCGTGCTGGTCCGTCGCCCTGCACGGAAATTTCCGGTTAGTATCTTCTCTCTTTAGATTTTTGGTAGCCATGACTTCTGGTGCGATGAAATCCGGAGTGCCGATGACATCAGGCGGATATTTCCCAGGGACAACGAGGCCATCAATATCAATAATAGCGGCGTTAGCGCCGATGGGGTCGATCAGGACATTCTTGTAGGATAGATCTGAATGGGCCAATCCAGCCGAATGCAGCCGTTTTGCCCCGCGGGCGATCTTGATGCAAATCAGGAAGTATTTAAACCAGTCTCCCTTTTCCCGTTCATCCAGGAACTTGCTCTGCAATGAAGCGGAGGCAAACCATTTTCCCTCCTTTTCTTGTCCCTTAATGCTCAAACAGTCATTATTCCTTGAACCATAAGTAAAAAAAAATGGCTTGCGATACGCTGGGGCGACAAGTCCCAGTTTACCATTATATTCCAGCACATTTGTCGGCCAACAATAGAGTTCCTTCCAGTAGTCGCCACCCACCTGGTTAAAAAGCCTATCCCGATAGATCCCGCAGATGGTTATCAGGCGATCTTTGGAGTTAAAATCTTGTTTTTCCCGGAATAGAGCGACGACATAGCTTTTATCGGGGCTGAAATAAACGTCTTTCATGGTGCCAGCACCGATGACCTTGTCGATGAACTCGACGGTCGTGCCATCCAGTGTTTTTACTTTTATAGTGTCAGCCATATTAGTATAATATTGCGATGGTTCGGTCATCGTGGTTGCCAGGCGACCAGAATCCCATCCATTCCTCTAGTTTATCAGCTGCATGTTTATTTTTTCTGGAAAATTCCACTTCCTTGGAGAGGTCTTGCCAGAATTCATCCCATTTAGTCGGATTCATCAAATTGGAGTCGGTTTGAAAAATAGGATCGGAGATTCCATCCGTCATCAATATCAAGGCAGTAAAATCTTCCAGCAGATGAAATCTCAACCTGCGGTAGAGCTCAGCGGGATCCATTATTTCCTTCATGGTCAAGAACCTGGTTTGGCCTGCATACTCACCGCCATCGGGTTCTCCCATAATCTTTAAAAAACCCCCCTTATTATAAAGCCCGATCGCGCCGTCTCCAACCCAAAAAGTCCCGAAAAAATAGCTGCCAAAGTCCATTTTCTTGCAGATTGCGAGCAACAAAGTGGTCGCATAGTCTTTCGGTTCCGCTTTATTATCATTCGCCACAGTCTCGATATTTTTCAGAGCGCTATGAGCAGCAAACCCCAAATAGTTATATAACATATCGCCGACCAACTTGCGATTGGCCTCAGTAGTGTCTTCGGCGTACTGTCTGATAGTTGCATTAAACTCCGAATCATGGACGATGGGATTGACATGCGTGATATACTCCAAGGCGCTTTTACAGGCAATTCTCGAGCCCTCACGAGAAAATTTGGCATAGCCAGCACCATCCGCAACAGCGATTATGTACCATCCATCTTCATAGGCAAAGGCAAAATCATCATCCCTGTATTTGCCTTCATGGGCATGGGAACGCCCGCGAACACTGACGCCAACCAGATTTCTATCTAATGTCAGCTTGCTCTCTTTAGATATGTCCTCTTTGTAGTACAATCCATTTTTATCCGATGGCAAGTTTTTCCAAAGCGAGCGGGGATCCGGATTGATGATCAATTTACTTTTTGAAGTAATAATTGGCCTTCCTGGTTCCCAGTCCTTTCGCTTGTAGCATATGGGTATATCAAATTCGCCGTCCTTGCTTGGCACGCCCGTAATAATCTGATTCTCTCTATCATAGGAGAGGCCGAGCTGTTCGAGACCCTCAAAAGAAAAATCATCTATCTCGCTTGCCTCGCCCGGGGTAAGTTTGATGGAGTACTTATATTCCTGGCCCACTTTTGCATTTGGAAATTGCAGCTTTCCTTTGGCAGAAAAATTGCCCAATTCATCCTCGTTCTTCTTTGCTTCTCCATTGCCCACAGGGCCCTCAGTTCCATTCGCATCTAGCTCAGGAACCTGATAAGTATTAGAATCCGGTTGAAGATCCGCATTTTTGTCTTGAAGCGGGAGGGGTTCTTTATTTTGGAAGGAGTCATTCAAACATGTTTTTAAAGGATCAGCATCCAAAGGAGGTTGATCCAGGTTGGCTCCATCTGAAATTGCTGCTTCAGCAGGAGTGACAGTCGGAGGAGTAACAGGCTCTTGAGCTAGCTTTGCGCAATGATCGGGAAAATTTTCATTAATAGCCTTTATTTCTTCGAACTTGATCGTACTGTTAAAATCCTCAATTAAGACACGAATTTCTGATTCATGCGACTCTATAAACGAGTCAACTTGCACTGGCCTGTTCGAGACCTCAATGAATATTCTTTTAAAATCTTCTCTTGATAGATTCATTTTTACCCGATTGTTCTGTTAATGTTTCGATCCATGCCGTCAGAACTATAATTGGAGACATTGCCGCACCAGGGACATGTATTTGCCTCGCTGTCACCAGTACACAACAATTTTCCACATGCACACAAGCTGAAGCCATAGCTATTCCCGCAGCTGGGACAGCTCGGGAAACCGGCCAATTGTTCGGTATTTACTGCATTGGCAAGACCACACTCAATGGAGAGTTCAAAGTACGAGTTATCGATGACAAACGCGCCAACCAGTTCATAACTGAGGACTTCAAAGGAAAGATTGGGCATTTCAGATTGGCGGAGATTTTTCCTGTATTTCATCAGATACGGTTTCCCAGTGGACTGGCACTTGGCCAGAAATACAGCGCAACTATCATCAACGACATGGTTCAGCGTTTTGGGCAAATCCTGTTTTATCAAAAAATCATCGGAAAGCGGGGCCAACTTAACTTGATCTGTATTAGTTTCCGATATGCACTTACTGCTCGCTTGAATCGATGCTGTGACCCATGCGAAAAATTTTCGATAGTCTTCGCAAGAGGCATTCTTGAACACCAGCACATTGTCCGTTAACTTGGATAATACAGTCAAGTCTGCATCATCGCCGAAAGATATCGCGATCAAACTTATCCTGTTTCTATAGGTACTATTCCAGAGTTGCACCGTGGCTTCATATGCATCCGTTGGGCGACCGTCTGTGAACAAAAAGACAATTGGCTTCCAATCTCCCTTGCAATCCATAGTGGTCTTTACAACATTCTGTTCGATATCCTGAATCAAAAACTGGACGGCCATTCCCAGCGAAGTCCCACCCCCAATAGGCAGCTTTGGAGGGTAATTTTGACATATTTCTATCATAGGACTTATTCTTTTCGCTTTTCCCGCGAAGACAATGATTGACGTATAGACGGTTTCAAGAGCATAGGGATCTTTTTTTAATTCATTAATAATTAACGCCAAACCATCTTCGACATTTTGAATGGGTTCTCCAACCATTGATTCAGAGACATCAATCAAAAAATAAACGGGAAGTCGTCTCATAGCGAAAGTCTCTTTTAACAGTGATTATACAACCCTTCTAATTTCTGGGGGGGGCGGCGGCAGCATCAGTTCAGAACTTGCGCCAACACTCCTATTGCCCATGCTGACAGACACCGAGATCCATTGAAAGAATTGCTTGAATGTGCTGCTGTCCATGGTATCCAGACTGTAGACCTGATCCGTCAGTTCGCGCAAATAGCCCTCATTTGCCTTTGAACCAGCAGCACAGGCTAGGATATTGGCAAAATTTCTTTTCTTTACTTCCGGGATCATCTGCCGATACAACTGTAGATCAGAGGGACTGCCATCCGTCATCACAAACAACAATGGCATCCAGTCGCCCTTCTTGTCCCCTGAAGTCCTGATGACTTCCTGATCAACTCTTTTGCATAGCAATTCAAGCGCTTTTCCAAGATGAGTTGGACCTGATTCAGGAATGATAATGTCTGGCAACTGCAAATTTTCCAATTCTGTCAGTGTCAATTTCTGCTCGACATCTTTATCGAAGGTGATGATGCTGATGCAAACGGTCTCCAATGCGAAAGGATCCTGCTTTAGCGTCGAAATCAGCGACTGCAAGCCGTTTGTAACAGATTCTATCGGCTCTCCCCGCATTGATCCGGAGGTGTCAAGAAGCAAATAAACGGGCAACCTTCTCACGTTTTTTCCATGGAATAGGAGACTTCTTTGCTTTCTGAAGGATTATGGATGCTAGTCCTTATCCTCAGCAATATTTGGCGACGAACTGCTCCAGTCCGCCGCGATGACCGACGCCAATCGCCTCAAATTTCCAGGTGCCATCCTTCAGGTACAGACGGCCAAATTCGACGGCAGTTTCAATGGAAAAATCTTCACCAAGTTCATACTTGAGTACTTCTTCACCTAAAGTAGCATCATAGATTCTGATAAAGGAATTGCGAACCTGGCCAAAATTCTGCTTCCGTGCATCTGCTTCGTGGATGGTGACGACAAAACAGACCTCCCTAGCCGAGGGATTGATGATGGAGAGATCGATTTGCAAGGTTTCATCATCGCCCTCTCCCTGGCCGGTCAAATTATCACCCGTATGCTTGACAGCGCTATCCGGTGAAACCAGATTGTTATAGAAAACAAAATACTGCTCGTTGATGATCTTTTTGTTTTCCCCCAGGATAAAAGCAGATGCATCCAAGTCAAAAGCAGCACCGGTTTCAGACTCATTGACATCCCAGCCCAATCCCACGCTGAATTTTTGAGCAGTTACTTGTACCCTCTGACCTTTTTGAAGATTTATAGTCATAGCTGTACCCTCTTTGCTCGGATTTAAGGACTTAAATGAGGAAAGAAAAAGCCCCAACGCAAGGGCAATGGGGCTTTTATTGATACCTAAAGTGCAGCGATCTTCTTCTGTAGAAGCGGTGATATCTTGGTGGCTTTCTTTTTGATATTGAGCAATATAGCCTTTTCGATATCATCGTAAGTGCCATCTTTTTCAATCTTGGCAATCAGCCATTTGGCTTCTGTATCGTCGATTTCGTTGGGGCTGGCTTCATCATCAAGCACATGCTGGGTGATGGCCTCAACCATCAGCGTTTTCCAGCTGGCATGATTATTCTTGCCAGAAACCGCATCGTTCAACTCAAAAAGAAAATTGGCCTCTTCCTCGTCAATTTTGCCATCCTCATAGATGGCCTTTTTAATCTCTAAAACTTCCGCGGCATCGATGATTCCATCCGCTAGGATGGCTTTTTTCATCTTTTCCAATTTGCTGCTCATTGCATCCTCCTACAATAAAAAGTACTGATTGGTTTAGCCTAGCCCGCGCTCCGAACCCGAGCCTAACAAAGAACTTTTCCGGCATTCTACTGCTCTGCTTTAGGGCGTTGCAAGCAGCAAGATACCAGATCTTCTTGCATCGCCTTAAATGACGATATTCACCTCAGGGGGTGGTGGAGGTAGTTCATTCAGCCCTGAGACCTCCTTGTTTGCTGTTTCAATTTTCTGACTTCCTGTACTGATCGATTGCGAAACCCACTTAAAGAAATTAGTGATGGTCAGTGAATCAGCAGTATCCAGTTGAACTACGCTTTCGGTAACTTGTTTTAATACTCCGATATTAGCTCCCTGACCGGCACCGCAAGCGACAACGAGTCCAAATTTTCTTTTTTGAAATTCCTGCAGGCCTTTCTGCCAGTCATCCGTGGGTTCGCCGTCTGTCATGATAAAGACTAAAGGCTTCCAGTCCCCCTTGACATCGGGAGTGGACTTGGCAACTTCCGCATCCACTCTTTGCGCCACCAAGGCGAGAGCCTCACCAAAAGCAGTAGAGCCGTTAGCCTGAATGTCCGGCATCTGAAAAAGTGCCAGCTCTGTCAAGGGAACGACCTGCCTTGCATCGCTGTCAAAGGTGATTACGCTCAGATGCGCAGTTTCCAGAGCATAGGGATCCTTCCTCAAACTTGAAAGCAATATCTGAACTCCATTTTTCACAGATTCAATAGGCTCCCCAGACATTGATCCGGAGACGTCTAGTACTAAATAAACAGGTAATCTTCTCATCCGGTCTCCCGCAAAAAGATAAATTCCCCAAGTTAGTTTTCTTTGCAATTAACCATTTTTGTTTGAGAGCATAAATAAACCATGCCCTCGGCAGTCAAGATGCTAGACGTATCTCCTAAGAACTTCCACAAAAGAATCTGTTTCCAGAGGTTCTCCGAGAGCGCGAAATTTCCATGTTCCCTCTTTCTTGTACAATTCGCCAAAAATAAAAGAGCGGCAGGTTTTCAATGACGGATCTCCCGAAAAACCGTATCGAGCAATCTCCTTGCCATTTTTATCAACTGCCCGCATAAAGGCATTCTCAACCATGGCAAAATTCTGGTTCTTCTGGCTTCCCTGGTAGATGGAGACTAAAAAGACAATTTTCTTTATTCGATCTGGCATAGAATCGAGCATCACAATAATCTGCTCGTCATCGCCTTCTCCTTCTCCGGTTAGGTTATCACCGGTATGGATCACATACTCACCACTATTAATGAGCTTTTTTACTTTTGCGGCAATTTCCGATTTGGACAGATTAGCATAAGCCCCAAAATTCCCAGATGGAAAAGTCAAATTATTAAAATAGACGATATCGCTCTTACAAAAGGCCACTTTGAAGCTGGCATTGACCCGTAGATCAGTGCCCAAATTTTCAACCTTGTCTTTGTCATTAAGCAAAAATGCGACAGCATCCAAATCGTAGTCATCCGATTTTTCAGAATTAAATAGCTTGCCGAAGAGACCGCTTGAATCAGGTTCACGAACATCCCAGCCGAGTCCGATCGTCACTAATGATAAGTCGAAACTCTCGCCCTTATCATTTTTCCGGAGGTCAATTGTCTGACCTTTTACCAGGTTGATAGCCATAGTCGTTGTCCTTATTTTATAATCTGCCCTTTGTAATACTTTGCAAGAAAGAACGCCAGATCCTCCTTATACCCTATTCCCGAGGCTTCAAATTTCCAGTTATCATTTTTTCTGTAGAGTCGTCCGAATTCAATAGCGGTTTCTACTGAAAAATCTTCGCCTAGCTCGTATTTGGCAATTTCTGCGTTGTTGTTCCTGTCGACGATTCGAATATACGAATCCCTAATCTGGCCAAAATTCTGTTTGCGCGAAGCAGCCTCGTGGATTGTGACAATGAATAATATCTCCTCGATATTTGTAACCACTTTGGTCAAATCAACTTCAATAGTCTCATCATCGCCGCCATCACTGTTGCCACCAGTAGGATCATCGCCAGTATGATGCAGCGCTCCATCAGGCGAATTTAAATTATTAAAAAAGACAAAAAAGCCTTCTTGTGGCAAGAGCCGGTTCTTGTCGATCATAATCGCTGAAGCGTCCAAATCAAAGTCAAAGCCAGTGCCTTCATTAGGGTTCCATCCCAATCCGACACTCAACATTTTTAAGCCGATATCAATTTTCTGCCCTTTGATGAGATTAATCGCCATACAAACCTCGCAAAAAAGTTGTTTCGAGCGGCTGCAATTATTAACATGGCTTTGGTGAAAAAAAATAATAACAGGACTATCGAAAATAGCAACCCAAGCACAAGTTATATCTATTGCATTATCGATTTTCTGACTGATCCTGAAAAAGTTGGCATCGAATATTTTATATTAAATAGCATGTAACTTCTGAAATTGCACTAGCATCTCCTGTTGTGGTATTTCTAAGAAAATGAAAGGCCGCCTCAACCTAACTATTTCAATTGCGCCATCCAGATCACATCCGATATAAATGAGGTAAGCAATAGCCAAAGTCGGTGCTCGACCTATGCCGCTGCGGCAATGAATATAAACTTTATTTTGATCAGCCAGATTAGATTTGATAAAATTGACCCCGAGCATAAGTTGATCAAGGGTTGGGGCAAAACGATCTTTTGTAGGAAGATAACAATAGTGCTGAAAATTTAGCTCATGCAGCTTATCGTCAAATTCAATCCTCAAATTAATGGTAGCCTTTATACCCAATTTCGCCAATCTCTTTTTGCCTAATTGCCCATACTGGCATCCTACATATAGATTAGGTAATACTTCAGAATATTTTAAAACAGGAATTCCTGTAAGGTCGCAATAAATTTTATTAAAGATGTAAATAAATAGACCGTTGAGCTGATAGTACTTCATCCTTTGTATTGCATAATCAAAATGTTCTGAAATATTTCTAGGTATCCCCTTCCATGTCATCCGTTGTCCTGACCTCCATACGAATTCTCTAGCTTAATAGTTTTCTCATTAATTTCGGAGAAGACATTGATCCCCCTAAATGAAATCAGATTTGCATAAAATTAGAAAATATAGGATATTTCCAGCAGATAGCTGGAATACTCATAAGAAAGATCTAGTCATCAGATCATCTCCTAATTTGCAGCTATTAAGAAATTGTATGCTATTGATTCTAAAATAATGAAACGAGGGAGATTGAGCGGAATAAAAGAAAAGATGATAATAGCTTGGCAAGCAATATTTTGCCGGAACTTGACCCCAAGATCGGCAAAACCTATGAAAAAAAAGAGAACCCCGCAAAGCGCTACCTCCAACTTCCCGGCCATCCCTTTCACAGCACTTCCTTTTCAACTTTTGACAATATAGCCAACAATATTACTTAAATCAAGCAAAAAATAGCTGATAGCTGAACAGAACGACTACAAACCTTTCCTGATGAAGATCGACAAGATCATCGATGAGGCCCCCGAGGTCCGGACCTTCCGTCTGCTCTTCCAGAATGAGGAGGAGGCGAAAGCCTTCCGCTTC
>Ga0116171_10002468_pt1 | contig 17498 bp, 14 predicted proteins | sample AD_JPNHW2_MetaG_FD_89798 | JGI IMG/M metagenome (GOLD analysis project Ga0116171, IMG submission 89798) | Active sludge microbial communities of municipal wastewater-treating anaerobic digesters from Japan - AD_JPNHW2_MetaG | ecosystem: Engineered > Bioreactor > Anaerobic > Digestate | place... | reverse complement strand
TGCCCGGGATGGACCACCATACCTGCAGGTTTGTTGATCACAGCAAGATATTCATCCTCATAGACAATATCGAGCGGGATGTTCTCAGGTTCGAGCAAACTCGTCCTGGCTTCAGGGAAATCAATGGTGATGAGGTCATCGGGATTCATCAGATAACTTTTCTTCACCGCCTTGCCATTCACCACGATCCGCCCTTCGTCCAGTAACCTGTGAATCTGCATGCGGGAATGGAATTCCTTCAACCCTAAAGAAAACAGGTATTTATCAATGCGCTCCGAAATACTCAAATCATAACGAATATCCACTATCGATCCCGAACTTCCAATACTTTTTCATAACCGGGCAAACGATACATGGCTAAGATTGCACCAATCGGCTCTCCTGCTTCATCGCGCACTACGTAACTCTTTACGGTGACAGGATGATTCATGGATTCTAATTCTATCTTCATGTCCTTGCCCTTTGAGCCTGATCTCAATATTTGAATGATATATGGTTTGATATTACCCTCGATGGCGGGCGAGAATATATCATCGTAGAAGTTCATACTTCTCTGGAATTCAGGGAAATTATCCTTGATCAGGTCATTTGTGAAGATCACGTCCCCTGATTCGGAAACGATCATGAATCCTGTGCAGGAAAGATTCAAAAGACCCAAGATACGGTTATGATGTTCTGTTATCTTTTCTGCTTTCAATTGATCGAATTTCACAACCACCTGTAGCATCTTTTGAATGGCTTTTACAAAATCAAGGAATTCCTTGTCCTGGTCGAATTTCTTCATATCGATCTCAGGATAATAATTTCCTTCCGTAATTTCCCTCAGCAAACGGTGAATCTCACTGAGTTTTCGATGCAGCATCAACGGAAAATAGAAGAAAAGTACCACAGCAAGCAGGAAGAAAACAAATACGGAAATATATTCGATATTCTGAATATCGGATTTGATTTGATAGATGTCATTCGTGCTCTGAGTCTCGGATATTACCAAAGCAGCATTCACGATCACAAACAGCATGAATAATGCCAGGAAAACACGCAGACGGGCAATAAAGGAATCTTTCCACATAGTTCAATCCCTTTCCTTGGATGTATCGTTGATCAACTGATTTATCTTCGCCTGTGGACCCAAGAGAATGAGAACATCTCCCTCATTCACGATATCACTTGCACCAGGCATATCATTCATCTTCCTCTCGATCACGTTCTTTCCTTCTTCCGTAACGGCAAGTTTATTATATTTAATGGCAATGACATTGATGCCCCTGGTCATCGGTAATGACAATTCCTGGAGCGTCTTGCCGATGAAGCTTCTCGGTGCGACCATCTCCAGCATGATATGCCCGGATGATAGATTCACATATTCGAGGATATTTCTCGATAAGAGGGTCTTGGCAAGCTGGACACCCACCATTTCCTCAGGGAAAAGGATATTCTGCACACCTATCATTTCCAGGATTCGTCCATGCAGATGAGTCTCCACCTTCGCATATATCTTGCCCACACCAATCTTTTTCAGCAGGGCACTGGTCAGGATACTCTCCTGGATATTGCTTCCCAAAGCGAGGATCACCGCATCCATGTTCTCCAAGCCCAATTGCTTCAATGAATATTCATCGGTTGAATCCATTGTGACAGCGGCAGTGACCCTGTCCTTCAGTTCATCAACAACCTTTTCATCTTTATCGATGACAAGCACTTCCGCTCCATTCTCAAAGAGCGTTATTGCTACTGTTGCACCGAATTTTCCCAAACCTATCACTGCAAAATTACTCATATTTGCACCTCGATTTCTTGGATGTATTATCCAATACCAATCTTTTCCTCAGTGTATTCCAGATGGAACATGCGCTTGCGTTGCGCCAAAGCATATATCAAAGTCAAAGGTCCGATACGACCTATATACATCAGGATCACGATAATCGTTTTAGCTGCCGTTGAAAGGCTTCCTGTGATTCCCATCGATAATCCTACGGTTCCAAATGCGGATAATGACTCAAACACGATCTTCACGAATGGGAAAGGCTCTATCAGCATCAGGATGAAGATACAGGATACAATGAAAATAAGGGATATGGCAATCAGGCTCAGCACGTTCTTGATACTCTGCTCCGATATCTTCTTCCTGAACACTGTCACATCACGACTTCCCCGTATCATCGAAAACATGGTGAGCATCAAAACTGCAAAAGTGGTTGTCTTGATACCACCACCCGTGGAACCCGGTGAAGCACCAATATACATCAATATGATCGAAACCAAAGCTGAGGCATTCGTCAGTTGTGTTTGATCAATTGTATTGAATCCGGCAGTTCTGCACGTTACAGACTGAAAATAAGAACTGAGCATTCTATCCTTGAAACTGAAACCTGCCATCACAGTGTTATACTCTGAAATGAAGAATAATATCGCACCACCTATGATCAGGAACAGGGTCGTCAGCAGTACCATCTTTGTATGCAGACCCAGTCTGCCGAAGGATATCTTTCTCACCATCGTGGTTCTCAGGTCCATCAGGACTGTAAAACCGATACCACCAGTAATGATCAATAAGGTAATGACAAGATTCACATTCCAGTTTCCCCTGAACTGCATCAGGTTATCCGACCATAAACCGAAGCCGGCATTACAGAAAGCCGAGATCGAATGAAAGATGGAATAATAGATTGCCTGCAAGCTTGTATGCGTGTAATTCCTGAATGTGAAAAAGAGGAGTATGGCTCCAACAATTTCAATCATGAAAGTCAGCAGTACGATATTCTTCACAAGCTTCAACATATCAACCCTGGATTCTTCACCTACCACATTCAACATCAGATGTTCCACACCAACGGACATCCGCTGCCCGATGATAATGGCAAAAGCAGTTGATATGGTCATGATTCCCAGTCCACCCACCTGGATCAGGAAGAGAATGATCAACTGACCGAAAAATGAGTAGTGTGCTCCGGTATCCACGACCGTCAATCCCGTCACGCATACGGCTGATGTTGCCGTAAACAATGAATCGATGAAGTTCGTGACCTGTCCTCTTGCTGAAGCAGAAGGCAGCATCAGTAACACGGTGCCGAAGAGAATGGTCAGCAAGAAACTCAGCATCAGGGTCACAGCAGGATTTTGTGTCAGTTTCTTGTAAATATTCCCTTCATAGGCATTTACGACAAAATTCCGCAGAAGAATAAATGACTGTCTGAACAGCAGTATCATCAGGAAGATATTCGGTCCAACCGTCCTCGAAACGACTCCCAGGAGCAGGATGGCGAAATTGATTACAAAATCTACGGGCTTCCGGTAATGGGGTCTCTTGCTCCAGTAGGAATGAAAGACATAGATTGAATAAAAACCGATTAGAAAAAGGGAGTAATCAGATATGACCCTCGTGTTGGGAATATACAGCACGACAATCGACGAAAAGAACAGGATCAGGAAATTGAATAAGGCAAATATGTTGAGCAGAATCTTAATGATCTTGTTCAGAGTCTCATGCAGGTCATTGATGAATCTGATGCTACCCATATATCCTTTACAGGTATTTCATGATCTCTTGGTCAACAGCATCGATGCTCTGATTTGCATTGATGCGTGTCAGAATACCCAATTCCTCGAAATAGGATGACAACACATCGGTCTCTTCATGGAACTTGGCAATGCGTATGGCAATCGCTTCCGGAGTATCATCACTGCGGATGATGACCTCTCCCCCGCATTTATCGCATACACCATCCACCTTCGGCTTCAGGGTATGGATATTATAGTTGGCTCCGCACACCTTGCAGACACGACGGCTTCCAATACGTCTTATTGCCATTTCATCCGACAATTCCAGATAGAATACATGGTCGATCTTATATTGCTTCATCAGGTATTCAGCTTGGGCGACTGTACGGGGAAAACCATCCAGTATGAAACCGTTTGGACTGTTCTCCAGTTCCGATGCCACAATTTCAAACACCAGTTCATCCGGCACGAGATTGCCTTTATCGATGAAAACCTGAGCCTTCTTGCCCAGCTCTGTCTGCATTTTCAAATGGTGACGGAATATCTCACCCGTCGTGATATGCTTCAGATTGAATCTCTCACAAAGAAGCGCAGCCTGTGTGCCTTTTCCGCTTCCCTGTACGCCCATGATGATCATATTCATAATTTCATCCTTTATTTTATTCATTACTAAATTCACAAAAAGTCATTATAAAAGGTTGAATAGAATAGTCAAGTTTTGGGTTTGTTCTCTCTTATACCCCCCTCCCCGAGGGGGGATCAAGGGGGGTTGTTCTGTTCATAAACCACGAAACACGCTAAAGACACGAAACAATAGAAAAAAACCAAACACACGAAATGTTCTTTAACGCGATTGAGTCCTTCTCTTTGGATAAAGAGAAGGTGGCACTTCCCCCCTTCCCAAGGGGGGATTAAGGGAGGTCTTTCACCGGATGAGTTTGATGTAGGGGTCCGCGTCAGCAGACCCATGTGGCGTAAGATTCCAATCTTACGATATTATGTAACGCAGGTTTTCCAACCTGTTAATGGTTTTCCAACCTGTTATTGGAGTGGGTTTTCATACCCACGAATCACTACCTCATCAACCTCGAAGAGGTGACATATCATAGCCTAAGGTAGAGTGCAACGGAACCTCAGGACAAGATGCCACCAATGAAAATTCAAGCCCTGTAAGGGCGACCATTCCGGTCGCCCCTACAAACTCAGCAGGAACGGAGTCCTGCTCTACAATTTGCTCGATAGATTACTTCCTTCCTGAATATTCGTCAGCAATCCTGCTTCCATGGCTTCAGCTACTGTCCGTATGGGATATTCATTGTTCAGGATATCATCAAGAGTGAGTGTTGCGAGATTAATATCCGGAATTTTCCTCTTCAGGGCATACATCATTTTTACGAAATAGGCATAACTGTTTGCAGGCAGCTTCACAGACAGGTCTGTATAGCTACTCATGAGAGTTGCATAGGTTTTCAAGTCATGCTTATATTCTATTGCGACATTTTGAAAGAGTTGCCCCAGGTTTCTCCCGGCATTACCGATTTTATGATTCTGCCCGGAAGCGGTAAAGGACGGATATTTACGTGTAATGTAAAGTGCACCGTCATTATATCTGCAATACACCAATCCCTCGGATTTGAATTTACCGTGGAAAGCTTTTACTGCATGTCGGAATTTCGCTTTCATTATTTCCTCTTGTTGATCATTCACCTAAATAATATGGTTGTCTTGATTCATGCCCTATCAGACCTCATGGAATATCCTTAGGAATACCAATCCTTTTCCAATCGGATTCCAATCCCATACCAATCTCTTTCCAAGCCCTCGAGATTGGAATGCCATAGGAATTGCATTGCTTAACCATTGGATAACCATGGAAATGTCTATGGATACGCTTTGGCTAAACTAAGGTTGTGAGTGTAAATTGTACAGTTCTGCATTTGTTGTGCATTACCTCCGATGTTTTCCTCGTTTCACGCGATTATCAGATATTTCCCAAAATCTCATCTAATAACCGAACAATGTTCTCCCATTTGCTCCCTTAAATTCTTATTATAGTTTGAGATTTGTAACAATGGGGAATTGTGGCAAGTGAAAAATTGATAACTCTTCGAATATTAAAGTGCAAATATAGAAAAGGAGTATTAGTACTAAATTAATATTCGTTGACATAATTATTATTTTTTCTATTATTAAGTAATTAGGAGAGGCGATAATGATACAAGAAAATGATCAAAGGTTACGTTACTATGGTGGACACTATGATTGCATGAAGCAAAGACAATTATTACTTAATTTAAATGACATTTATAGTAATCATCTTAGAAAACGTTCATATAATCTAGACCCATTAGCAAGTTTGATCCAAATTTATAATGCTCGTTTAAAACTTGATATGTTGCTTACTGGTAAAATAATCATTACAGACGCTCAATTAATGGATGGTACATTTTGGCTATCTTTAGCAAAGCACTCTTTACAAGCTTCAGATTTCGTTAAATTTCTTGGATCTTTTTCTCCTGAGACATTACCTATTGAGATAAAAATAAGATGTAATAATCTAGAAGAGAGTTACAGGGATTTTGTACTTCGGGGAGGTTTCTTTAGTTTATACTTAACTGATAGTAAAATTGCTCAAGTTCAGAATGCATTTCTTTCTTGCAAAGAAGATTTATTAAAAAGAAAAAAATCCTCGATTGATTCATGGTTCAAAATAATCAAAGCAAATTTAGATAATGATGTACAATCTGAATTTGAAGAGCATAGACAGTTTGTAAATTTTCTAATAAAATCCATACCCGATAATATATGCTCACCATATAATCCCGATACATATATGCGATATGTTAAGAAAGTCAAAAATGATGTTAAATTGGAAGACTGGTTAACTAAAGATCATATTCATGTAGGTATTAAAGAACTAGTAAATACAATCAACAACCAACTAGATCCTAAAAATAACTTGAGTCCAGATAGAAAAGTAACATTTAATAAGATTTCAGAAATTAAGCAGAAATACCCAAACGATGCCGTTTTAATACATCAATGCAACGAACTATTTAATGCCATGTCATATATCTATAATCATGCAATAGCCCTCCAGCATAAATGCGGTGCTATCGATGAAGGTGTGATGCATATTAAAAAAGATTCAAAAGACAGAATGGATTATATTGGGTTAGATTTAGGAATATTACCCGAGAATATCAAATATTTTGGTAATTTACCTTGGGATTTGTTTTTTTCACAATTTTATCATCCTATCGATATTAAAAGTCTACGATCGAAGTGGTTCCAGAATATAGGTAATAAAAATTCTACAGAAAGAATAGATACACAAATACTTAATGATTACGTTAAAGCAATTTTGAAATATAAGTCTCCTTTAGAACATACAACCACAAGGTTAACTTCGGCAATCGTAACATTAATGATTGAAGGTACATTGTTTTTAGCCGGTGGCTCTGACATTAATCTATTTCATTCAAATAGTCTTAGTTTTATTCAATTAGCAACAAGTGCTATACCAATAATCATAGAGTTAGGAATTTTAAATGAGAACAAACAACTTTCAACAAATTTAGTAAATATTGGTTTATCGAATATCACAAATATTAGAGAAGCTGCTACACCTATATTTGATGAGTTATAATGAATAATCAAGTATTTATTGCGTCGTAAACTTCCTATATCATAAAAGATATGATTAATGAATACGTCCAAATGGGCGTCTCTTTTCTTCATCAGTATTGAAAATTCAGCGGACGCTGAAAGCCTTCGCGTATGAGAATGCGCGAATGAAGCATGTTTGAGCGAAGCGAGTTTGCGTAAATGAGGGTGTTCGAATAGCGATTGGCTCAATTTTCACAGCCGAGAGCTTTCTTGCTTCTTCTTTCGCGGAGAAAGAATGAACATGCAGATCGAATCCTGGATTCCCGCCACTTCGTCTGGCTCAGTACAACGCTTCGCGAGAATGACCAATGCGAACAAAGAGGTTCAAATAATCAATTTGGTAATTCTTCCACTACAAAAGAGAGGGGGGTTCAGCAGGATCGAAGTCCTGCGCTACTATCAATCGTAAGATTGGAATCTTACGCCACACGGGTCTGCTGACGCGGACCCCTACATTAAACTCATCCTACTGGACCTTTTCATAATGTGATTAAGGAAATAGTCGTTTCAATAGTCTCCTTCCAGGAAGTAAAGTTGACTCTCTACTTCCGTATCTTCCCCTTATGTGTATTTCCTAATGGCAATACTCCATCCTCGCTTTCCCAGATTGAAAGTACTTGCTTGGGTGTGAGTGTAACATTATAGAATCCAATTTCATCCATCAAGCCTTTGAAATATTCCCAACTCCCATCGTGATGCATCCTGCCAATATTTAGTTCCTGGTCAGAATCATATATGGATGCTGAAGTTTTCACATGGTTCGATGCCACAAGCCGGCTATCGTAATAAATCCGCAATTTACTCCCATCGTATGTAACACATATCAGGTGCCAACGTCCAATTGTCTCAAAAGTGGAATCAGTAACCACCTCCACCCATTGTTTATTTTCCAAAAGAATTCCAGCGTGTATATGATCCTGAAATAGCCACAGCCCATAACTGGGTTTGTTTCTGTATGTAGAATCACCTGGAATAGATTCTTTCCACAAGAAAGGAAAATATCCTTCAGCATTGGATTTCCAATTGCCCCATATTACCCATGAGAACTGTTCCGGCATGTCTAAGCTTTGTTTATCAGTAAAAGTAATATATGAATTATGAGTATTGAATGATGCAGAGTTGTTTAATGAAGGCATTTGAAAGCGAATATTATTCATAACTCCATCATTATGGTTTGGAGATGAATCCTTAGCCGAGTAGTTTTCAAAACTCCAATGGGCAATATTGCCAATGCCACCATCGAAAGGCATATGCTTGGGTTTGGTGCTCATGGCATTAGCAGAAAAACAGAATGTGAAAATTAAAAGTAATATGAATATTCGCTTCATGGGTGCTCCTGGATGGTGGTTAGTGTTTACCCCTCACAAGGAGAATTTTTTCAGCGGGATCCCCGATCAGGTCGGGGATCCTGCTCTACATTCAATCGTAAGATTGGAATCTTACGCCACACGGATCTGCTGACGCCGACCCCTACATAAAACTCATCCGGCACTACGTGCCACCTTATCTGTTATCACCCTTCAAATAGAGAATTTTTGAAGTATAAATTGAGTCATTGTTCCCAAAAACTTTTACAATATATATACCATTGCTGATGTTTGCTAAACTACTATTATAAAAGTTCAGTGTAAATGAACTTGATTTTATATTCTTCCCAGAGTATACTAATCTGCCTCTAATGTTATAAATTCTAACTTCATGAATCGTATTTGTTTGTTTTCCTGATAATTGTATTTTAAAATAGTGTGAAAAAGGGTTTGGATAACATAAAATTCCTGATTTCAAATTCGTTATTACCGGATCATTTATTGAAACGTAATTCTGTGAAAGTATTGTGCCATAGTTTACAATTTCATTAGGTGATAGATCATCAGAATAAACAAAAAATTCCGGAAAACCATCCTGGTTCATATCCCCAAGAAAATATCCCTTTCCGTAATTTGTCATATCCTGATCGCCGGAAAAAATATAATCACAATCAAGATTCAATACAGGGTTATTTTGTTCAAAAACTGTAAAATAACCATTCCCCGGTCCTGTAGGACTTAACCTGTAACGCTCAAAAAACAAATCTGAAAATTGATCCCCATCGAAATCGCAATATGACATTGGTGAACCATCATAATAATTTAAAAAGGGAAATACTGTGGTAGACAATGTGCTAAAAGTAGACGCCCCATAGATAATCCCTATCGTAGATGCTGAATCTGCATAATATATTCCTAAAATGTCTTCATAACCATCGCCATTTATATCGCCATCCGCAAGATACTTCGAAGCTGCGCCATGCTGATATGTTTGAACCACCGTCTCAAAAACTGGAACATTATTTAAAGTCGGACCTCCTGCATAAATATCCAGAAAACACTCGACGTTCGTGGAATTATAATTTGTTGTTCTAGTTAGAATAATATCATCATAACCATCGCCATTAATATCACCAGCAGTTAATTTATTCCCAAGTTCTTCCCTCACTTCTGTTCCAACAAGATGTAAAGCACAACTGGTACTAAATTCGGAACCACCCAGAAACACAAAGACATTCCCTGAAAAAACTGATTCAATACCTTTCCCATAGACAAGTAGGTCGTCAAAACCATCTCCATTTACATCACAACCTGATACTACTCTATATCCAAAATTCAATCCCCAACTATCATCTACATAATTACTTCCATATAGGACAACATCAGGTTCATTTGAAAGTACTGAACCACCAAAATAAATGGAAACCGCACCTGATTGTATCTCCCCATAATAATAACTTCCCACCACCAGATCATTAACACCATCTCCATTCAAATCTCCTGCATATGTAAAACTATCCCCGAATAGACCCCAATTTTGCTGCGTTGATTCTAATAACTGGTCAGGTTGTGCCAAACTATCGGGAATTGAATGATATATGAAAAGCTTTCGATCATAAGATGCAGTTGAAGTATCATTTGAGCATGCTAATACCAAATCAGGTATTCCATCACCATTGATATCTCCACCTGATTGGACGTTCGGTACAAAACGATTCCCCCAAGGACAGTGAAAACGTACGATTTGTTGCATTGCAGTTTGAGCAGATAATGATATAGGAATTCCTAGAAGTACGATGATGATAAATATATGAATATTGTATTTCATTTTATCAGTTAAAACAAGGTAACTTATGATTTACAAAAAGATCAATAAGCTCAATTGAAATTCATTAGATACTTGTATCAAAGAAATATGCAAATAAGAATTTAAAATCATCATCCCTCCTATTAGTTATAATTTTTATTCTTAATTATATTCTATTTTAATTATTAGTTATTATTGATAACTGGTCAAGTAATATTTATGTAGTTTCATTATCTACAAATGTATTATATTGTGAAACAAGCGCTTTTGAATCTTGTAACATGTGGTAAGTTGAAAAAATGTAATTTTCGTCTAAACAAGAATGACAGATAATAAGAAGGTAGTAGCCGTTAGGTGCTATGTACCAGTTACCAGGTAAAACTGTGAGATACGTATCGAAATGCGCAGAATCACTCGGGGAACGTATTTATCAACAAGGTGAGATATTTCAGCAGGATCCCCGATCAGGTCGGGGATGACATGAGTCCTGCTCTACATTCAATCGTAAGATTGGAATCTTACGCCACACAAATTCGTAAGATTGGAATCTTACGCCACACGGGTCTGCTGACGCGGACCCCTACATCAAACTCATCCGGCACAAGACCTCCCTTAATCCCCCCTTCCCAAGGGGGGAAGTGCCACACTTCCCTTTATCCAAAGGGAAGGATTTCATCGTATTAAAAAAACATTTCGTGTGTTTAGGTTATTTCTTTTGTTTCGTGTATTTCGCGTGTTTCGTGGTTTATTAACTATCTGCGTTTGAGTTTATTGGAAACAAATTCCAGTGCCTGTTTGCGTTCCCAGCCATCGAGCCCGAGACGGAAATAGACCAGAAGATAGACGATTCCGATGAGAATGGAGTAGATGACGATCTTCAACAGGTTGTTTGGATAGGAGATATACTGCAACAGCACGGCAAAGGCAAAGATGATGAGTCCGACGATGAGATTACGCCAGACAGATATCTTGAAATACTCCCCTATCGTTATCTTACAAAACTTACAGGCAACAGGGATATTGAAAAAGGCAGCAAGAATCATGTTGGGTATGAGAGTCCCAACGGCAACACCGATGATGTTGGCGTTTGGAATATGGATACCGAAGTACTTCAGGTAACTGTCAATATGATATAGCAGGAATATACTCATTCCCAGATTGAGTGCACATTCGAGGAGGGCAATATAGGTCAGCCGCTTCTGTTCATTTGCCATGATGAGGATATAAACTGAACTGCTTCGGAATGCCAGAAGCGTGTACATGGATAGCAGCAAGACGATGGCGCAGATGGTGCCTGATTGATCATTCAGATTCAACCAGATCTGGAGCAGAGGCTTCACATATACCAGCAGCGGAATGATCATGACCGTGGAGATCATGCCCATCAGTCGATTGGACTGAATCATGATCTCACCCATCTTTTCATGCTTACCAGCAGCAAAAAGGGTAGCCGCAATGGGACTGAGATTATCGAGGAATTGGGCAGCGAACTGCCTGTATGTTTCCGCCAATCGTGATGCAATCTGATATACAGCCACCAAAGCCACACTGGCAAAGACAGAGATCACAAGTTGGTCTGTTCTGAAAATGATGAGGTTGGTAAATGTAATGAGGTAGGCGTAAATGGAAAAACTCATCACTTTTTTGATCATCTTTCTGTCATAATATTGAATTTTTATGGTAAATTTCGGTAGCTTTTTGTGAACGATGAAAACCATCATGAGGTTTCCTCCAAGATTAGTGACCATCGTTGCAATGGTCAAGCCAATAAGATTGTAGTGATATCTCATGGCTAAATAGACCATTACGAAATTCAGCACCATGAAGGATGCCTGGATGATATTCCTAACGTGAAGTTCCTGCAAGCCATGGAGGATTTCCGTATAAAAACCATACGGGAACACCACGGCAGTACCGATACCGAACATAATGAATACGATGCGGTAATATTCGATGTGTGTGAGTTTGAATTGAAGCAAGTGCTGAAGGTTGTTGCCCAAGAGGAAGGCAAGCCCGAAAACCACTACAGCAAGGAATACATAGTTGAAGAATATCGTGCTGACAAGCTTGTTGTAATGTTCCCAATCTTCTGTCACCTTGGTCTCGCTGGTATATTTCTGGACGGCAGTGCCGAAGCCGAAGTCGAAAAGCAATGAATAGCCGAAGATCGACCACATGACTGCCCATAATCCATATTCTTCCCTGCTGAGACCGAGGAAGATGATTCGGGTCATGAAGATGGTGATGAAAAGTCCCAACAACATCCTTCCATAATTGGAAAGAGTATTGACCATCATGCGTTTGCGCAGACCGAGGTTGGTATTATCCGACACGCTTCAATTCCATTAGGATATGCTTATTTCTGATCAGCGTAATAGAGTTGGAACATCACTTTCCTGTTGCTTCTGGATTCAGCGCTATCCCTGCCCATGGCAGTCTGCATTGTACCGGAAGTACCATATACATGGAGACGTGTCGCATCGATGCCGCTATCCACCATATAATTGAAAACGGACTTTGCCCTGCTAAGTGAGAGTGTGTTTGAATCTTCCTTGGGGTCTGTATATCCATAAATATCAATCATAATATCGGGTTTATCCATCATCATTTTGACAAAATTATCAATCTTACTGAAATCGAGAGGCTTGACCTCATTATATTCAAAATAGACAACCGGCGGGACAATCACTTTCTCTTCGACTCTCGTCTGTTGTACAAAAACGGTATCAACCTTCGTGACGGTCACGACAGTCTTTGCCTGTTCCGATGCATCTGCCGGCTGTGCTGCCACAGTCTGCTGCTTTGGTCTTTGCGTCATGATGATCGTCATCTTCCTTGGAACTGGTGGAATGCTCAGGTAAATATTCTGGGTAAACTGGTTCGGAAAAAGCGGTACTGCCTTGATATTGACCAGTTTATTCGGACCGTATTCAAGTTTGGTCTTGAAAGGAGTCTTTCCAATCTGCTTATCGTTGATGTAGATCATCGCCTTGGTGGGTTTTGAGCAAATCTTGATATGTTGTTTGATGGTTCCCTTATGCAGATCTACTGACTTCCTGCAGACTGTGCAACCGCACAGGCTTAGTATCATGATCAGGAACAAAATAAAAATCTTAGTGCTTTTCATAACCGACCTCTTTTATCAGTATTTCTTCAACTTGTTTTAAAACAATCTGATTATCGTATTTCGTCTTCACCAACTCAATCGCTTTTTGACCTATGACGTCTCGCTTATCCGGATTATCGTGAACAAACTTGATTACATTTGCCAGGGATTGAATGTCGCCCGGTTCGAACAGGTAACCATCTACGCCGTGATGAATGATCTCGGCAGGTCCATAATGATTGGAGGCAATCACAACCAATCCTTCAATCATCGCCTCGAGGATCACACGACCGAATGCCTCACGGGCAAGAGTGGGCATGAGCAGTACGTCATATTTCGGATATTCCGGCTGGATCGGATCTATTCTGCCGTGGAATGTAACTTCTTTTGTCAGTTCGAAACGATCAACGAGTGTATGGCAGAATTCACCATAAGGCTGTTCTTCCGTACCATAGATATCAAACTTGAATTCAAAATCAGGTCTCAAATCACGCAAGACCGCGAAGGCTCGCAGGCAAAGGTCGAGACCTTTCAGGGGTTCGATTCTGCCGGTGAACATGTAGCGAACGACAGAATTCTTCACCTTCACGCTGGGAGCGGGTAAATCGATGCCGCGTGGAACAATATAGATCTTATTCGTTTTATACAGTTCCTTCATATCCTTGATCATCCATCTCGTACTGAGCATGACAGGATTGAAATCCAGTTTCCCCCCAATTGTGAAGGGGAATACAGATTTGAAAGAACGCTTGAACTTTGCAGACATGCCAGGCTGAAAATAGGCACCCAACCATATATCGCCGATATCAAAGAACCATTTGCATTTCAATTTCTTTGCTGCATAGACCGGAGCAAGAGAGAGGGACTTCAGACTCCAGAAATAGACCAGGTCGGGTTTTACTTCTTTGATCGCTTGCTTGACCATACTGTAGTTGAAGTTCTCCACCCTTGTTTTCTGTAAATAATCACGACCTTCATAATCAATGTACTTCAAGATTCTCAAAGGTTTGTATTCGGGGATACCCCAATAAGTATCATCAGGGGCTTCCACACCATAGGTACCTGTCAGGATAAAGACCTCGTGTCCTTTCGTATGCAGGTAACGGCACATTTCCTCGCAGCAGATCTCATAACCGCCTTGGAAATAGGGAGGGTAGTAGTTTGTAATGACGAGAAACTTCATATGCTGAATTCCTTTTATCCCGGTTACTGCCCCACCTGGAATCTTCTCAGGAAGGGTAGATAATCGGTGAAGTGCTTATCGGGCATGATGTCCCAGCCGAGGACACTTTTCAGCATATAGATGAGGGCAATAACGGCAATGACAAAAATGATCGTCATCAGAAGATAAGTGAAGAATTTTGCAGCAAAAACGAGGTTTCTATCGTTGTCGTTCGTGGAGGTTGCACGGAAGTCCTTTCTAATATCACGTCCGATCATAAAAATGCAATACCACTTCTTGATGAACCAGAAGGAAAAGCGAAGATCGATAAGAGCAGCCGATGGAGTAGGAGGAAGAATCTTCTTCATCAGTGAGATGAGTTCCTTGCGTTGTTCGTGGCTGAGGCTTTCCTGAAAATCCTGTGATTCTTCCTGTCTATCGAAGCGATGTTTCTTCTTTTCTTCCATTCTATTTCCTCACTTGTCCCAAGCGAGCAGCATACATTTTTCGTTTTTCAATGGCAATCCTGTGCATACCTGCAATGATGGCAAAGATAAGCATCAGCTGATAAAAATTATTAGTCTGCTTCAAGACCCATTCAAGAGAGGATTCCAAGTAGATTGCCAGTAATCCTCCGATGAAGGCAATGGGTACGAATTGGAAATCAGAACCTCGGTAAAGAAAGTAATTCCTGATGTTCATGAACAAATAATAGAAAATAAAGATAAAGAACACCAATAGGTTATGCCAACCTGTTTCAGCAGCGATCATGAGATAGGTGGTTTCGACAAGACCGTTCTTTTCTTCTTCACTTTCAGGATTGTACATTTCAATATGGCTGCTGTATGAATAAGGCGGATTGACCTTCACTCCAAAGTTGTTCAAACCGATACCGAAGGTCTTGTCATTCGCCATTTTGACTGCTGCAATTGCCAAATCCACACGAGTGGTGGCTGATTGTTCCGGGGCAGTCTTGAATCTTTCTGTAATGGGCCCCCAAGCTTTGAATAGGAGCAAGCCTGACATGAAAAGCAACAGAACAGTCACACCGACCTTTTTATAGGATAAACCAGAACCAAGTGATATTGCCAGGATAATGATACAGGACAAGCCGAAGAGGATCATCCCTGCACGTGATAGTGAAGATACGATACATCCGGCTCCCATGCCGAAGATGACGATCCACATGGCGAAATTACGGGGTGACATCTTATGTTTATTTAAAAGATACGAAAAGATGAGGGAACAGAAGATGATCATGTACATCACGAGAGAATTCTGATGCGGGAAAGGACCCGATGTCTGGAATATGTGCATGATATACTTCTGCTGTAACACTTCATAGGTAACATAGATGGTGATGGCGGCAATACCGCCCATGAGGTCGTAGAGCTGATTCAAATCCCGGAAGTAATTATACACCACCCAGAAGAAAATAAACATTCGTACCATCTTCCATACCTCAAAGGCAGAGTACAATACCACAGCTGAATTAAATACGGAAATGATACTAAAAAACAGGTATATGAAGTAAATCGGAGCACCCGGAGGCATGGATAGTTTGAATTTGAATCTGCGGTTCCAGACCAGGAGGAAGATGATCATGGTACAAATGTCCACAAGACCTATTTCAAATCCCCTGGAAGAACCTCTGTATGTTTCCCTCGATACGAAGTTAATGTCCTCCATCTTCACCGTAAAGAATATCATCAGGAAAAAAATGATCCTTTCCACGGCGGGGTTCCTCTTTGCGTAGGAATAACCGATTGGTACTCCAACGATGAGAGTGAGGAAAAACACTACGTATTTAAAGGAAGTTAAAAAAGTACCCATTTATACCAATAGCCTATATATCATTCCTGTATCCTACTACCTTAGCTGGAATTCCAACTGCGATTCCCTTATCAGGTACAGATTCAAGTACAACTGCATTTGCACCGATACGGGCATATTTACCAATCGTCAATTTACCAAGTATTTTAGCACCACTGCCGATTTCCACTTCATTCAGGATCACAGGATTGGAAAGTTCATGATCCTCTCCCCTGGCACCGAGCGTCACACCCTGGTGAATAATGCAGTTTCTTCCAATCCGAACATATTCACCGATCACGATTCCATTGGGATGGGGAAGGTATAAACCACCTGCAATTTGAGCACCCCTGGCAACATCGCAACCAAAGAGAATCTGGTTGGCAAGAGAGCATAACTTGGCAATTGGACCCAACCCCCAACTCCAGAAAAAGTATGAGAGCCGAATGAAGAATACAGGTAAAAAACGGGGGTTGATGACTTGCAGATAATCTTGAAACCGGAGATGTCTGACATCAAGGAATTTCTTCAAATCCTGATCCAGTTTCGTAAAAAAATCCAACAAGTATCCTCCCCATCATTATTTATTCTTAGCATCGTTTACCAAGCTGTTCAGCAGATAAGCGTTCTGCACAGCCTGCAAACTCGGAAGTAATTGATTCAGAACCAGGTTATATGTGGCAATCGGATGTCTCGGGATAAAGATAATATCATTCGGTTTCAAGAGGAAATCACGCATCTTGGCATGCATAATGGCTGAAGTGTTGACCTTGAACATGCGGGGATGATTCAGATTACCGCGAATGACATATACCGTGGACCGTGATAATTCCTTGAATCCCTGGGCTGTGGCAATTGCCTGCATGAGAGTCATATTATCCTTATAGAAATAATGACCTGGAGAATTGATATAACCAAGGATGTAGATCTCCCGGTTTCCAGATGATGGAAAATAGATATAGTCCTTATCCTGAAGTGGGATGTTATGAAGCATATTGCCATTCTTCAGGAGTTCTACGAAATCAACGGGAAGTATCTTGCCGTCACGCATGATATAACTCTTTTCGAGGTCGGCAAACTCAACGCTGTTTTCCTGGAAATAACCCGTCGCAAGACCGCCAGCCTTAGCAATGGCAT
>Ga0116171_10002467_pt1 | contig 17505 bp, 12 predicted proteins | sample AD_JPNHW2_MetaG_FD_89798 | JGI IMG/M metagenome (GOLD analysis project Ga0116171, IMG submission 89798) | Active sludge microbial communities of municipal wastewater-treating anaerobic digesters from Japan - AD_JPNHW2_MetaG | ecosystem: Engineered > Bioreactor > Anaerobic > Digestate | place... | reverse complement strand
TGGCTACTTCGCGGCCGGGTAGCCAGGGAGCAGGGGGCCGATCGTGGTCGAGTAGTTGTAGTTGCTGCGGCGGTCGGCGTCGATCGTCCAGAACATGGCCCCGATCAAGCCAGGATAGCCGCCTGACGTGCGCAGTTTGTACTTCGTTCCCGCAGGAGCTTTGCCGGTGATTAGATAAGCCCATGGCCTGGGTGACAATGCCGGGCGTGGTGTCACCGTTCAGGAATCCAACAGCGACCTTTTCGGCCGGCATCGGTGGGAAGAAGTACTTCGGGTTGCCGCCGGCGTTGAACCCCCGCAGCCAAAGTTCGGTCATCGCGGTGTGGTAATCGACCGTCTCTGGCTGATAGATCTCGCCGTCGAGACCCTGGAGCGGAGGCGTGTTATAGCTCTGCGTATCCATGAAGGCCAGCGAGTCGCGCAGAGCATAGGCGATTGGCAGGTAAGAACCGAATTGATCGCCGTAGCTTGGATAGCCAGCTGGGATCTGGGTACCTTCGGGGACAAGACTGATCTTGAATGTCGGCCCGAAATGGTCGCGCAGTTGTCGTAAGGCTGAGATGAGATTGACGATGGACGGCGTGGTGGGATTACGGAAATCTGTATCTCCGGGGGCGATCGACAGCGATGGACTTTCAAAGTCGATGTCGATGCCGTCGAAGCCATAGTCAGTGACAATCCGCGCAACCGAGGAGACGAAGTTCGGGACACGGTTCGGATCAGCAAGCGTAAAGTGCTGGCCACCGCCGCCGAGAGAGACCATGACGAGCTTGCCCTGGCTTTTGAGGTGAGCAATGTCAGTCGTTAACTCAGCCGGGTCCATTCCAGTGGGCGGACGAAACTGCATCGTCCCTTCAGGCTCGTTGCGGTCCGGAGTCGAGAAGGCGACGAGAACGATATCCCATTGCGGACTGATCTGGCGCAACGGAAACGTGGAACTGGCGGATCCGTAGCCAGCCCAATAGCCGATCAGTTTGTGGCCATTATCGGGGCCCGCGCGGCGCGCCGGTTCGACCGTGGGCTTTGGTGGACCCAGTGGCCGGGCGCCTGTGCCCGGGCGTCCACCGCGGGCGGGACAGGGCTTCGAACGGGTGGTGAGCGCTTGCTGATCCGGGAAACTGAGAGCGCTGCCAAGTCCATCGATTGGACCGATGTACCAGGGCAGCAGCGCTGTGTTCTGCAGGTGGTAGACGGCTCCATTCACGTGCGCAGGGAAGCCCCTTGAAGCTGGAAAATTGTTCTTGGGATTCGTGTTTGTGGGTTCGAGCAGGAAGTAAGTCGAAGCGGCACCCGTGCCGGCGCAACTACCTTCAAACCCTGGGCGCACCCATGCAGGAAAGCTGTTGCCGGGGGACTTGGCGTTGCGACCTTGAATCAAGGGATCCCGTAGAGGGTTCTTTATGAACTCCGCAAGTTGCTGGGTGAGCGGCTGCACATCCATGTCTTCGACGACCTCCGGTGCGGCGTGGAGATACGAACCGAGAACGAAGGAGTTGCCGGTGGCTGAATCCACACCATGGGTTCCCCATGAGCAGCACACCGTTGCATCGCCCAGGGCATAGAAGGCGGCGTTCAGTGTCAACAAAATGACGAGTTTGCCATCCTGTTTCGAGATTTGCTTGAAGACCTCCCTTTGCACGAACTCGAGATCGGCGACGGCAATGGACCGGCCGGATTTTCTGGATGTCAGAATGTAGCCAGACCCGGCCGGAACAGTGATCTTGAGTGGCCTCACCTCTGGCTTGCCAAGTAGCGTACGCCAATCGCCAACCTTTGGAAACGTCGCGCGCAGCATGGCGTCGGCGTACTGAGTTCTTGCTCCAGAGGGGAAAACAAACTGTGTGAAGATGGGCGACCGGATAACACGCGTCACGTGCCGCGACGCGTCCATTTCGAAGGGCTTGCCCGCTGTCTGTCTCGCCTCAAATGCGAGCGTGATGGGAACGAGGACAGTAGGGATGGTCGTTGTCCCACTCTGTTTCGGGTCGCGCCCGGCGAACATGTAAACATCCTGTCCGGCGGCGTATTGAAAGGTGGGGACCGTGCCTTGAGCGAAAGCGGCGTGCAGTGATACTGCCCCGAGAACAAACAAACGTATCAGTTTCGGCGGCATTTTGTCTCCCTCCTCCCCGCTCAGGATGGAAACCGGAACGAAGAGCCTCATTTAAGCATGGCAGGGATACCACTGGGACGTGAGGCTCAAGGGAGTCTCGCCAAGTGGAAATCCAGTAGATCGCCTCGGCGGCACCCGGCGCTGAATACTGTCTCCCTGCATCAATCGCGTCGCAATTGCCCGTGGATGCTGCGGAGCATTGATTCCCAAGCCTGACGCGAGGCTCTCAGATTGTCAAGGATGCCTCCCTTGATCTGGTACGACTGCAGCGCGACGGGCCCCTGATAGCCCGCACCGTTGAGAGCCTTAAGAAACCTCGCCACGTCGTAATCGCCCTGGCCAAGCGGAACGATCTCCGATCCACGGATGCCATTGACACTCACAAGAAACAGCTCTGGCAACGCTTGTTTGAGCAGCGTTTCAAAACGCAGGTCATCCTCGCCGCATCGAATCCGATGGAATTGGACCGTGTGGTAGAGGTTCAGGGCGACGCCCGCATTCTTGCGGCCCGCCTTGCGAACGATACGGAGCGCATCTGCCGTGGTTTCGACATAGAAGCCGATATGCGGGTATAGACAAACCCGCAGTCCGGCCGCCGTTGCGAGGTCGGCGACCTGACGGACAGTTTCCACCGCTCTGGCCTCAGCGTCCGGTGCCTGGCCGCGGAGCGTTAGCATGATCATGGTCTCCCGGCGGGCCAGTTGCGCAATGGCCGCCGGCAAGCCAGGGTCGATCCTCGGTTCCGTCCCGTCGACAAACGAGTGAACGTAAATCGCCAGCAACCGGAGCCTCTCGCCGTCCAACGCTGAGAGAAGCTCGGGAATTCGCTGAGTGCCGGTGTACATCCCCATGCCGGCGTACCCGGCCTTCTTGAGAATCGAAGCCTGCTCGGCCAGCGGCAGTTTCTGGTCGCGGCCCGTCCCGTTGTCGAACGCGAAGAGATCTCGCGACAGGCTGCCGGCCGTGGTAGGCAGCGCAGCCATAATCAGCAGTTCAACTATGACGTGGCGCATGGACCGGTTTTCCAATGAACTGATTTGCCGCTTCGCTGTTCGTAAACCGCTCGCGTACGGGATCCCACTCCAGGCGCCCACCCACTTGAATGGCGATCTGCGCTAAATGACAGACGGTCGTCGTCCGGTGGCCAACCTCAGCATCTTCGATCGTTTGGCCCCGCGACTTCACGGCGTCGATGAAATCGCGCTTGTCGGTTTTGAAGGGTAGACGGGTCCATAAAGGTCCCGTCTTGTAGTCCACCACCTTGCTGGGGCTAACCTGAATGCCCTCGTAGGACGCTTCGATCCAGCCTTCTGTCCCCTCAAACCGGATGTACGGCTTGTCCATCTTGTAGATCAATTGGACGCCGTTTGCGTAACGGTAGTGGGCCTCGAAATCGAGCAACACGTTCCAGAAGCTGTCTGCCGGCGCATATTCGCCGCGCGCCTCGACTTCGACCGGGCCCGTGTGATCCGTCCCGTTGCCCCATTGCGCAATGTCGTTCAGATGTGCACCCCAGTTCGTCACCATGCCATCGCAGTAATGCAGATGACGCATCCAGCCGGGCCGGTCATAGGACTTCGGAGTATGGACACGTTTCTCCGTATACGGCGCACGAGGTGCGGGCCCCTGCCAGCGCTCGTAGTCAAGTTCCGCCGGCACCGGCATCTCCGGCTGCATCGGACAGCCGACATCGCTCTTCGGCACGCCAGTCCGAATGGTCTTCAGTTCCCCAATACGGCCGTTTCGGACCCATTCCGCGGCCGCATGGAAGGTGGTGATGGACCGGAACTCGCTGTCGGTCCGGAACACCCGCTTATGCCGCTTCACGGTGTCCGCCAGTCTGCGTCCCTCGGCGATCGAGCGCGTCAGCGGCTTCTCGCAGGACACGTCTTTGCCCGCTTCTGCCGCATCGATCGACATCGGCACATGCCAGTGATCAGGCGTCGAGATCATCACTGCATCGATGCTCTTGTCCGCCAGCAGGTCCTTGTAGTCGCGAAATGTCCTGCAACCGTGTCCGCCGTAGGCAAGGTCGACCTGTTTTCTGGCATTCTCCATGCGCCACGAGTCAACATCACAGACCGCGGCGACGCGCACATCTGGCATCGAAACGAACTGCTTCAAGTTCACTTGCAGACACTGTCTTCCGACGCCGATCAATCCGACCGTGATCCGGTTGCTCGGAGCACCTGCGCCGAACACTCTCGACGGGACAAAGAGCGGCGCGGCCCCCGAAAGGAATCCGCGCCGGGTTGAGTTCAAGTTAGACATTCATGCCTCCGTTATCTGGTTCGGACCGTTGCCGTTGTCCATGCCGTATTACATGGCATTGTTCACTCTCACGACTTGAAGCGGTCAAGGCTGAATCTCGCGGCACGGAGCGGCCAGACTGTGAGCGAATCCAACCGCGCCGAGCCGCCTGTGCGTAGACTTCAATGCCCAAGTCGCCTGGAGCGGCATCCACTGTTGTGAAGATGGCCCCAACGCCGTCGTTCGCGTACGCCTCAGCGACGCGGTGGTCCAGATAGACGCGCATCCGGATTCTCCTCTCGCTGCCGATCATCGCCGCGGCATTGCCCGCCGTCAGCGCAGCCTGTGAGGTGGAATATGCCACTTGAATCCCTGACTTGCCGCTGCTCGAGCATCGGAGCCTCAAACCTGCCGCATATGCCGTATCCAACGTGAACTCCGCCTCGATCTCCAGGCAGTCGCCAGAGTACTCATGGCCCAACTTCAACGGCTGTCCATCGAGCAACAACGAAGGCAGTCTTCGCGCTTCGCCACGTAGTGACTCAAACTCCGAAGCTGGATTCTGTCGCAGGAATCCGTCATCCCCGATCGTTAGAATGCGCGGCATCCCCATGACGCTATTCCAGCCCTTTTGCGGGTCCGTAGCCGTGCGGCCCCAGAGCCAGAGAATCGTTCGGCCCCCGTCATCGATGGATATGTTGCTGGCATACGATGTGCCCGGATCAAGCACTCCATGCGTCTCAGGCAGGAACTTGCCACACTTCAGATCGAGGTCGCCGACGAAGTACTCGCATGGCTTGTGCGGCGAGATTAAAAGCACCCACTTCGAACCAAGCTTGAACAGGTTGGGGCACTCAATGTTGATCACCCCTTGGTCACGGTACTCAAAGACAGGGCCCCGAAACCTCCACTCACTCAGATCCCGCTTGGCGGCCTGATACAGATAAACCGCCGCTGTTCCACTGCGCCGCCTCGAACTGCCGTTGCCGCCGCAGACCATGTAGATCTCAGCGCCTTCCCGGAAGAGAAATGGATCTCGCCAATCGCCGACCTTCAGGGCGCCGTGGAGTTTGAGCGTCGCGGCAGGATTGCGTGGGTCCTTCCGCCACGTAATGAGTTCGTCGTCAACCGGCTCGGCAAGCCACTGCTCAGGATCCCGGTTGCCGATGCTGGTGTACATCAGGCGGGGCCGCTCACCTGCTCCAGCCAGCGCAGCCCCGGAGAACACATGCTCTTCGCCCTTTTCAATCGATGGCCAGAGGGCGATCGGCAGGTGCTCCCAATTCACCAGGTCGCGGCTGCGGGCGTGGCCCCAATGCATGTGGCCCCATTTCGCTTCGAAGGGGTTGTGCTGGTAAAAGAGGTGGTGCCAGCCCTTGTAATAGAGCGTGCCGTTGGGATCGTTGTTCCACTGGGCGGGTGGGCGAAAGTGGTAGCTTGGGCGTTCGGGGTCTGAATCCGCCTTTGGGATGGCGGCGCTCACCGCATCCATTGCTTTCCTGATGCTTGCCTTCGAATCGTCTTCGGCCTCTGCGGCAGGCAACGCGGCCGCCAGCCCAAGCCGGGCAAGCTCCCTTCTGGTCGGATGAAGGTGTCTCATGCGCCTCCCTGTTCGGTATCGACATAACAAAGATACCGAACAAACTGCAATAGCTCTCCGATAAGCTTTTGGCTTCATCTCGGTCGAACAATCAACACCGGCCAGCGATGCGGGTCACTCGTGCTGCCCCCTGAGCCGCCATCGGCTATCTGGAGGTGGACGGCCCGGGGACCGGCGGCGCGCCTGGGCGGAAATGGACCCAGCGCACCACGAGATTGGGTCCAGGGCGCAGAACGCAGCCCAGGGGACGGAACGGGAGAAACCAGGCATCGATGCGGTCGAGTTCGAACTCATCGCAGGACCCTTCCTCCTGGCGCAGAGCGGGAAAGGTCTGGGCCGGACGCAGGTCGATAAGTTCGCTAGAGGCTACGGGTAACGCAAACTTGGTCATTCTCAGCGGGTATTCGGAGGTGACCAAAGCGAATTCGCCGGCCGGCAATTCGTTCTTCAGTGGATTCCGGTAGACCTCCCACCCCTTCACGCCGGCCTCTCTTTTGGCCTTGCACATCATTTCGTAAGGTGCCGAGACGATTGCTCCCGAAAACGGGCCATAGCGCCGGTATGCGAATTCGATCCGCCGCTGAGCGCTTTCTGGAGATTCGATGAACTGCGGCTCGCACTCCGGTCCGCCCAACCAGACGATAGGCACGCTCTTTGGGACGTTCCGCTGAATCCAGTCTCCGGCGAGCGACCTTGAATCTGGCTCGGCCAGCAACCAAACCAACCTCGCCGAGGTGGTCACTTCAACGGCGGCCAGCAGCAACGCCGCGCCAACGATTGCGACTGGCCTGGGCAGTTTCGGCAAGCGCGCAAACACCGCCACAGCGAGGATTGCGAGGGCAGGCAGAGCCGGCAGGAGGTAGCGGTAAGGCACGGTGTGTTGGAACGGCAACAGGACCAGGAAAGTGGATAGCCCCGGTTGTGCGATCAGCAGTAGCGTCTTGTCCCGCTTCCAGACCGCGTAGCCCATGCCGGCCACCGCCAGCGCCGCCCCCGCCCAACCGCCGCTGCCTTGGCCGAGCGGCTTCGCAACCTGCCACAGAGCGTAGGTTAAGGTCCACTGCGGATCGCCCGGCTGCCAGAGGTAGAGCGCCCGGACGATCGACCAGATCTCTTTCCAGGCTCGCGTGAAGTCCATGAGAAGAAATGGGTTGATGGCGGAAAATAAGACAACCAAGCCACAGGCGGCGCCAGTCAGCCGGCCCCAGGGCGGGGCTTCGCCAGTTCGTTTGGTACGCATCCAGACGCCCGTGATCAGAACCGTCGCCAGCAGCACCCCGGCGTACTTGGTGTTCATCGACAGCCCCAGCGCCAGCGTGGCCAGCCAGAACTCGCGTGCGGCCCGGCCAGGTTCTGCATCGACGTATCGCAGGGCAAACCAAACGACGGCGGTCTGGAAGAAGACCGACGGAATATCGGTCACCGCATAGTGGGCGTCACGGACTGCCAGCGGAGATACGGCATAGACCAGTGCCGCCATCATGGGCCAGGGTCCGTCGAGAACACGCCTGGCGATCAAGTAGACCAGCACGACCGTCGCGGATCCAAACAGCGCCGCCATGGCTCGGACGGCCAGGTAGTAAGGCGTCGGATCGAGGCCAAACCCGGTTGCCGGATCACCACCCATCAGGCGGAAAATCAAAGCCGACAATTCGAGGAAGAAGGCCGGGTAGGCGTAGCTACTGGGTACCCCAAGGGCGCCTGAAACGATTACCAGACTTTCATCCGGGCGGATATAGAGATTCGACGTCAAAGGCGCGCCGAAGCTGATGCCCCAATAGCGCAACAACGTGCCGATCAGAACCGGGATACCCCAGCCCAAGTGCTTCACGGCCGATCCTCCTGAAATCGCCGCCACTCCTTCAAACGGAACCGCACCAGTTCGCCGGCGCAGCGCAGACCCAGGGACACCATGCGCCATCCACGAATCGATGCCACACCGCCTGATCGCGGCGCCACCGGGACTTCCGGCCCAAGGGTCAGCGCGCCCGATTTCGCCGCCAACAGCGACAAATTGACGTTCGGGGCGAAGACGCCCTCAGGCACGGTTTCAAGCAACCGCCGAAGCTGCACCGACCGCATGAGCCGGAAGGGGATATTGGGATCGCGCAAGTTCACCCCGAATAGCGCGCCCAGCAGCGCACGGTGGACGGCGCTCAGGGCCAGTCGGAGAAGGTGGGCCTGCCGGCCCGTACGCCATCCGAGCACGAAGTCCGCCTTCCCGCGCATCGCCCAAATCTCGAGAAAGAGCTGCGACGGCATCTCGCCATCCGAATCCACCTGAAAGACGTACTCAGGCGATAGATCCAGAGCTCGCCGGTACCCGTTGACTACCGCGGCCCCATGACCCGAGTTGAGCTGGTGAAGGACGATCAGCCGGGGTTCGACCGCCGCCACACTGTCCAGGATTCGCCCCGACCCGTCCTTCGATCCGTCATCCACCACGAGAAGCGCCCCATCAATCTCAGCCATCCGCCCGAGCCACTCTCGACAGACCCCTTCGACGCACTCGGCCTCGTTGTATACCGGCATCACCGTGACGCACGTCCAGTTCACCGGTCCGCCCCCGGCTCACGCAGCATGGCGCCCACAAGCAGCCCTTCGCGAAGCGACTCCGCAATGCCCTGGAACCGCCAGTTCCCGTACCGCCCAGCCATGAAGATCCCAAGTTCGTTCAGCCTCGCCGCCGCCGATTGCTTCCATCTGGACCCGGGCAGGCTCCACGTATAGGCCGTCTCAACCCAGTTCGCTACGCTGGCCTCGATCGTGTCCAGAAATCCCCATTCGCACAGTTCCTCGCCCACTTCAACCATGTACTTCTCGATTCCTTCATCAGTCGGGCGCGTTCCCCGCTTGAAACTGCGCTCAACGTACACGCTCGCCCGGCCCGCCGTCCCTTCGGGCAAGAAGCTACCATCCACGTTCGAATAGAACCCGACACGGTGGAAACCGCTTCGGCTTCTTGGCACGTAAACCCAGTGTTCGTCCGGGCATCTCGGACCGCGGTGCCCGCCCAGATTCACCACCAGCACTGCCGTGGACGGGTCAGGATCTTCGTCCAATTCGATGCCTGCCAAACGAACTACCTCGTCTAGCGGCGCAGTCGCCAGCGAATATTCATAGCCAAGAACTCCGCCATCGGCGAGTTCCAACTGGCGCCTCTTGGCGTCGATTCGCACGACTCCAGCTCCGGTCTCGACCGACGCACGCGAAGCCAGGCTGTCCACGAAACTGTCCAAGCCTGCCGCGGGGTAGAGAAAAGTCTGGTTATAGCCGGTCTCGACCACCGGCTCGCCGCGCGCGCCGCTGGCGATTTGCTCCAGGTTCAATGGAGTCTTGAAGGAATCCTGGGGCGCGATGGTGGTCCACAGGCCAGCAGTGTAGAGCTCGTGAAATGGCCCGAAGAACAGGCCGGTGAGAGTTGGGCCGAATTGGTGTTCGATCCAATCGGCCATCGTCTTCGCGGTGTTCTTCTTCTCCTGCCGTATCTCGGCCAGGCACTGCGACGCCAATGCAGGGCCAAGTCCAGACAGATGGTCCTGGAGTGGGTAGGGTACCAGGATTCCGCTGTCGGGAAGGTAGACTGCCGACCGCCGCCGGTAGGATTTCCACTCCCCGAAACCGGCGAGGAAGCGGTTGAGGAATGGGTCGCCGCCAAAAACCCAGTGGCCGCCGCCAATCTCGAATCTGTAGCCGCCAACCGGCGACGGCGCAATGTATGACCGGCAGATCCCGCCGGGCTGCGCCGCCGCCTCCAGAGCCGTCGCCCCCGACGCGTAACTCGCCGCCAGCCCCGTCATTCCAGCGCCGATGATGAAGCCCTTGGCTTTCCTCATTCGTGAAACCGTCCTGTTAGTATACTCAAGGCTTGCCGTTCGTCCGTGTTCTCGCCTCATTGCTAGCGGCCAATCTCACCAGCCTTATCGTGCTGAATGCGTTGCGGTTACCGGTCGCTGCATTGGTCGCCGTATTCCCACTTGGTTGGGTCGCCTGGTGGTGGTTCCTGGGCAATGCCTCCGTCCGCGACGCTCCGTTTCGCGCACCCCGCGCGGCCATGATCTGGGCCGGCGCCGCGCTGATCTTGCTGACTGCACCGCGGTTACCGTACCTGCTCGAATGGCTTCCCGGCGCAGCGGTCCTGGCGCAGGCAGACGACTACGGCCGCTTGGCGGAGCTTGTCTCGATGACGCTGGGCGGCCGCTACCCGCTGCCCCACCCCAGCAACCAGGAGTACTTGCTATCGCACTACTATGCCGCTTTGTTCCCCATGGCCTGGTCCAAGCTGGCGATCCCCGTCCTGACCCTGAAAGACTCCATCTTCCTCGGCAACCTGCTCTATCACGTCCTCTTTCTGGGAAGCCTACTCGAAATTGCGCCGCGGCTCACCCGCCGACCTGGAGCCGCAGCGATATTCGTGTTTCTAATGACTCTTTTCGGTGGCTTCGACATCCTGGCCAGTCACTTCATCCCGTTCGAACACACCGAGCACTGGTCCAGGCAATGGCTGGGCCGGGTCCGCGAATTCTCGTCCTTCTACACCGCCAACTACTGGACCGTTCACCACATGGCCGGCCTCTGGTGCGTCGTCCTGGCAGGCGTCTATTGGCGTGAGGCCCGTTTCCCCTCCGCCTGGCGGAAGCCGCTGCTGGCCGGGTGGCTGTTGGTGAGCGCCGTCGCGTGCAGCGCCTTCGTGGTCCTTTCACTCCCGCTGCTGGCATGGCGTGAACTCTGGACCTTGCTTCGGAGGCTGATTCGCACCGTGACGATTGTGCCGGTGTCTGCCGCCGCTCTGGTTCCTCTGTGGATCTACTCAAACCGCGTAGAATCCGGCTCGTTTCAATGGGTACCCGTGAATCTGGCGCTGCCGCTGTACCTGCTGGCAATCTTCGTCATCGACTTCGCCGGCCTACCTCTTCTCCTGGCGATCCGTTGGAAGCGCCTCGACCCCGCCGAGCGCCGCTGGTTCGCTGGATCGCTGCTCTTCTTTGCCAGCACCTGGGGACTTGAGTCTATCGGCTACAACAACTACGCCATGCGCGGCGGATTGCTTCCCGGCCTCGTCGTCATGCTGCTGGCCGCGCGCCATATCACCTTCTCACGACTAGCCTTGGCAGCGGCGGTCCTGGCGACGCTGACGACCGTCCGGGAATCAGCCACCATGGCCTACTCCGCGCTTGAATATTCGAACTGGTACTGGCATGTCCGCGAAAAGCCAATTCCGTCTCATGTCGTCCCAAGGTTGAACGCCTCCTATCCCCAGTTGGCTCGCGACCCCAGCATTCGGTATTACGAACCCAGCTCCGCCGACCGCTTCGGCCTGGAGAAGTTCAACGCCGAAAAGCTGGTCCGCGGCTTGCCCTTCGACGAAATGCACACCGCCGAGCGTGAACTCCTGCGCCGCCGCTGATTACTACCGGAAACCACGCAGAAACGCCGGATCGCTCCAGTCCCAAAGCCGGTGCTGGCTGATCTGAATGTTGATCGGATTGGAGTTCCAATCCACGCACGGCCAGCACAGTGCCCCCTGGGCATGCATGAACACGCTTATCGCCAGCGCCGGGATGGCGGCATACCACGCCTTCCTGCCCAGTCCGAGCAATGGCAAGGCGAACAGCGGCGACAGGTCGGACATGTAGCGCGGACCGTAACCGTGCCCGCCGAACCAGTCCTGGTAAAACGCCATCAGCACGTAGTGTCCGAGCATGACGGCGGCCAGGTAGAGGCCCAGTGGCCGGAACCGCTTCGACTGGATCCACTGGTAAACCCCAACGAAGGAAAACAGCACGATCGGCGTGTACACCAGCAAACCCCGCGATGGACTGATCAGATTGCCCAACAGCGCTTCGCCCATCCTGCCGTGCAGCCCCAAAGACGGCGAATTGGCCCTTGTGGCGAAGAAGAACGGCGCCAGCGGCGTGCCGTATGTCCAGAAGTTGATCGCCAAGAAGACAGCGGCCACCGCCGCGCCTCCCGCCACAAACCGTCCCAGTTGCCGGCGGCCGGAAATCAGGGCGTAGACGCCTGCACAGCCAAGGCCAACGACATTGGTCGGCCGGGCAAAGAACGCCAGCGCAAACACCGAACCCGCCAGCGCCCACCGTCCGCTCCACATCGCCCACAACCCGGCCGGCAGCAACAGCATCGAGAAGCCGTGCATCCACAGCGCGCGGCTCCCGGTGGACCATGCCGGCGTGGCGAAGGCGAACACCAGGGCAACTCCCAGCGCCATGCGCCAATCCGCAAGTCGCGCCGCGAAAAGAAAGACCACCACTACAGCCGCGGCCACCAGCGCGGAAGCCAGGATGAGTTCGACGATCCCCCAACTGCCAGCGAGGTTGCCGGAAAGGAACGTGCGCCGGGGTCCTTCGGGCACCAGTTGGGCGAACGGCCGCGCCGTCTTCAGAAACCACTCCATCGGCCCGACCACCGGCGCGACCAGCAACGGCACGGCCACAGGATAGTAATGGTACAGACGCCCGCTCTCGCACTGTTGACGGTTCTGAACCGGATAGATCCGGTCACCGCCCGGCAGGACGCATTCGATCGCATACCATTTGTCGCGTTCCAGCGCGTCGACGTACTCGTTCAGGTCGGCGTTACCTTCATGCACCAGGCTCAACGCCGTATGGACGGTCCAACGCGAATCGAAGGGCGTGCCGTTCGGGCTGAACAGATACCCGCCAAAGACGCCAGCGAACAAACCGGCCGCCACCAGCATTTCCAGTTTTCTAGGAAGCTTCAGTTCACTCTCCGAACCTTGATTCTAGACCGCCCGTTCCAATGCATCCGTCTCGCGCCGGCGGAAACTCGGGCTGAGCGACGCCAGTCGCACGGGGATGTTTAAGAATTCCGCGGCTTACGCGCTTACGCGCGAGACTACACTGGTCGAATGGCTAACGTGGTCCACATGTCGAGAGGCTACTTGCTCTTGCGCTTCGGAGGCAACATGCATGGGTCTTCTGTGATCGCAGGGCAGTCGAAAATCGCTGAAGGTAAATCGACCTGCGATCACGCCGTTCAGGAGGCGAATCGATGAACCGCCGCCAATTTCTCCCGCTTCTCGCGGTCGGAATGCGCCCGGCCGGGAGCGCCAGCGGTGCGGCAGGAACTGCCGTGGCCTCCGATGGAACGCTCCTCATCAACGGTCGGCGCGTCTTCCCGCTGGCTCTCTATCAACTGCCCCCGAAAGCAAGCCGGACCGCATCTCTGCTCGCGGCCAAGGATGCCGGGTTTGACATCGCGCATTCCGCGGCTACCAAAGAAGCGCTGGATGAACTATCCACCCATGAGCTGAACGGCTGGTGCACAGTCGGTTCGATCAATCCCGGCCAGCGGGACAAGGATCGGCAGCGCATTGCCTCGATCGTCGACCGCCTGCGCAGTCACGCCGCACTCCTCTACTGGGAAACAGAAGACGAGCCCTCATATCAATGGAAGAAGCCCGGAGTGGCACGAGTGAGTCCGGAGGTGATCCGCGAAACCTATGCCTACCTGCGAAAACTCGACCAGGCCCGACCCGTCTACCTCAACCACGCCCCGACCAACCTGGTTTCGACTTTGCGTGCGTACAATCCGGGAGGCGATCTGATCGCAACGGACGTGTATCCCGTGATTCCGCCGGGAATCCGCGAGCAGTACGCTCTCTGGCCCGACGGACGTCAGGGAGACCTGCTGAATCCCTACGTCAGCCAGGTGGGCGGATACGCCGATAAGATGCGTGACGTGGCCGGCCCGCAGCGTGCCGTGTTCATGGTCTTGCAGGCGTTCGCCTGGGAAATGCTGCGGGATATAAAAGACCGGGATCCGAAGATGGTGCTCTATCCCACGGCCGGCCAACTCCGGTTCATGGCCTGCCAGAGCATCGTCCATGGGGCGAATGGATTGGTTTGGTGGGGCCTGAGCTACACTCCTGCGGAAGCGCCGCTGTGGGATAATCTGGCCTCCGTGACAAGGCTGCTTGCCACGATTCGCGAGCAACTAGCCGCACCTCGCCGGGCAATGCCGGTTCAGATCGAGTACCGCGATACCGGCCATAGCCTGGATCGCGGCATCGAATGGATCGCAAAGTCAGCCGGCGGCAAGACCGTCTTGCTCGCCGTGAATGCGGATCCGAACCCGGTGGAGGCCACCCTGGGTGGATTGCCGCGCGGAATCGAAGTACTGTCGGGCCAGCAACCGGAATGGACCGGCACGGGTTGGCGCGCAAAGTTCGAGCCGTTTGGAGTTTCAGTATGGAGATTCTTAGCATGATGCCGAAGCGCGTGGCGCTGTTCGTACTGCTGGGCGCCGTGCCATGCTTGCCTGCGCCGCTCGGCGAACCCGGATCATCCGCAACATACCGGGCGGAGAAGGAGCACAAAGGCGTCGTCCGGTTCACGCTGGCCCCCGGGCCGGAGGAGCCGGACGGACTTCAGTGGGTCCGCCTGGAGGCCGAAAAGGACGCTCCTGGCGCCCGATTTCAGGCTTGGGTTCTGAGAGATCAGTCCGGAAGCCGAATCGCCCGGTACATCTTTCAGGAAGGCGGAGCCAATGGAATTGCGCGTGAGTACCGGCACGAGTTGACGGGCGAGGCCGTGCTGCCGTCGCACGGCGCGTGGGAATACCTGTGGCCGCGGCCAGCGGCGGGCGCTACGGGTGGAGTGTTTCCATCGCGGGTCGAGTACCTCGGCCACATTTATGCCCCGGAATCGAAGGGCAGCGCCGCTTGGGTTGCGCCCCCGGCCCAAGCCAGGATCGTGAAACTGCGTCCGGACCTCTGGCTCGGGCCTCCCTCCAACACCCGGCAGAAAGGCGAGACACGCCGCTACGACGGCTCCGATTACGAACTGATTCCGCTCGTCCAGGCGGACTATCGCGAAATGGCAGCCGCTGGCATCACCTGCGTGAAAGCGGTTGGCGGCCAACAGGCGTGGGCCGATGAACTCGGTCTGTTCTACTGGGGACCGCATGAACAGTTGCCGTATCCCGAATTGCTCTATCGAAGCCAATATCTCGGCCCCCGGCTGTACCTCGATGAGCCCGCCGTGTCGACCCGCGATTATGACATCCGGCCGCGTCTCGCGAAAGACCCGCAGTACCGGAAAGCCATGAGTCCGCAAGAGGCCCTGCGAGCCTATCAGGTGCACTATGCCAAGTCGATTGGGGATGGGCCACCGCAAGTGTTTATCAGGACCCTGGCGGCGCGCCCGGACGTGGACCTGGGCACGATGCGGTTCCCTCAGCAGAACATCTACAACTGGGAAACCATGGTCAGCACGGCGGCGTGGGCCCTGTCCCAAGACCCGCACGTGCCCTCGGCCATGGTCTTCGAGCCGCCGGGGCGAATCGGCACTCGCCGCACCGTCCCCGAACTGAACATGAGCTATGGAACGCAGTTCCCATTGGACGACATGCGAGTATTGCCCAGCATCGCGTTTGGTTTCTTGCGCGGCGCGGCACGGTTGAACAACAGGGAATGGGGCGTGAGTATCTACGGCGCCGTGGAGCGCGCCGACACATTTTGGTGGCTGACGCGCGCCTACGACATGGGCGCCACGCGGTTCTTCTTCTGGGACAACTATCAATTGGCTTGCGTACCCTTCGGCGAAATTCTGGCCCTGAGCCGCCACCTGCGCGCTCACGCCAGCCAGCATCCGAGGCCGGATCTGACGAGGCTGCGGGCGGCCGCCGAACGGGCGATCCTCCTGCCGCCTGGTTACGATCTGGGGCATGTCCAAATGGGGCGCGGCAATCTGTGGGGCATCACGGAGTTGAATCTGGAGCGCGTCAACCGCAGGGGCGTGCGTCATCGCGCTGTGATGAGCCAGTTCTTCGCAGAGATCGAACGGAGCCTGCAGCAGGGCGTCTCATTCGACCTGCTGTGGGATCTGCCCGGCTTGCGCCTGGACCAATACCGCGAAGTCGTCCGTGTGCGCGAGGACGGTGAGGTTGAAGGCAGCGCCGGAGCGCCCAGCCGGGCCGGCGGGACAGGGCCCGAACTCTCCGTGACCGTGGCTGGCCTCAAGGCGACCGCTCATGTGAAATAGACTGGCGCCCCGGTCTATTACACACTGGGCGCGGATCCGGCTGGCGTGCTTCACAACGCGATGGTCCTTTGGGAGTTATATGGCCCAGGCGAAGAGGACTACCTGTTCCTCCAGGCCAAGGCAATGCGGCCCCAGGTTAGACAGATCGGCCCGGGTGAGGCAGAAGTCACAATTGAAATGCCGCCCATCGAGCCAGGGGCGTACCGTCTCCGGGCCGCGACGGTTGATGTCGCCGGAAGGTCGACCGTGGTTTGGCATGAGTTCCGGATAGACGACGGGAACTCGGCTGCCAGATAGAGTTCCCGGGCGGCGCATCGGGCCGTTGTGGTTGGTGAAGCGCCAAATGAAGGTCCTGCACCATTCCACTCCCAAGCCCAAGGACTTCCCGCTACACTGGTATCGGAGCAGAGGTTGCCACCAAATCGGAAGCCCTTTGCTCTCTGTAGGTTGGGCCCTTAGCACAATGGTTAGTGCAGCGGACTCATAATCCGTTGGTTGCAGGTTCAAGTCCTGCAGGGCCCACCAGCGGAATCGCGCGGGCTGCAAGCCGCAGTGGACACTGACTCCTCATGGACCCTACTGTCATCAGGGCCCCCACTCCTCGTACTCGATTCACAATAGGCTGATCGGCCCGATTGTTGATCGGAGGAATGGCGTGCGTGAGGCGAGAGATCACGAGCGCTACTCTCGCCCACAACTTGGAGGCTTGATGGAAGGATGGGCTCCCCTAGCGAGAGCCCGATTCGTATTCATAGCATCTCAGGCGGCGCTCGTAGAGCTCGCATCAAGCCGCTATACTACTTCTTCTTCGCGGGCGCTTTCTTCTCGGGCGCCTTCTTCGCCGGCTTGGCCGGAGCCTTGGGCTTGCATGCCATACGGGGAACCTCCTTTCAGTGAGCATGATTCCAGGAACCGGAGCCGTCCGTCAAGAGCATTTACGATAACCGGACCTCATTGACTGATGATGTGCGGGAGGCTGGGGATTGCCTCGGCAAGCTGCTGACGATGGGCGATTCTCTGTCGGCTCTTGTCATCAGCGGCCAAGCCGCTGCTTCGGTGAAGCGGTGATGCTCAAGCTGCATACCATCTGCAAACGGACGCCTCACTTCTGGCCAATTCTCGATAGGGCGGAACGATACCACTCTCGAAGATTACCTGAACAGCATCACTCACTTGGGCATCCAATGGGTCCGAATGGGCCGACCAGCCACGCACTCACAATCCGTTGGTTGCAGGTTCAAGTCCTACAGGGCCCACCAGACTCCAAGTTAGTTCGTCAACCCGCGTTTCTGGATCAGCGGGGCAACCGACGGCTCCCTGCCACGGAAGTCCTTGTACATCTGCATCGCGTCGGCCGAGCCGCCGCGCTCAAGCACTTTGGTGCGAAACGCTCTCGCGAGATTGGGATCGAACACGTCGCCCTTCTCCTTGAACGCCTGGTAGGCATCGGAATCGAGCACCTCGCTCCAGATGTAACTGTAGTAACCGGCGGCGTACCCACTCGAAAAGATGTGTTG
>Ga0116171_10002466_pt1 | contig 17506 bp, 20 predicted proteins | sample AD_JPNHW2_MetaG_FD_89798 | JGI IMG/M metagenome (GOLD analysis project Ga0116171, IMG submission 89798) | Active sludge microbial communities of municipal wastewater-treating anaerobic digesters from Japan - AD_JPNHW2_MetaG | ecosystem: Engineered > Bioreactor > Anaerobic > Digestate | place... | reverse complement strand
GGGGAAGGTGCCCGAAGGGCGGATGGGGGGAGGAAAATACCATGAATAATCCATTAATAGATACAAGAGATATAAAATTTGTTCTGTACGAGATACTGAATATTGACTCGCTCACTTCGCATGAAAAGTTTTCCGGATTCGATCACGATACCTTTGAAGCGGCTATTGACCTGATCGAAAACATATCTGTAAATGAATGCTACCCGCACTTTGCTGATGCGGACAAAACCGGCTGTTCATTCAACGGTGCTGACGGCAGTGTCACTGTTCCGGATTCAATAAAGATGCCGCTTAAAGCTTATTATGATGCAGGCTTTATCGGAATTGTTGAATCTCCCGAAATTGGTGGGATGGGCCTTCCCAAGGCATTAGGTGCAGCACATGGCGAATTCTTAAGTGCGGCACATCAGCCGCTGCTTATGTACTCTGCGCTTGCTCATGGATCAATGATGCTGATTTCAAATTTTGGTACTGAAGAGCTGAAGAGAGTTTATGTTCCTAAAATGATGAAGGGTGAGTGGGGAGGGACAATGAACCTCACGGAACCCCAGGCAGGTTCTGATGTAGGAAGGCTCACTGCAAAAGCGGTAAAACAGCCTGACGGAACATATAAAATTACCGGCCAGAAAATATTCATATCTGCGGGTGAAAACGATTACTATTCAAATATTGTTCATCCTGTACTCGCAAGGATTGAAGGTGATCCGGAGGGGACTAAAGGTATATCAATATTTATTGTACCGAAATTTATTCCTGATGAAAATGGAAATCCGGGTAAACGGAATGATGTAAAATGCTCGGGCGTTGAACACAAAATGGGTATTAAAGGCTGCGTGACATGCACTATGAATTTCGGCGATGACGGAAACTGCGAGGGGTACCTTCTCGGTAAAGAGCGCGAGGGAATGAAAATCATGTTTCAGATGATGAATGATTTCCGTATGGGTACGGCAACTCAGGCCCAGGGAGTTTCATCTGCCGCGTATCTGCATGCGGCCTCATACGCAAAGGGTCGGCTCCAGGGTACAGGCCTGAAGGATATGGCAAATCCCGCTGCACCGATGGTGCCGATTGTTGAGCACCCTGATGTGTCAAGAATGCTGCTCTGGATGAAGTCGTATGTTGACGCCCAGAGGATGCTGATCTACAACATGTATTATAATATGGATCTCGCGGAAGTTCTTACCGGCGATGAACGGAAAGAGGCCGCTGGCCTTGTCGATTTTCTCGTGCCGATATGCAAAGCCGGCTGCAGCGACAGGAACGTGCTTGTCACTTCCGAGGCGATGCAGATTTTCGGAGGTTACGGTTTCTGCAGTGATTATCCAATTGAGCAGATGATGAGAAATTCAAAAATTCTCTGTATATTCGAGGGAGCAAACGGAATTCAGGGTATGGATCTTGTAATGCGAAAACTTATCATGAACCCCGGACAGCTGAATTACAATGTGTTTAAAAAGAAGATACAGAAAGCGGTTGATGACGCACATAGTAGCGGTGTAGATGATTCATATATCGAACCTGTTGAAAGGGCAGTTGAGCGGCTGGATGAATATGTGGTAAGAATGAAAGAGTGGGCCGGGAAATTTATGTTCGGGCAGATCCTTTCAGGGGCTACACAGTTCAGAAAAGCTATATATATGCTCGCTATCGCGTGGATGCATATATGGAGCCTCTCTGTTGCGTTTCCAAAAATGAAATCCATTGTCGGAGACAGGAAAGGTTCTGAGCTTAAAGCCATGATCGCCGAAAACAGAGAAGCAGCCTTTTATTACAGCAGGGTACTCACATCACGTTTCTATATAAAAGAGGAGTTCCCGCAATTTTTCGGAATGATAGATGGACTTTTCAGTGATGAATGGACTGCTCTTGAAACATCGGCTGACGCGTTTCCGGGTACCGTGGAGATGTAGAGATCGAATTTCCGGCAAGAGCAGGGGATTGCATTCCCTGTTATGTATATAATATCTTGTAGCAATAAATGAAAAATCCCGGTTAATGCCGGGGTTTTTTAATGGCGAGTGATTTGAGTTTTACTGAAATTTATTTTCCGGTTCTTACCTGAAGATAAGCTGAAGCGCCTGGTCTGTCGCGTAACCATCTTCGTAAATATATTTCGTTTCAATATTTATTTCTGCATTTGAATGTTTTATGTTATGCCCGATGAGCAGCATGTCTTTATCATAAACCGCTTTCATAATCATAATATACTTTCCGACTTTATTGAAAATCATAGTGTTAAGCAGATTTTTTGAATAATTAAATTCAATTGTCTGAAACAGGTTATCATCCGTATGGAAATAATCGATTTTCTGTATTTTTTTATTATTCCAGGTGATTGTAAGATACTCAATCAGTACGCCTGCCGGAGAATAGACCTTTTCTTCTGTGACCAGTCCCGATTCATCATGATAATATTTTCTTGTGCGGAGCAGTATATTCGACGGGTCATATGTCCTTTCAAAAGATAATCTTCCATCTGTGTCATATTTATATTTTGCATAATCAGTAAGCTTTGTATTTTCGTAGGAGGACATTTTAAGAACATCCCCCTTCTCATTATACTCGATTCGGGTGGTTGTACTGAGGTGCGAGTTTATATAAAACCGCAGTTCACCGGGGCGTTTATTCTGCGCATTGAAGCCCGTACCGGGGCTGAAAATAATAATTAACAATAAGAGAATGGAAATTTTAACTTTCATATTTAACCTGTATCAGGATATTCTGTTATGTACATTCAATCTGTCATCCCTTCGAAGGCGGGAATCCATTGCTTGCCTGAAGAGTGTGTTTTTATATTCAATCTGAGCCTGTGAAATTATTTTTCAGTAATAATGTTAATGTATAACCGGCGAATAGTTTGAAAAAAAAATAAAATATACATGTGACAGGTCATCGTGCCATTGTTACGGAAAATGATATAAATAACAAATGTTAAAAAAGTTTAAGAAGCTCAACCGGGGTCTGTATCATAAGCTTTGCGCCATGCTCCATAAGCTCATCCGCGTTTCTGAAACCCCACAAAGCGCCGACCGGGTACATTCCCGCTTTAATTGCTGTTTCCATGTCCCCTCCGGTATCGCCAAGATAAATTATTTCATTGGCGGGAATGTCCAGCATGTCAATAATTTCAAATGCAACTGACGGGTCCGGTTTACGGGGTATTCCGGGGCGTTCTCCGAACACTGCTTCAAAGGGCCATTTGCTGAGATATTTTTCAAAAATCAGCATTGTTATGTGATGTGCCTTGTTCGACAAAATTGCGAGTTTTATTTTTCGTTCGGTAAGAACATCGAGAAGCGCGGAAATGCCGGGATATGGGAGGGTTTTATCACCCCATCGGCCTCCATACTCCTGAAACATTTTGTCAAGGCACATATCTATAGTTTTTTCGTCCCGCGAGTCAGGAGGGAGTACCTGTGTTACAAGATTGCGGAGCCCCTTACCTATAAAATATTTATATTCGGGAATTGTATGAACAGGAAATCCCATTGACTCAAGTACGGAGTTCATGGAGTCTCCCAGGTCGTCAATTGTATCGAGAAGGGTTCCGTCGAGATCGAATACTACTGCTTTAAAATTATTCATATTTTGAATATATAATGTAAACGGTTTTATGCAAGAAAAATTAGTGTATAGGGAGAAATTAGATTATTTATTAATTTCATATTTTAGAATATATTAAAATATTTTACTTATCAAAAATGATAAAATACCGAAATATATAATGAGACATAACTGTAAAGGAGGAACGCTATGACAGCAATTAGATTCCCTAACTCAGTTGGTATTGGCAGTAACGGAAGCAGAACTGAAGGCGGCCGCCATGAAGTGAAGGGGCCAAGACGGGTAGTGAAAACAGATCGCGGAAGCGATGTTATTGAAATATCATCTGAGGCTAAAATCAGATTTGAAAAAGAAAATCTTGTAAAACTTGAAAAAGTTAAACTTTTAAAAGAAGCAAGGATTTATTCTTCGGCTCTGGCTGAGGATATAAAATTTAAAGAAGCGGATTTGAGAAATGTATACCGGCTTGGGAAAATATCCGACGCGAAAGAAAAGATACGGGATGGATTCTATGACCTGAATGAAGATTTTGTGCTTGGAAAATTGCTCAAGAAACCGGAGATTTAAGCCGATAATATAGAGTCCGGATTATGCGGTTCCGGATTCTATAGGAGGCTTCATGGAAAAAACAGGGATTGTTAATTTTGCGATGCATATTCTCGGATGCGGCTGTGATAACAGCGTATTTGATTTAATAGAGAAAGAAGATCACTCCATCCTTAACTGCGGCGTTAAACTCAGAAAAAAAATAGTTATAGGGAAAAGACTTTTAATATATATAGCTGACGCGGAAGATATCCGTCCTGCCGACATCAGAAATGTAATCTCTGAAGGAATAGCCGAGAGAGATTGTATGGGTTACAACAGGCTGAGACTTGCGGTCGTTACTCCCCGGGTCAGTGATCTTGCGGCTGCGTATCTCTGTGAGTTCGGGTGCCTGCCCGGTAAAGATGACAGGACTCATATCCACATTGTCTCTGATGAAGATGCGATTTGAAAATTATCTGCATTAAACGGCAAACAGTTACAACCCCCTTTCCACGTTGACTGTTATTTTAGAATAAATTTTTTTGTAAAAGAACTGCGGAGTGAATACTATTAATTCACGAAGCAAAATTTACCGGAGGAATAAATGAAAATAGAACTGTTATCACTAATCTCAATGGCCGCTATATGTGCAGGGTGTTCCTCTAATATACCTGAATCTATAGGCCTGAAAGACGGAGAACTTGCAAAGTGCCCGGACAAGCCTAATTGTGTTTCATCCATGGCGAAAGACAGAACTCATTTTATAAAACCTTTTATGTATACTGCAGATTTTAACAAAGCGAAAGCTGCGCTGATTGAAACCATTAAGTCGCAGAACAGGGCAATTATAATTTCTGAATCGGAAAATTACATACACGCGGAATTCAGGTCAAAAATTTTCCGTTTTATTGATGATGTCGAGTTTTTAATTGATGATAGGAATAAAACAATTCATCTTCGTTCAGCATCGCGTACGGGATATTCAGATATGGGTGTAAACAGAAAAAGAATGGAAGGTTTACGAGTAATTTTTCAGCAGAAGATGAAATGAACAAAATAAAGCCGCTGATATTAAAATCAGCGGCAATAGTATGGAGTGTCTCGGGTGACTCAATCCGGAACAATTTGATTTACCAGCTTATTACGAATAAGGCATTTCTATCCCCGGCTGGCCGCCTATCTTTCTTCAGTACAACAAATACCGCGAATAAATAATGAGAAGGTTCATGCATACACAAAAAATGCGGGCCGGCAGCCCGCTTCCATCTGTGATGAAAATGCGAAACTATTTTTTATAAAACTGAAGAATAAAATGCTGGAAATCTTCATCCGGACTAAACAGTATTAAATTATCATTTTATTTTATCTGGAATTTTTTTAAAAAAAGGATTAAAATAATGACCTGTATTATACTTTTAGATACATTTAATTTCAAATACTAAACAAGGGGTAATCTATGTCTGCTAATGAAAGTAAAACATCAAAACTGACACCTTCAAACAATGAATTGCTCGGGATGGATTCCGAATCAATTAAAACATCTTTCGTAAGTCATATGGAGTATTCGCTTGGTAAGGATGAATATGCCGCTACAGCGCAGGATTGCTACAGTAGTATTGCACTTACAACCAGGGACCGTCTTATTGAACGATGGATAATGACACAACAGACATATTATAAAACTAATTCGAAAAGAGTGTATTATCTTTCCCTGGAATTTCTGATAGGGAGAACTCTCGGGAACAGCCTTATTAATCTTGGATTGTATGGTGAAGCTGATAAGGCGATGCATGAACTTGGCTATTCTCTTGAAGAACTGCGTGAGAAAGAGTGGGACGCCGGGCTCGGTAATGGCGGATTGGGGAGGCTCGCCGCATGTTTCATGGATTCTCTCGCCACTCTTGAACTTCCGGCAGTCGGTTATGGCATCCGTTATGAATATGGAATATTTTTTCAGAGTATCAGAGACGGGTACCAGGTCGAGACCCCGGACAACTGGTTAAGGCTTGGCAATATCTGGGAATTCCCGAGAGCTGAATTTATTTATGTTGTAAATTTTTACGGAAGGGTCGAGCAGTATACTGATGCAGACGGGAAACTCAGGTGCAGATGGGTAGACACTGAAGATATCATTGCCATGGGGTATGATACACCGGTTCCCGGGTACAGGAATAATACCGTTAACAATCTGAGGCTCTGGTCTGCGAAAGCGTCGAGGGAGTTTGATCTCAATTATTTCAATGACGGTGATTATATTAAAGCAGTATCCGCAAAATCAGTTTCAGAGAATATAACAAAGGTTCTCTATCCTAACGATAATATTTTTGAAGGAAAGGAACTTCGTTTAAGACAGGAGTATTTCTTTGTCTCGGCGACAATTCAGGATATTATCAGAAGGTTCAAGAAAACTCATACAGATTTTAGTGAATTTCCGGACCAGGTTGCGATTCAGCTTAACGATACTCATCCTGCCATCTCCATCCCTGAATTAATGAGGATACTCGTTGATATTGAAAATCTGGGCTGGGACGACGCCTGGGATATTACAGTTAAAACTTTCGGCTACACAAATCATACAATACTCCCTGAAGCACTTGAAAGATGGCCCGTAAGTTTGGTGTGGAGAGTCCTTCCCAGGCATATGGAAATAATCAATGAAATAAACAGAAGATTTCTTGAACATCTTGCGGCTGTTTATCCCGGTAATGAGGATATGATGAGAGAACTTTCAATCATCGAGGAAGGCCCGGAAAAAAAAGTCAGGATGGCAAATCTTGCAATAATCGGCAGCCATGCGGTAAATGGAGTTGCCGCTCTTCATACTGAAATATTGAAAGAGAGTGTATTTAAAGATTTCTACAGAGTATGGCCGGGTAAGTTTAATAATAAAACAAACGGTATTACCCAGCGGCGATGGCTTAAGCTCTGTAACCCGAAACTTTCATCTCTCATCAATGAACAAATCGGTGAAAAGTGGGCAACTGATCTGTTTGAAATGAAGAAGCTGATTCCTTATGCCGGAGATGCTGAATTTCAGAAAAGATGGTTTGACATTAAGAGAGCTAACAAGGAATTTCTTGCCAGGTACATAATGAATCACACTAATGTTGCGATCAACATTGATTCGATGTTTGATATTCATGTTAAACGGCTTCATGAATATAAACGCCAGCTGCTGAACGCCCTTCATGTGGTTACTTTATATAACAGGATCAAGGATAATCCTTCGGGGGATTTTGTTCCGAGAACAGTCATTTTCGCGGGTAAGGCCGCTCCGGGATATTACATGGCTAAACTGATTATCAAACTGATCAGTTCAATTTCGGAAGTAGTCAATAATGATCCGCAGATAGGCGACCGGCTGAAAGTTCTATTTCTTCGTAATTATGCGGTATCCAATGCCGAGAAAATTATTCCTGCAGCGGACCTTTCCGAGCAGATTTCTACCGCCGGTACCGAAGCTTCGGGTACAGGAAATATGAAATTCGCGCTGAACGGTGCGCTTACAATAGGTACGCTTGACGGTGCCAATATCGAGATCAAGGAGGAGGTCGGAGATGACAATATATTTATCTTCGGGCTTGATGCGGCAGGTGTAACAAACCTGAAACGTTCAGGTTATAACCCGTTTTATTATTATAATAATAATCCTGAACTTAACAGGGTTATCACCCAGATACAGAACGGTTACTTCTCTAAAAACCAGCCCGATCTGTTCAGGCCTATTGTCGATTCACTGCTTTACCAGGGTGATACATACATGCTCTTTGCAGATTACGAATCGTATGTTAACTGCCAGCAGCGTGTAAGCGATACCTATAGGGACCGGAGCAAGTGGTCTAAAATGTCTATAATGAATACTGCAAATATGGGTAAATTCTCAACAGACAGAACAATCAGTGAATATGCGAAAGATATATGGGGAGTAAAACCTGTACCGATAAAGATTTAACATTCCATAAACAGGTGATTGTAATTACCTGCCCGCGTGTACTAATGAAAGAAATACAACAAGGGGCTTCGGCTCCTTGTTGTTTAAATCTGCAGGGAATACTATTTTAATATATTATTAATAATTCATTTATATTTTCTTAACATTAAAAGCTTATTAGTTCTTATGTAAAGGAGGCTTTTTATGTCAGAAAACAGATATACTTCATGTGATGTTGCCGGAAGCGGAAAACTTAATAAAGATGTTTCGTTTAAAATTATAGAGCTTTCTGCGGAAAAAGTCAGAATAAAAACAGATGCGCCAATTGAAATTAAAAGCCGTGTCAGTATTGATATGGCGCTTGATGCGGGCCTTGTACAGATAAAAATAAAAGCAAACGGAAATGTACTAAAAAAAATCGATGGCGGGTATGAGGTTTTATTAACTGATATTTCAGATGAAGATAGAAACGGGATTAATGAACTTATGAAAAGTACCTGCGGTACTTTTTAAGAATAATAATTACAAGTATTTTAAAAGTATAACTCAGTTTCAGAATTATTGATAAATATAAAAGAGAACTCCGCTTTTCCGGCAGATTTGATATCCAATACATAATCTAAATCATTTAACCCGCATATCTTAAAAATTCAATTAAAATAGTTGACAGGTGTTTCATACTTGGCTAAATTGCCAAATAGGAAAGGGTGTGAGTATGAATCAGGATGACATAAAGCTTTACGAAGCAAGGGCAAATATAATCAAAGCACTGGCGCATTCCAGCAGGCTCTTTATTGTTGATATGCTCAATAAACAGCCGAGAACTGTTGGTGAATTAACCGAAATGATCGGTGCGGATACTTCAACAGTTTCAAAACACCTCAGTGTGCTAAAAAATGCCGGGATTGTAGAGGATGAGAAAAAAGGTACGACTGTTTTATACACTCTTAAATGCCCGTGTATACTTAATTTTATCGGCTGCGTTGAGGACGTTATTGAAAGCAACACAAATACTCAGATGGAGATTTTAAGCTGCTGCAAAACCAGATAAACACCGGTTTGCCGGCGGATATTATATGGAAATTCCGGAGCATCTGCAGCGGAATTTATTTTTACATTAAATTTGGCTTATTTGCCAACAAGTAAAGTATAGTTAATCAGTCGTTAAATTATGAATAAATGTGGAGGGTTAAATGATTAAAATTGAAGTACTTGGAACAGGATGCGCTAAATGTAACAAACTTGAGGAGCTTGCGAGAAAAGCTTCAGATGACATGGGAATTGAATATGAATTATTAAAGGTGAAAGATGTCAGCAAAATCATGGAATATGGCGTGATGGTTACACCGGCGCTCGTTGTGAATGGAGAGGTAAAGGCGGCAGGAAAGATCCCTTCAATTGAAGAGATAAAAAAAATGATCGGAGGCAGGTGATATGGCTGAATGCGCTTGTAACAATGGAATAAAATTAATTTACTCATGTTCGGGAAATGCTGACGTCGGTGAGATTGCAGACAGGGCGGCAAGGGTGCTCCGTAAAGAGGGATTCGGACAGGGCTCATGCATAGCAGGTGTCGGAGCGGGCTTGCAGGGGTATATCCAGTCTGCCATGGGTGCTGATGTTAACATTACAGTTGACGGCTGTCCTGTCGGATGCGCGCGGAAGATACTTGAGAATATCGGAGTGACGCCGGTTTCTTACATAGTAACAGAAATGGGATTTAAAAAAGGGGGCACACCGGTATCTCCGGAAGTGATTGAAGCTGTTTGTGAAAATATCAGGAAAGATAAAACTGAAAAATCAGAAGTTCAGAAATTTACTGCGGCAGGCGGAGGATGCGGCTGCGGCGGAAACTGCTGATCTGATATATACTATATCTTTTTAGCTGATAAACTTACTGTGCAATGTAATTTTCAAGGAGCTGGAGATAGAGTTATGCTGTCCGGCGTGTTAACTGCCGTGAAATCTTAATTATTAAAGAGGATTGTTTAATGTTTAAAATGAAGAAATATACACGAACGCTTGTACTTGCTGCAATAGCTGCGGCTTTAATGATAGGTACGCCATATATCAAAACCACCTGTGACAGCGGATTGGCATTGCCTTTTGCCGTGACAGGTGCAATCCTCGGCTGCGGCGGCGAAAAAGAACCTCTTCAGCAGCCTGACGGTAATGAAAAATCGATGGCTTCAGCCGCTGAAAATAAAACAGAACTTAAAGTAACATTAGTGGAACTCGGATCGGTAAACTGTGTACCGTGCAGGATGATGAAGCCGGTGATAGAAAAAGTTGAAAGCCGATACAGGAATCAGGTTAAAGTGATCTTTCATGATGTATGGACTGAAGAGGGTAAATCGGCAGGTTATAAATTTGCAGTAAGGGTTATCCCCACACAGGTATTTCTTGACAGTACCGGAAAAGAATATTTCAGGCATGAAGGATTTTTCTCTTTTGAAGAAATTGAGAAAGTCCTGAAACAGAAGGGCGTGAAATAATGCTTCCTGTGCTTTCCGATTTTTTTGCCGCATTATCATCAATGCTTTCATCTTCCCCGGAGATTGCCATTGCAGGTTCATTCCTCTGGGGGGTCGCGGGTATTATTTTATCTCCATGCCACCTTGCGGGTATACCTCTTATTGTAGGTTATATCGGTTCACAGGGTGTTATGCGGACGGCCAGGGCGGCGCTCATCGCAGCGTTATTCTCGGCAGGTATCCTTATTACTATTGCGGTTATAGGTGCAGTCACCGGGCTTGCTGGGCGTATGATGGGGGATATAGGCCGGTATGGTAATACTGTTGTAGCTGTGCTTATGGTTATAATCGGATTATATCTGCTTGGAGTTATACCTGTCCCGTTCCTTGAAAACGGGATAAACCAGCCGGGTATGAAGAGAAAGGGGCTTCCCGGAGCTTTTCTCCTGGGGCTTTTTTTCGGGCTTGCGCTTGGTCCCTGCACTTTCGCGTATATGGCACCGATGCTTGGCGTTGCATTTACGGTTGCTTCATCAGATTTTACCTATGCTGCCGCACTGGTGGGTGCTTACGCTCTCGGGCACTGCATGGTTATTATCATAGCAGGTACTTTCTCCGAATTTGTGCAGCATCTGCTGAAGTGGAATGAGGAATCAAAAGGGGCTTTATATCTTAAAAAAGGGTGCGGAATTCTGGTCGTGTCCGCTGGTATTTATATGATGGTTAATGCTCTGAGATGATAAAGAAATTAAATATTTAAATTGATGTTGTGTTACCTGTTATTGAACAAAATTAAGGAGCAGATTTTATGTTTATATTCGGATGGTTAAATAATCAGCTTTTAAGAATGGAATGGCTTTCGGGGCTGGTAAAAATATTGCTGGAAGACGTTTTTAATCTTGATTTATCGGAAAGGCTCGGAGGGAGCATTCACTTTTTTATTTATGATGTGATTAAGATATTCATCCTATTATCTGTATTGATTTTCATTATTTCATACGTGCAGAGCTTTTTTCCTCCTGAGAGGACGAGGAAAATACTGGGAAGATATAATGGTATATCTGCCAATATTTTCGGCGCTTTGTTCGGGACAATAACTCCCTTCTGCTCCTGCTCTTCAATACCTCTTTTTATCGGATTCACCAATGCGGGGCTTCCGATAGGCGTTACTTTTTCATTTTTAATATCCTCTCCGCTTGTTGACCTGGCATCGGTAATTCTGCTTGCAAGTATATTCAACTGGAAAATCGCGATTGCTTATGTGCTGGTCGGGCTTGTACTTGCTGTTATCGGCGGCTCCATCATAAGCAGTGCAAAACTGGAAAGCTATGTGGAACCTTTTGTGTACAGCACTAAAATGGGAGAGGTCGTGCAGGAGGAGATGACCACCGGGGACAGAATAAGTTTCGCGAAAGACCAGGTAAACGATATAGTAAAAAGGGTCTGGCTCTATGTTATTATCGGGGTCGGAATCGGAGCCGCGATTCATAACTGGATACCTGAAAATATAATTTCAGTAGTGCTTGGACAGGACAAGTGGTATTCAGTACTTGTTGCAACTATGACAGGTGTTCCGATGTATGCGGATATATTCGGTACACTTCCGATTGCAGAGGCTCTTGTGTTAAAAGGGGTAGGGCTTGGAACAGCATTATCTTTCATGATGGCAGTTACCGCGCTTTCGCTTCCCTCTCTGATTATGCTGAAAAAGGTGGTTAAGACAAAACTGTTAGCGGTATTCTTCAGTGTTGTAACAATCGGAATTATGATTATCGGGTATACTTTTAATGCTTTCGGATATTTACTGAAATAGCATGAAGTGATTGGGAATTAATCCTGTAAACAAAAGGACAGGCCGCGGCATTATGCAGAGTGATGAAATTAAAGAGATATTTTCACCATATTTCAAAGAGGTCCAATTTCCCCGCGGGAAGGTACTCTGGAATGAGGGAGACACTTCAGGTATGATGGTTTTAATCATTAGAGGAAGTGTTAAAATATACAGGATAATGCCGGATGGGAACAGTGTGACTTTCTTTATACTTCATAGTGGAGATTTGTTCGGTTTTTTACCTATGGTTGATGGCGGCCCTTATCCTGTGAGTGCCGAAACACTTGAAGAGGTATCTGCGCTTGCAATAACTCATAATCAGTTCAGGGATATTTTGAATAAAAATCCTTCTATGGCTTTTCCGGTTATGCAGTATCTTTCAAGTCATCTGAGAAATGCTTTTGATATAATAGCACAGCGTTCATCGAAGGACGCACTCCCGCTTGTTGCTTCCGCTTTTCTGAAGCTTTTAGAAAATAGAACATCGTCTGAAAACAATGTAACGCTCCCTGTATCATCCCGGGAATATGCTCTTCTTATCGGCCTTACACCGGAAAGCTTTTCCAGAAAAATTACCGAACTTGTTAAACTTGGAATTATTATCCGGATGGATATTAACTCATTTAAAATAACTGATGCAGAAAAGCTGAAAGAGATATCATACCCTATGAATTTTTTATAGATTTTTTGCCGGATACAGGAGGCGGCAGTCCCTTAACTGCCCGCAGGGCTCCCTGCGGTGAGAGATAAAAAAATCATCCATTGATTCAAATCAATGACATTACTCCATGAATATGTATTATCTAATTATACCGTATGTAAACCGGCAATATATTATGAACCCGGTTTGATTAAAGTATAATAAATTAACGAGGTAATATATATGACAGATCCTAAAGAGTGGCTTGAATTCGGCCAGAAGTTTCACGGGCACAAATGTCCTGCAATGCCAATGGGGCTCAGGGTAGGAGCAGCGGCAATGAACGCGCTTGGCGTAGAAAGGGCACAGGACGGGCAGATTATGGCTTTTGTTGATCTTGGAGAACAGCACTGTGCAACATGTTATGCTGACGGTCTCCAGGTTATTATGGGCACAACCTTTGGTAAAGGAAACATTCAGAAAACACACAAAGGGAAATGGGCTGTGCTGGTAATTGATAAGAAAAACAAAAAAGCTGTCCGGGTTACACCGACTGCCGATGCAATGAAGAGAAACAAAGAGTCAAATTTTTTCAAAAACTACCGTGAAAAAGGGGTGCCTGCCAGCATGGTCCCTGCTTCAGAGGTTGATCCGCTTATTTTAAATGTAATGAACGCACCAGCTGATATGCTGCTTAAAGTTTCTGAAGTTTTTGATTATGATCTCGAAGAGAAACCTCACAGCTTTAACAGTTTTGTATGTGAAGAGTGCGGTGAAATGACTGTTATGGAGTACGGCCGTGTAAAGGGTGATAAGAAAGTCTGCATGGATTGTGCGGCGAAGTAATATCCGTTTATACACCTAACTGCAAAGCCCCCGCACCCCCGGAGGGGGCAAAGCACTTTAGAAGGCCGGATTCGCTGAGTTGTCATCATATTTATTTGAAAACATTTCCTTGCCCCCTCCGGGGGTGCGGGGGCCGGGAGGTATGGCACCTGTTTTAAATTTTATTATAACATAAATGTTTTAAACACTGGAGGCTCACATGTTAACATATATCATCGCCGGAGCAGTTACTTTTTTATTTACAACTGTTCTGTCTATTGCAGGAATCGGTGCGGCATTTATTCTTATCCCGGTTTTCATCGCCCTTGGGATTCCGCTTTTAACGGCAATGTCTGTTGCTCTATTACTTAATTCAATATCAATGACATTCGCGTCGATCAACTATGCGAAATCAAAGCTTATTCTATTTAAAGTTTCAATACCGATTATTATAACAGCAATGGTTCTTTCACCATTAGGGGCTGTATCGGCTCAGTATGTCCCGAAAAATGTTCTGCTATGGCTCTTTGTGGCATTTATGATTTTTGCCGGTTCAATGATGCTTTTTTACAATGCAAAAGGGAAGGAGTTTACTGCAGGAACAGGTAAGATGATCGGTTATGGAAGCGGTGTTGGTGCTTTCGCCGGTTACCTTGGCGGACTCCTTGGGGTAGGCGGAGGTAACTTCATTGTCCCGGTCCTGGTATGGCTGGGTATTGACCGAAGAAGGCTTCGGCTACAACGGCTTTCGTTGTTATATTCTCTTCACTGGCGGGATTTTTAGGTCACGCGGCACTTGGGGATATGAGTTTGTATCTTCTTCTTTACACAGCAACAGGGTCAATTGCAGGAGCTCTGCTCGGGTCGTACTTAATGAACAAAAAGCTGAATACTAAACAGGTTAAAATTATAATAGGAATTGTTCTTTATATTATTGCGGTACATATGATATGGAAGCTGATTGTGAGGTAAAATATAATTACATTTCCCCGCAGGTCCAGTCGAAGCATATACGAAGCATATACGAAGAGTACACGAAGAATATACACATTCAGGTAAACTCGGAGTAAACCCCGGGATTTTTTTTACATTTGTTAGAATTTTTTTATTAATTTCACGGTTTTAAGCGTAGTAGTAGGTATAACGCGTTAAAAATTTGAGTTTTTTAAAAACATTTAAGGAGATGTAAAAAATGGGGAAAGTGGATTTTGATCCTATGTTTGACAACGTAAGTAACCGGATAGGTAATTATGTGCATTGCAAATGGAAAGGTATACATGTTATCAAAAAGCATAACAAAAAAAGAGGCGCTTCCACAACTGCGCAGATCGAGGTTCAGCAGGCTTTTAAAACAGCGTCTGAAACGTGGCGTAAGCTTCCTCTTTTAATAAAGCAGAGCTGGAAACCCTATATAGCCGGTAGACCTCTTACCGAACTTAATCTTTTTATGAAGGAGAATGCAAAACGGCAGAGGCGTGGAGATTTTTATCTTTTAACAAAAGGGAATGGCGCGCTGAAATTAACCGGGCTGGTTATTGATGATACAACTCCGGGAGTTATAACCATAGATTTCGATACCCCATCCGATACAGTCAACCTCACTGTTATACTCCAGGGAATAACAGACGGAGCCGGTAATTCAACGTTAATCATAAAACCTGATGTTTATATGGGAATAAAACCTGTACAGATAACAGGCCTTCGAAGCAGTGCGGAGTACTTTCTCTATTGTTTTACAACAGATGCAGCTTTTCCTGATTCAGTTATGGTATCTGAATCATCAGGTTTTAAAGTAACTGTCGCGTAGTTATGCTTAATGGAAAAAATTTACCATTAAAACAGTGTTGATGAATACGGTTTTTATTAGTAAACTGATTGCTTCTAAAGCAGCGTTCGGGAACCTTTTGATTCCATATATACATCAATCATTTTCAGCATCATGATTTTATTAAGAGGTTTATCAAGTATAAACTGTGCAATGCCTTCATCAACAGCTTTTTTGATCTCCGGATCATCAATGTATCCGGAATGGATGATCCGGAGGATTGAATTATTAATTTCAGTTATCTGTTTTAAAATTTCAACACCGGTCATCATCGGCATCTTCTGATCAGCGATAACAACATCGACTTCATTTTTTTTGACTATCTCAAACGCTTTTCTGGGATCATGAGTTGCAAAAACTGTAAACTTGTTTCTGAAAAGAATCTCAAATGCAGAGAGGTTAAGATATTCATCGTCTATATAAAGAACTACTGCTTTATCTTCCACTTTTAAACTCCAGCTAATGGTATACTAATGATTATTGCAGTCCCGTTTTTATCGGCACTTTCAGCAATTATACTTCCGTTGTGGTCTTTAATTATACTCTGACAGATCGACAGGCCAAGCCCGGTACCGTGTCCTACTGCTTTTGTCGTAAAAAACGGATCAAATATTTTTTTGATAATTGATTTGTCTATACCTGCGCCATTATCAGTGATTTTAATATTTACATGACTATCGTTGCTTACGGTTGAAATAGTAATTTTCCCCTGGTCTTCCTTTATTATTTCCGATTTAATCGCGTCTTCAATGGCGTCTATTGAGTTTGATATAATGTTGATAAAAACCTGGCTTATTCTGCCCGGCTGGCATTTTATTTCGGGGATAGATGAAAATTTCTGTTCAACAGCTATCCGATAGGTAAAACGATGATGCATAATGGTTAATGCGGATTCAATCAGATTATTAATGTCAGCGCCTGTCTTTTTATCAGTATCAATTCTGCAATATAACCTGAGACTATGGACTATTTTAGTGATCTGGTCAATACCGGTTGCGACATTTAAAAAAAGTTTGTTAAAATCATCGTTCATTTCACTGTCAGGAAGTTTTTTGTCCGAGATGATCGATTTAACCCTCTCTTCCAGGGCGGAAACACTGTTTGAAATAAAATTAACCGGATTATTGATTTCATGAGCTATGCCGGATGTAAGAACTCCCAATGCCGCCATTTTTTCACTCTGAACAAGCAGTTCTTCTTTCTTCTGGAGTTCCTGGAGTGCATTCCGGAGCATAAGGGTGTTTTCTTTAAGCCTGATATGAGTTTCAACACGTAACTGAACTTCTTCAAGTTCAAACGGCTTTGTAATATAGTCAATACCTCCGACTTTGAAAGCCTGAATCTTGTTGAATACTTCTGAAAGTGCGCTTATAAATATTACAGGAATATCGTTATATTCCTCTGTGGCTTTGAGCTTCGTGCATACTTCATAACCGTCCATTCCGGGCATATGTATATCAAGAAGTATAATATCCGGTTTAACCGTCTCAACGCTCTGTATTGTCTGTTCTCCGGATTTGGCAACCCGCACCCGGTAACCCAGTGTTTCAAGCATTGCGCTCAAAACTTTAAGATTATTCTGGTTATCATCCGCGATAAGAACTGAAAACTTTTTTTCTGAATAATCCGGACCCATTTATTAATCCTCCGCTTGATAGCATTTTACCCTTCGGTTATACCCGGTTATCGAAGCTTGACACCGGTTAATCCTGGCCGAGGCAAAACGGGAATACTTATTCAATCATTAACTGTTATAATAGATAATCACTTTTTAATAATTTAGCGAAAAATTATAGAAATGTCAATGCTTTTCCAGGTTAGTCAGTATTTCTATCATAGAACTGAATTCGAAATCATCGATCATCAGATTAATCTGTTTTGCCAG
>Ga0116171_10002463_pt1 | contig 17520 bp, 10 predicted proteins | sample AD_JPNHW2_MetaG_FD_89798 | JGI IMG/M metagenome (GOLD analysis project Ga0116171, IMG submission 89798) | Active sludge microbial communities of municipal wastewater-treating anaerobic digesters from Japan - AD_JPNHW2_MetaG | ecosystem: Engineered > Bioreactor > Anaerobic > Digestate | place... | reverse complement strand
GGACCCGAACGCATCCGGGCGTAAGGCGTGAGGCCATTCGGTGGAGCGGGTGGGGCAACCGGAACCAACCGCCCGCCGCGCCGGCAACCCCATTTTGGAGGAGGGACCCCCCAGATGAAAGCACTGATGCTGAACGGAAGCCCGCATGAGCACGGAACCACGCGCCGGGCGCTGGATGAAATGGCAAGCGCGCTGTTGGAAAACGGCGTGGAAACGGAAATCATGACCATCGGCCATAAGCCGATCCGCGGCTGTATTGCGTGCGGTCGGTGTGACGGACGCTGCCGCGCGTTTGACGATGATGTTAACCGCGCGCTGGAAAAGCTGGAATCGGCGGACGCGCTGGTGATCGCGTCCCCGGTGTATTTCGCATCCCCCAACGGTACGCTGATTGCTTTTCTGGACCGGATGTTCTCCGCCGGCAACGGCGCAGTGTTTGAAGGCAAACCGGCCGCCTGCGTAACGGTCGCGCGCCGCGCGGGCACAACCGCAAGCCTTGACGCGCTCTACAAATACCCCGCTATCAACGGCATGCCCATCGTAACCTCCTGCTATTGGCCCATGGCGCACGGCTCCAACGCCGGGCAGGCCGAAAAGGACGAGGAAGGCATGGAAGTGCTTCGCACGCTGGGGCGCAATATGGCATGGATGCTCCGTTGCATTGAGCAGGGCAAGCAGGCGGGGATTGTTTACCCTGCGGCGGAAACAGAGCACCACCGGACGGATTTTATTCGGTAAGTCAAAACGCGCGCCAGGGCGTTGGCAATATGGTACCGACTTAACAGGCCCGCTTTGGGCCGGTTAACCAGGCTTGCGCTGATGAGCGTGCGCTCTGACGGATCCCATCGCGGTGGCGGATGCGGCGCGCTGGGTTTCGAGCTGCCATCGCGCGTAGACGGGGCTGGATTGGGCTTGCGGCGCGCGCATGCGTTTCCGGTTTATGGGAAAACAGGAGGCCGCAGCCCATACGGACGGCGGCCTCGCGCTGTATTCCGGCATTCACCGGCCAAGGGGCGCACACGGTGTTGCCGCGCGCGGCCTCGCCGGGGCGTATAAAGGGGTGCGGCTCCGATCAGAAAAGCGCCGTAAGGTTCCGGGCGGCGGCGGCCAGCGCGTCCGGCGCGTCGGCCATCACCCCTACGCTTTGCAGCACAATGACCGCGATGCCCAGCAGGATAACGTACAGGGCGAACCAGTTGAGCGAAATTTTGGTAATTACCCGCAGCATAAAGCGGATGGCCAGATAACCGGATGCCGCGGCGACAATCACGCCAACGGCGACCGCGGGCAGATCGGCGCTTTGAAACACCATGCCGCCCTTCACCGCGTGGTAGCCTTCGCTTAAAAAGCTGGCAAGAATGGCGGGCAGGCTCATCATAAAGCTGAACTTCGCGGCGGTTTGCCGGTCCAGCCGGGAAGCGACGCCGCCAAACAGGGTAGAGCCGCTGCGGCTGACGCCGGGCAGCATCCCGACGGCCTGCAGGCAGCCCATCACCAGCGCGTGCCGTACGCCAACCGTGCTTGTTTCGCACTGCCTGCGTTGGTTTACCGTCGCCAGCCACTGTGCCAGCATCAGTAAAAGGCCGGTCAACAGGAAGCAGACGCCCAGCAGCAGATTATGCGTTTCCAGATAATCCAACTGGTCGCCGAATATCACTTTGGCAGCCAGCGCGGGCAGCGAAGCGACCACCAGCAACAGCAGCGTGCGGTTGCGGATCGGGTGCAGGATCATTTGCAGCCAATCCTTCCAGAATACCACCAGCACAGCCGTCAGCGAACCTACGTGCAGCAGGATGTTGAACAGCAGCTGGTTGTTCAGATTTACCTGAAACAGCGCCTGCAGCAGGTTGAGGTGGCCGCTGGAGGATACGGGTAAAAATTCGGTCAAACCCTGAATGAGGCCGAGCAGCGCGGCCAGAATCATGCTCATCAGTCATCGTTCCTTTCCAAATTGTGCAACGGTGTGAGTATACACTATTTCCATCCCGCTGTCACGAAGGATATCTTCGGCGCGCTCGCTTTTTCCCGGCGGGCGCAACCGTTTGGAGGCGAGGGAATCCGGATGAAGAATCAATGGAAAGCCGCGATCCTTTCAGCGCTTGTCGGGCTTGCCCTTCTTACGCACACAGCCGCGATGCCGGCGCAGGCGGAGGGCGCGGCGGCGCAAACGGAAGTCAAAGCGCTGTTCCTGAACGTTGGCAAGGCGGACGCGGCTCTGTTCTGCCTGGGTGAAAAGCGGTATTTAATCGATACGGGCACCAAGGAAAGCGCCGACGCGATGCTTCAGGCGCTCCGGTATTTTGAGGTGGACCGTCTGGACGGCGTACTGATTACCCACATTGACAGCGACCATGTCGGCGGGTTGAAAGCCCTGCTGAAAAGCGGAATTGTGGTGGATCGCCTGTACGCGGCAACCTTTCACAACGCAAAAAGCATAGCGCAGCACCCGGTTGCCAAACAGGCGGAAAAGTACGGCCTGCCCCTGACGTGGCTCAACAGCGGCGATCAGATAGAAATAGACGCCGCCGCGCGCTTTACCGTTCTCGGGCCTTTAACCCGGGACCCGAACGAGGAAAACAACAACTCCCTTGTGCTGTGGCTGGACACCTCCGAAGGCACCATGCTGCTGGCCGGCGATATGGAAGTGCCGGAGGAAACCGCCCTGCTGGCCGCGGGCCTGATTCGGCAAACGGATGTGCTCAAGGTTGGTAACCATGGGGACGGCGACGCAAGCGGAGAAGGGTTCATTTACACGGCCAAGCCGCAAATCGCGGTGATCTCCACCAGCACGCAGGAGAAGCCGAGCACGCCGGACCCTTCCGTAATGGGCAGGCTTTGGAACATTGGCGCGAAGGTGTTGGAAACACAGAAAGCCACCTGCTGCGTGGAGGTCACGCTCAAAGGCGGTCAGGCGACAGGCACGCTGGTCGATTATCCAACGCCGTAGCATCGCTTATCCCGGCAGAGGGATAGGAGCGAAAACCATCCGCAGGGTTTTCATGGCTCAAAACCGCCGCCACAGCGGAATGGGGTCAAAGAGTAAGCCCTTGTAGGGGGCTGGCACAAAGGCCCATTGCCCGCCGGAAGGCTTATGGAACGGCCCATCCAGCACAAGCGTAACGTGCGCCAAAGACGCGATGCCGCGAAACCATACGGGCGCGATCCGGTTTGCCAATGTCCAACGCCTTAGGGCCGTGAGGCTTGCCCAGAAGGTTACATTGAGTTTCTTTCACTGTGGAACCGTCCGAAGGGCCCTTTGCCGCGCCGTGCGCAGGTATATGGATCAACCAAACCGGGGAAGCCGCGTCAAAGCGCCGCCTCCCCGGTTTATGGTTTTCAGTTGTTCAAGCTTTACAAGCCTCAGGCATCCATGCGGTTGGCCACAATGCCCAGCAGGCCCGGGCCGGTATGGATGGCGAGCACGGGGCTTACGGGGCAGATGAAGCTGGAAGCGACGTTCAACGTCTGTTTCAGTTTTTCCATCAGGGCTTGCGCATCCTCCAAGGCTTGCCCATGCACAACGGTCAGGTTCACTTTCGCGTGGCCGAAGCGATGCACGGCCTCCTGAAACATCGTTTCCACCGCGCCCTTGTAGCCGCGCGCCTTGGCAAGCGTCTGGTACACGCCGTCGTCGTTGATGTAGATGATGGGCTTAATCTGCAACAGACTGCCCACGACGCCCTCCACCAGCCCGATGCGGCCGCCTTTGCGCAGGTATTCCAGCGTGCGGATCACAAACATGCCCAACTGGGATTTGCGCATGGTCAGCGCTTTTTGCACCGCCGTATCCGGATCATCCCCCGCTTCCAGCGATTCGGCCACGCCCAGCACCAAAAGCCCGAGGCCGGTTGAAAGCGTTTTGGAATCCACAATGCGGATGTTCATTTGATCGGCATAATCCTGCGTAATCATGCGCACCATGTTGAACGTGCCGCTTAACCCGGATGAAATACTCACATGCACCACGTCGGTTACGCCATCCTGCAATAGCTGATCGTATAAATTGCTGACGTCTTCCGGCAGCGGCAGGCTGGTTTTGGGCAATTCGGTTTTCATCAGCTCGTACAGTTCATCCTGCCCAAGCTCCACCCGGTCGCGGTATTCAGCCTTCTGACAGATGATTCGCAGGGAAATCATATGGATATGATGCTCCTGTAACTGCTCGTCGCTTAAATCGCAGGAAGAATCGGTTACGATCGCCGTTTTTTTCTCCTTTGACATCCAGTTGTCCTCCTTACAGGGTTCGAGGAATATCAACATACCCTCTTCCTTTCTATTATAACACGCCGGGGCAACGCGTCAACGCCGCGGCGGTTATTTGCCGCATTTTCATTGTTTGTTCACGAAAACCGTAACAGGCGTTAAACTTGCCGCCCTTGGTTGACAAAGGGGAACGGTTGATTTACTATAAAGCTTGGTTTTCTATGGAAAAATCACGGAAAACATATATCGGAGGCGAAGCGTTGGATGATCTTCACCGCGACGAAACGGGAACAGAGCCGCGCTGGGCGCAGGCTTTCCATAAATCGGAACATGCTTTGGGCGTTGGCTTTGGCGGTGTTGCTGGCCGTCGGTTTTTTAGGCGCGGCTACCGCTTTGGAGAACACGACCCTGACGGTGGATTTGAAGGGCGTAACGCCGAGCAACGCGGATACGTGGCTTTCGCTTTCGCTGTCCGGCCGGTTTGACGTATCGGTGGGCGGGCAGGTGATCGGCCGCGTTACGGCAAACCCGACCGCGGAGCAGCTTGCGGCGGGGGAAACGGACACCCTGACCGTTCCGGACGGCGGCGAGGTTACGCTGACCCCGGTGGCGGAGGATTTTGCGGACGGCTTTGTGTGCGAAGGCACGATTCCCCTGAGCCTGACGCAGGGGCAGGCGAACTGCAAAACGGTGTTCGCCTATGCCAAGCGCGGGCTGTTCACCCTTGCGGACGTATCTGCCAAGGACGGCGCGCCGCTGGGCGCTGCCGAGTTTGTGGTGATGGACGCGCAGGGCGTGATGCAGTGGAGCTTCACGACCGATGAAAACGGAACCTATACGGCGGCAAGCGCGCTGCCCAACGGAGAGTATCAGCTGGTGCAGATGCGCGCGCCCGAGGGCACGATGCTTCTGGATCAGCCAACGGCATTCACCGTTGACACCTATTTTGGCACAGCCGACAGCATCACCGCGCTGACGGTGCAAAACCAACCTGCGCCGGTTGAAAACGCCGTGACGGGCAGCCTCGCGGTTTCGGCGGGCAACTGGACCACAGCGGACGGTGCTTCAACCGCAACCCTTCAGGTGGATGGGCTTTGCGCCGGAGAGAATACCGCGCCGCTTTCAAATTATACGGTTACCCTGAATCCCGCCAAGCTGCTTGGCGCGGACGGCACGGAACTGGCCGCCGACGGGGCGCTTTCGGTGGATACAGTGACCGTTACCCCCGCGCAGGGAAGCTGCAGCGTGCAACCCTTGGACAATCATAGCCAGCCGACCGGCGAGGCGATCCAGTGCCAGACGGGCGATACCGTGACGCTGGAAAGCGCCGCCGGCGTTGTAATTACCTACCTGAACAGCGACGGTGGCAGTCTTTTGCCCGCCGGGTTCACGGCCGGCACAGTGCAGGCCGGTATGCGGTATCTCCCGGCCGTCCTTTCCGGCGCCGCCTCAGCCGCGGCCACCGCGAGTGTGGAAGTCGGCGTTAACTACCAGTACCAGTACGCAGGTACCGACGGCATCAGCATGGTAACGGCGGATTCGGCCATTGAACCCCAGACATTGGCATTTGAATTTCCGGACGGCCGCATGGAATTGTCGGCTACCGCCACGGCGGGAACGCTAGCGGATGGCACGCCGGTGATCACGCTCACGGCTGACGGGCAGACGTGGACGGGCGATGCTCTGACCCTGGCGGCAGAGCTGCCGGAAGGCGCGCGCGCGCTGGAAAGCGCCATGCCGGAAGGCTTGCGCGTGCTGCGCACCGCGCTCACGGATTGGGTTGTATTTGATTCCACACAGTGGACGTCCGGCGCGGTTCAAATCCCTGTAGCGGCCGGAACCGTTGGCGCGCTTACCGTGTGGGCGCTGGACCCGAGCACGTTGCCCGCGACGGCGGACGCGCCGGAGGGTTTTGCGCTTAAAGCGGTTGCCCATGAACCCAAACCGCTGCTGGACGCGCTGCTCAACGTTACAAACGGCCAATACGCCCGCATGGACGTTACCCTGCCTGCCCCAATCGCAACCGGCAAAGACCCCGCCACATTGATCTTGCTGCTTTCCGGCTCCATTGGCGAGCAGGCCGACCAGCCCTCGGCCTCGGTGGCCAATTTAGGGGTCACGCTGACCGGTGCGAGCGGCAATACCGTATACGGCGCGCTGACCGACGGCAACGGATCGTTTGCCATCAGCGGCGACGCGGCCGAAACCGTCGGGACGCTCCGCGCGGCGCTCCCGGACAACACCATGAGCCTTGACACGCGCGAAACAGGCGTTTACACCAAAGAGAACATCACGTTGCCGCAAGATGGCTACGCCATTGCCTTTGTGCAAAAAAGCGGCGTGAGCGGGCGGATTGAAACGGCGGAGGGCAAGGCGGTCGCGGGCGTGAGCCTGTCGCTGACGCAAAACGGTCAATCGCTTCAAACCGCGCAAACGGACGCAAGCGGATCGTTTGCCTTTGCTGCGTTGGAAGCGGGCGATTATAGCCTGCGGCTAACCATCCCTACGGACAGCGGCGCGACCCTGCCCGCGCAGGATGGGGTGACCGCGCAGGCAGACGGCTCGTATGTCATCGACAGCCTGAACCTGGCCTACGGTGAAAACCGCGCCCTTGCGATCACGGCTACCCTGCTGTGCGCGGCGCGCGGCATTGTAACGGAAGGCGACTCGGCGGTTTCCGGCCTTACGGTTACGCTGAGCGACGCATTCGGCGCTACCCAAACCGCGCAGACAGACGCATCCGGCGCATACGCCTTTGAGAAACTACCCGCCGGCACCTATCAGCTGGCGCTGCAACTGCCGGCGAACAAAGCGGTCGTTGCCAACGGGCAGGCGGTTCAGGGGGTTGGGAACTATACGGAAACCCTTGCCCTTGGCGAGGGCGAAGCCCGCAACGAGAAGCTTGCCATTGAAGCGACCGCATCCATCACAGGGCAGATTGAAGCGCTGGGGGAAGGCCGCGATATTTCCGCCGCGTCGGTCAGCGCGCAACTGTCCGCCAAAACGGCTCAGGACGGAAGCTTTGCGTTTAACGGCCTGATCGGCGGCGACTATACGGTGTATGCGCCGCTGCCCGAGGGTAAAACCCTGCTGGAAACATCCGAGTGGAAGGTGAGCGAGCGGGGCGATATGATCTGGATTACCGTGAGCGTACCGGCCGGCGAAAACGTCGCCCTGCCTGCGGTGGAATTTGTGGCGATGACGGGAATCGAAGGCGTCGCCTATATGGACACGAACGGAGATCTGGGCTATGCGGATGGCGAACAGCTGATGAGCGGCGTCACCGTGGCCCTGCAACAAAAAGACGGCGACAGCTGGGCCGATGTGACCAACCAGACCACCGATGCCTATGGACACTACGCCTTCCAAAACCTGAAGGCGGGCGTGTACCGGGTTGTGTCGCAGGGGAGCGACGGCGTGAACGTCGCCGCGGTCGGCAATCAGGCGCTCCCGGTTGGCGATGGCACGCTGGGGGTGAAAGCCAGCGGGGACCTGACCCTTGCCAACGGAGATATGCTCAACGGCCAAAGCGACATCGCGCTGAGCCAACCCGCCTCCGTGAAGGTTGCCGCGTTCTTTGACAGCAATGAGGACGGCGGCAGAGGCGTTTATGAGCGCTCCGTATCCGGCGTTCAGGTGGAAGCCGTGCCGGCCGCAAACGCGGAAGGCGACGCTTCGGCCAGCGCGGTAACCGATCAGAACGGCGAGGCCACGCTTACAGATTTGGCGCCCGGCAGCTATGTGCTGCGCTTTACCCTGCCGGATGGGTATCTGGTTACGGTTAACAGCGGGGAGTGGAGCACGCAAAGCAGCTGTGTGGGCGGTGGGAACGGCTTGGTCGCGGTTTCCGACCCGCTGACGCTCAGCGCGGGCGAAACCGCCGAGGCCGGCGTGGGCGCGATCCCGGTCGGCTCGTTCTCGGGCACCGTGTGGAGCGACCTGAACAACAACGGCGTGATGGACGACGGCGAACCGGGCGTGCCGAATGTGAAGCTGACCCTGACAGGGGCTAAAACCGGCGCGAGCTATGAGCTGACTACCGACGATACGGGCGCATACCGTTTTGCGCTCTTGCGTAACGATACGTATAACTTTACGGCGGAGATCCCCGATACCATGCTGTTTGCCCGCTACACGCAAACGGGCGGCGATTCGCGTTCCGTGTTCACCGCGGAGGGCACAAGCGCGACGCGGCAGTTCATTGTGACCGACGCGCAGGATGTGACCAACAAAAACGTAGGCGTTGTGGAAAAAGCGGCGCTCTCCGGCATCGCGTTTTTGGATAGCAACTACAACGGCCTGTATGACGAGGGCGAGCCGCCGTACGCCGGGGTTACGCTGGAAGTGGTCAAAAATTCCAACGACCGTTCCATGGGTAAGGTGGTCACAGGAGAGGATGGCTCCTACACCTTTGATTCGCTGCGCGGGGGCGATTACCGACTGCGCGCCATCCTGCCCAACGACGGCAGCATCTTTACGGTTGTGCCCGCTGAGCAAGACGGGGGGCTGGCGAACCTTTTCGAGGCGCGCGAGGGCCGTAGGGAAAACACCATACCTTCCGTGACCGTAGAAAACGGAAAAACAACTCAAACCTGCGTGGGCGTGGCGATGGGCGGAACCATCTCCGGCACGGTGTTCCTGGACGCCAAGTACGACGGATCGCGCAATGATTCGGATAAAAAAGCGTCCGGGGTGAAAATTCAGCTTGTGGCCTCCGACGGCACGCTGGCCGCGACCGCGACCACCAACGCGAACGGCAATTACACGCTGGAAGGCATCATGCCCGGCGAATATACCGTGCGCGTGCAACGCAAGGAAAATTACGCCTTCACGCGCTACCGCCCCGATGAGGAAAACGGCAACCACGTGAAAACCCTTGCAAAGGACGGCTTTGGCGAAACCGAAGCCATCACCGTGGCTATGGGGCAGCAAATCGAGCACATCAACGCCGGCATGCTGCTTTCCTCCACGCTGACGGGCGTATTCTTTGATGACCAGAATGATAACGGCCTGATGGATGCCGGTGAAACCGGGTATACCGACGTGCAGGTACGGCTGCTTTCGTCCGACGGCGAGCTGAATTTGACGGAATCCGTTGGCGAGGACGGCACCTACTTCTTTGACGGCGTGATGCCGGGCGAGTATACGGTCACATATATTCTGCCGGATAACGCGACCATGGCGCAGGTGGCCGACGGCGGCAACACGGTGGAGGCGCAGGGAAAGGAAAACGTTGTTACCGGCTTGAAAGTGGAATCCGGCAAAGCCTATACGGCTCCGCTGGCTGGGGCTGTTACGCTCGGCTCGTTTGAAGGCTACGCATACCATGACGGCAACGGCAACGGCGTGCGCGACGAGGGCGAAGAAGCCCTGAGCGGCGTAACCGTGGCCCTCGCCCCCGCGAAAGCGGGACGCGACCCGGCAAAAACCACGACCGACAGCGAGGGGAACTATTCCATTACCGGTTTGCGTCCGGATCAGTATACCCTGACGCTTTCCCTGCCACAAGGCTACATCTTCTCCGCTAACCTTACGGAAAGCAGCCTTACGCTGGATACCGCGGAGGAAGATTCGCTTGCCTGCCCGTGGACTGCGCTGACCAATCGGGCACAGAACGCCATTGGCGCTGTGAAACCGGCAACCATCCGCGCCTCAGTGTGGCTGGATGAAAACCGCGACGGCCAGCACAGCGACGACGAACGGCTGCTTTCTGGCCTGAATTACGAGCTGTATGACCAGACGACGGGCAGCGTAGTCAAATCCGCCGCCTCGGACGAGGACGGATACGTCACTTTCCAAAATGTGCGACCGGCTACCTACACGGTGCGGTTTGCCATTCCCAATCAGGCCCAGCCCGCCGATGATGCAAACAGCACCTTCGAGGCGCAGGGCGCGATGATGAGCCACAGCGATATCGTGATTGCCGAAGGCGAAACCTTTGAGGATATCAGCGGCGGTCTTGTGTCCTATACAAGCATCGGCGGCACGGTCGCGCTGGACGAAAACGGGACGCGCTCGCCGCAGGCCGGCGTAACCGTTACGCTGTATCAGGCGGATTCGGATCAGAAGCTGCAAACGGCACAAACCGACGAAAAGGGCGAATACCGCTTCGATGGGCTGTGGCCGGATAGCTACCGCCTGGAGGTGGGCCTGCCAACAGGGATGATTTTCGTGAAGCCGGATGACCCCAACTATCAGGCGGGCGATTCCGTTGTGGCGTCCACCAAAGATGGGTTGGGCGTGAGCGATCCGTTTGCGTTGGAAATGGCGCACCATCTGCTAACGCAGAATGTGATCCTGATTAAGCCGGCGCGCGTTGGCGATCAGGTGTGGCTGGATACCAACAAAAACGGCCTGCGGGACGCGGACGAACCCTCGGTGAACGGCGTAACCATCCAGCTGATGCAAAACGGGGAAGCCGTGTATACCGCCACCTCCAACGAGTGGGGCTATTACGAAATGGCGGATGTGTACCCGGGCACCTATACCTTGCAGGCAACGGCCTATCCGGAATTTAACATTACAACGGCCGTGACTTCGTTGCGCATTATTTCCAGCTGTCTGACCCAAGGGGACGGCAATACTGCGACCAGCGATTCGTTTGATGTGCAAAGCGGTTCCCAGAACTTTGACATGGATTTGGGATATGTGCTGCGCGACGGTCAGGCAATGCCGGAAGCGGTAACCCCCGGCAGCGTGCAGAACTGGACCGCCGCTTCGCCGACGCCCACACCTTAAAAATTGAGAAACTGACTGATAATGGAACAAAAACCGGCAGAGATACCACGGCATAAAACCGTGGTATCTCTGCCGGTTTGTTTGATATTCATCCCCCGCCGCAGCGGAGATGGGTCGAGGGCGAAGCCATTGTCAGGGTGCAGGGGTGAAACCCCTGCCGGGGTTTGGGGCGGACCCCAAATTCCCACGCCGCAGCGTGTAGCCAACAAGCGAGCGAACAGCCCGCAGGGCTATGAGGCGAGCGGCATAAACGCTTTGCAGAAGAAAGACACAAACCAATCCCCCGCCGCAGCGGAGATGGGTCAAGGGCGAAGCCGTTGTCAGGGTGCAGGGGTGAATCCCCTGCCGGGGTTTGGGGCGGACCCCAAATTCCCACGCCGCAGCGTGTAGCCAACAAGCGAGCGAACAGCCCACAAGGCTATGAGGCGAGCGGCGGAAGCGCATTGTCCTGATTTGTTCGCACCCATCATCGCCACGGCGAGGGTTTTCAAAAACCTGCACCCAGCGGCTATAAATTTCTGTACTGTTGCGGGGTGTAACCGGTATAACGCTTGAACACCACCGTAAAGTGGCTCTGGGAAGAAAACTGGTAAAAAGCCGCGATATCCGGAATGGGGTCGGAGCCGTACCGCATAAAGTGCGCCGCTTCCTCCACACGGCGGCGCAGGATAAAATTGTGCAGGGTTTCGCCTACCTCCTGCCGAAATTTTTTGGAAAGATAATCCGGATGGACAAAGACGTTACCGGCTATGGCAGGCACATCCAAAGGCTCGGAAAGGTGCTCGTCAATATAGGCCATCACGGAACGGATCATACGGGAGTGGCGCTGGCGGCGGTAACGGTCCACCCGGTCAATAAAGCGGAGAATGATCGCCTCCTCAATGGAGGAAAGCAGGTGCAAGTCGTTTTGCTTTTCGATGGTTTGGATAAAGCTGTCGCTCATGGTAAACGCTTCGTCGCTGGGAACGCCGCCAGCGATGGCCGCGCGCGTAAAAAGCGTAACGGAGGCGATTAGTGAATTTTTGAGCGAACGCAAGGGATTGTCCGCAAGCGTTGCGCGGGTCAGACGGTTCAGTTCCGCAAGCAACTGCATTGCGTGCTCCCGGTCGCCTTCGATAATCTGCCTCGTAATCTCCTGCTCAAAAAAGTAAGGCGGATGTTGAAACATGGCCATGCGGTTACGGTAGGCGTTTTGGTAAAACCGCTGGGAAAGCTCCTCGTCGCTGGGCAAGGAAACCTGCGCGGCCGGCGGCACTTCCGCATCCAAAAATGTTTTTTGCAAAAATATGCTTGTATAGTAGCCGTTCATTTCGCTGAAACGCGGTAGCGCGGCATAATGGGCCATCAGGCTTTCCCGCTTGCTCAGGTCAAGGCGCAGCGAGCGGATCAGTTTGAGCACATCGGCTTGGCGAAAGCTTTCCGCGCAGTAGGGGCCGCATACAAGCACCTGCCCTTCCCCCGCGAAAAGGCACAGGAAGCGTTCCGCGTAGGCGTTTTCAATTGGCAAAACGCCCCCCTCCTGCGCCGGCTCCAGCCGAATGCCGCCAATGGGCGCGTTCGATTCGCCAAGCACCCGGCCCGCAAGGCTGACCGAATCGGGCAGCGTAGCCACAAGCAAACCGTCGCGGTACCAGAACACCGGTAGCCGCGTGGTATAATGAAAATAACGGGCGCGCTGTGAAAGCAGGTTTTCCTCCAAGAAGAAACACCTCCCGATGCAGATATCAGAATTATAACAAATACATCGGAAAAATGAAATACGGAATGCGCCGAAACGCGTATGCTATGCCTAACGAACGGGGGAGGCAAGAGCTTTCGCCGGAATGCGGGATCCATAATTAAGGAGGAAAAACCATGAAAAAATTGCTATCGATTCTTCTGGCCCTTGGGTTGGCGCTCAGCGTAACCTGCGCCATGGCAGAGCCTGTAACCATCAAATTTGCGGCTCAGGCAGATTCTACGCCCGCCACGCAAGCGGTGATCGACGCGTTTAACGCCTCCCAGGATCAGTACAAGGTGGAATGGGTGGACATGACCAATGATTCCGGCGCGATGCGCGAACAGCTGACCACCTCGCTCAAGGCGGGCAGCGCCGAGTACGACGTGCTCTCGCTGGACGTGGTTTGGGCCGGTGAATTTGCGGCCTCCGGTTACATTCAGCCCTTGGATATGATGATTGAGGACGCCGGGCTGAACGTTGCGGATTTCAACGCCGGCTCCATGGCTTCCGGCCTGTACAATGGCAAGGAATACGTGCTGCCGTTCTTCCCGGACCTGGGCCTGCTCTACTTCCGCAAGGATATCGTGAGCGAGGAGGACGCGGCCAAGCTGGTAGCCGGCACCTACACTTGGGATGATCTGCTGACGATGGCGGAAAAATACGCCGGGCAGGGCGGCACCACCACGGGCATCGTATTCCAGTCCAGCCTCTACGAAGGGCTGATCTGCAACGCCAACGAGTTCACCTCCAACTGGACGGATATTAAGGGCGGCTTGGAAACCATGAAGAAATTCACCAGCTCCAAAGCTGTGCCGAGCAACATCCTCAACTACACCGAAGGGGAAACCGCCAATAGCTTTATTAAAGGCGAGAGCGTGTTCGCCCGCAACTGGCCGTACCAGTGGGGCGCCATCAAGAGCGACGGCACCATCACCACCGATCAGGTCGCGGTTGCGCCGCTGCCCGGCGGTTCCACAGTAGGCGGCTGGCTGCTGGCCATCAACAAGAATAGCGTGAACCCCGAAGGCGCCTTTGCTTTCATCCAGTACCTCAACAGCGAAGAAGGCCAGCTGATTATGAGCGAAAAGGGCGGCTACCTGCCCGGCCTCAATAAAATGCTGACGGACGAACGCATCACCAAGGCGGACGAGCGCCTCAGCATGGTCGGCTTCCAGAACGCGCTGAAAACCACCATCGCGCGCCCTGTCAGCGCGGAATATTCCAAGGTATCCGACGCGCTTCAACAGGCGATTTACCCCTACCTGAGCGGTTCCAGTGATATTGACGCGACCGTAACGGCGGTCGAGGCTGCGCTGGCGCAATAACCATGCGTAAAGGCCGTCGGGTGGCAAAACTGCCCGACGGCTTTTTTGTGGAAAACTGACGGAGGTGAGGTTCATGCAGCGCCGGATGACGTGGAAGGAATTTCTGTTTATCCTCCCCCTATTGTTGCTGGTGTTGATCTTTTCGCTTTATCCGATCCTGTCCTCGTTTGTATATACGCTGTTTGACTACCAAACCAACAACCAAACCAAAAATGCCCTGTATACCGGCGCGACGCTGAACGCGTCGCTGTATGCGGAGGATTGCGAGTATCTGGCGCATTACCTGAAAAAGGATCTGGCCACGGCGGAAGCCGCCGATCAGCCGACGCTCACGGCGCTGATGGAAACCCTCGTTGCGCAAAAAGAGCTGTACGCAAACAGCAAACAAACGCTGAGCCTGTCCGCGGCAAGCGAGCAGGAAATTTCCGCGCTGATCGAGCAGATACGGGATACGGTGACCTCGCTTGCGGCGCGCTACCCGGATTTTCGCGTGGTAACCAAAGGCCCGCAACTTTTGAATGAAATGGAAACCTGCCTTGTGAGCAGCAACTATGTCGGGCTTGCCAACTATGCGCGCCTGACGGCGGACACGCGCTTTGGGCAGGCGGTGGGTAACACGTTTGAATTCACGGTGATCTCCGTGGCGGTGGAGCTGGTGCTGGGCATGGCGCTGGCGCTGATTATGAACAAGGCGATGCGGGGGATTGGGCTGGTGCGCACAACCGCACTGATCCCGTGGGCGATCCCCACGGCGGTGTCCGCGCTGATCTGGTGCTACCTGTACGATGGCACCAGCGGCGTTGTGGCGGCCCTGTTTACCCGCTTGGGGCTGATCGCCTCACCGGAGCTTTTGCTCACGACGCAAGGCGGCACCATGTTCAGCGCGATACTGGCGGATGTGTGGAAAACCACGCCGTACATGGCGCTGCTGCTATTGGCGGGTTTGCAGGTGATCGACCGGGGGCTTTACGAATCCTCCGCGATTGACGGGGCGGGCGCGGTGCGCACGTTTACCAGCATCACGTTGCCCCTGCTGAAGCCCAGCATGCTGGTCGCGCTGCTGTTTAGGACGCTGGACGCGTTCCGTGTGTATGATCTGATCGCCGTGCTCACCAAGGGCACGCCGGAAACGCTTTCGATTTACGCTTATAAAATGATGATCGGCCAAAGCAACTACGGCTACGGCTCGGTGATTGTGGTGGCCATGTTTGTGCTTGTGGCGCTGATCGCGTTTGTGTATGTGAAGGTTCTGGGCGCGGAACTGATCCGCGAGTAAGGGAGGCGACTGAAAATGACGACCCTGCATGCCGTAAAACCCGCGAACATCAATCGGAACAGGCGTCTTGGGCATACCCTGATGTGGGTGCTGATCGCCTGCTTTATCGCCATCAACCTGTTTCCGTTTCTGTGGGTGCTGGTAACCTCCTTTAAGCCTGGCAGCGAAATCTACGGGGCCAGCACGGCTTTCCGCGTGATCGCCCTGAACCCGACGGTCAGTAATTATACGACGGTAGTGCATAAGGGCATCCTGCATTCGGTAGCCAACAGCCTGCTGGTCAGCGGTTTCACAACGGCCTACGTGGTGCTGGTAGCTTCCATGAGCGCCTACATCCTCGCGCGGTGCCATTTCCGCGGTAAAAACGCACTGATGGCGTTGATACTGGGCATTTCCATGTTTCCGCAGATGATTATTGTAGGCCGATCTTCAATATGTTTTACCAGCTCAAACTGCTCAACAGCTACTGGGTAGCCATGGCGTATTCGACCATCACCCTGCCCTCCGCCGTGTGGATCATGGTGGCTCACTTTAAGCGGATTCCGCTTTCGGTGGAGGAAGCTGCTAAAATCGATGGCTGCTCGCAGTGGCAAACGCTGTGGCGCGTTATCTTCCCCATGGCCGCGCCGGGGGTGTTTACCACCGCCATCATGACCTTTATCGCTGCGTGGAACGAGTATCTGCTCACCTATACGCTTAACGCGGAAAAGGAATATCAGACGGTGCCGGTGGCCATCAATGCACTAAGAACGCAGTTCTCCATCCTGTGGGGTGAGATTACCGCCGCCACCATTCTGGTGGTGATCCCCACCCTAGCGATCGTTTTGCTGTTTCAGAAACAGATCGTGTCCGGCATCACATCCGGCGCGGTGAAGGAGTAGGCCGTGAACATGACGCAGACCTGGGCGCGCGAGAATTTTGCGCACCTTGAAACGCTTTACCATAACGCAAACGGATACCTGGGCGTGCGCGCCGCGCCGGAGGAAGGCCCGGCGACGGGTGTGGACAGCATCCGAGGCACGTATCTGAATGCGTTTTACGAGCTCAAGGACGTGCGATACGGGGAAAAACTGTACGGCTTTCCCGAAACCCAGCAGGTGATGGTGAACCTGCCGGATGCGCAAACCGTTGTGCTGGAGGCGGAGGGTCAATTATACTCCATGTTCGGCGGGGATGTGCAAAGCCGGGAGCAAACGTTGGACATGGCGGCTGGGCGCACGTGCAGAACCAGCCTGTGGCATACGGCGAAGGGCGATCTGCGCATCACGGTGCTGCGGATGGTATCCTTCATGCACAAAGGGCTGTTTCTGCTTCGTTACCGGGTTGCTTCCGAGGGCTTTGCCGGCGCTGTGCGGCTGACGGCCTGCCTGAACGCGGATGTGCGCAACCACGCGGGCACGAATGATCCCCGTGTGGCGGCTGAGCCCCTCCGTTGCCTCGCGGTGGACACGGTAGGCTGGGACGGCGACATTGCCGTTGCCACGGCACATACGCTGCGCTCGGGGCTTTCGATGGGTTGCCGGGTCGCGCATGACTGCCCTTTTCCGGCAACGCATACAGCGAACGACGCGATGGCGGAGGCAACCTTTGTTGGCATGCTGCAACCGGGGCAAAGCGTGGAGCTGATTCAATACGCATATTATGCCGACAGCCGCCGGGATGCAAACCCTTCCGACGCGGCGGCCAAGGGGTTGGCAGCCTGCCGGTCGCTTGGCGCGGACCTGTTGGAAGCGCAACAGGCGGAATGCCTCGCGTCGTTCTGGCGGGCATCGCGCGTGGAAATCCCCGGTGATATCCATTTGCAACAGGCCATGGATTATAACCTGTACGAGCTGTACCAATCCACCGGGACCGACGGGGTCAGCAATGTGGCCGCAAAGGGGCTGAGCGGCGAGGGTTACGAAGGCCATACCTTCTGGGACAGTGAGATTTACGTGATGCCGCTGTTTTTATGGACGCAGCCCGCGATGGCCCGGCAGATGATGCTGTACCGCTGCGCCCTGCTGGAAAGGGCGCGGGCAAACGCGCGCTCGCTGGGCTTTTCCGGAGGCGCGCTGTACCCTTGGCGCACCATTGACGGCGACGAATGCTCCGCGTATTTTCCCGCCGGCACGGCGCAATACCACATTGACGGCGACATTGCCTACGCGTTTTTACAATACCTGTACGCAACCGACGATTGGGCCTTTATGGCGGAACACGGCGCGGAGGCGCTGGTGGAAATCGCGCGTTTCTGGCTGGAGCTGGGGCATATGGGG
>Ga0116171_10002461_pt1 | contig 17526 bp, 13 predicted proteins | sample AD_JPNHW2_MetaG_FD_89798 | JGI IMG/M metagenome (GOLD analysis project Ga0116171, IMG submission 89798) | Active sludge microbial communities of municipal wastewater-treating anaerobic digesters from Japan - AD_JPNHW2_MetaG | ecosystem: Engineered > Bioreactor > Anaerobic > Digestate | place... | reverse complement strand
GCGACGTTCATGAAACTCAAGAATACCATTACGCCGATGTCGGCTGAGATGCTGGCGTTCGTGGAACGATTGATAGAACATTATACGGGCGGCGGCGATGAGGATTATCGAGCCATGGGCGTAAAGCTCATGACCGGTGCACTGCTAAACGAACTTCTCCTTGCCGAGGAAACGCATCAGACCATCCGCAATCGTGCCGGCACGTCACACACGTATGAACTGTTTCAGGTGGTAAGCCAGTATATTTATGCCAACCTCGATCAGCCGATACAGATACGAGACGTGGCTGATTACGCCAACATTTCCGAAAGTCATCTTCGCAATGTTTTTACGCAGAAGTTCGGCGTGAGTATCGGCTCATACATCAGGCGCAGCAAACTCATTCGGGCGTGCAGGTTGCTGGAGACGACGGAATCGTCCATCGGCGAAGTTGCCCAAGCCTGCGGATTTGGTTCAGTTTATGCGTTCAGCCGTACATTCAGGCAGAACATCGGCCAAAGTCCAAATCAATATCGCAATCGTCCAGGCAGCAGAAGAAAGCGCCGGCCGGCTAGCACTAATGTAGAATAAAGCGGCGCATGTAAAACATGGCGTAAAATAAAATCAACCACCACTTAAACACAACTCGGATATATTGCAAAGCGTACATGTCGTCATTTTTATTTAAAACAGTTCTCGAAGCGGTATTTATCTTTTTACTCTGGCGTTGCCGTTCCATATGCTCCAGACCTGTTCTTCATCCGCCGGCTGAGCGTAATCAGTAAGAAGCGTCGTCGCCAGTGCTCCTGTCGCCCATCCGAATTGAGCCCATTTTTCCGGCGACCAGCCTTTAAGAATGGCGTAAAGCATGCCGCCCACAAAGCCGTCGCCGCCGCCTATGCGGTCAAGCACGGTTATTTCACGCGGTTCGATTACGTGCCAGTCGTTGCCGTCGAACATTATCGCCCCCCAGCGATGAAGATTTGCACTGACGACTTCACGCAATGTCGTGGCGAAAACGCTGGCGTTGGGAAATTCTTTTCTTGCGTTATTTATCATTTCCCTGAAGCCGTCGATTTTTGCGGCGATGTCCTTGCCGCCGGCTTCCGGGCCTTTGACGCCCAGGCACAGCTGAAAATCTTCCTCGTTGCCGATTAATATGTCTGCCGCCGCCGCAATTTCTCCAAAAATTTTATGCAATTCAGCTTCGCGATTGACCCAGAACGAAGCCCTGTAGTTGAGGTCGAAAGAGATTTTCGTTCCGTATTTTTTTGCCGTCTGCGCTATTTCGAGACAGAATTTACTGGTCTCCGGCGACAAAGCTGCAATCAAGCCGGACAAATGTACTATCTGTACGCCCTCTTCGCAGAAAATTCTTTCGAGGTCAAAATCTTTTGAGTTGAGGATTCTGCCGACTTCGCCGGCACGGTCATTGTGTACTCGCGGGCCGCGCGAGCCTACGCCACTATCGGCAAGATTGAACTGGTGACGATATCCCCACGGGCCGCCCTGCGGTACTTCAGGGCCTTCGTAATCCATGTGGCGGCCGGCGAGGTTGTCCTTGATAAAACGGGCGATAGGACTGCCCTTGACGAAAGCCGTCAAAACTTTTACCGGCAGGCCGAGATACGACGCCACGCTGGCGACGTTGGATTCGGCACTTGTCGCCTGCATTTTGAAAACATCGCTGCAATGCATGGGTTGGCTGTCTGCCGGCGTCAGGCGTATGCCCATACTGGTGGGTATCAACAGCGAGTATTTGAAATTCTTTTTAAGTTCGATATTCATATGCCTGTTTCCTCATGTTTGATTAAGAGCTTCTAAACATATTTGCACGAATTATTTATGGCCGCCGTTTTTCAACCGCTCTAGTACTCTGTAATAGAGTATGCTTTAATTCTTGGCTCGTTTTTGATTCATTCTTCCGGCGGCCTTACGTTTGGCAACAATTCTCCCGGCTGAATCACCTGCAAAATGAGAATTCTTTACCAACTTTCAAGACTCTGCTTTGGAGATATGTTCATCGGCATTTATATCAAACGCCGCTATATGCGCTAAAACCGCCGTCGACCGGCACTACAATACCGGTTACAAATTTTGCGGCGTCCGATATCAGCCATACCAGTGTGCCGACCAGGTCCGCCGGTTCGCCATATCGGCTCATCGGTGTGTGGTCGATAATCTGCTGGCCCCGCCTGGTTTTGCTGCCGTCCTGGTTCGTCAGCAGAAATCTGTTCTGGTCGGTCAGGAAAAATCCTGGGGCTATCGCGTTGACGCGGATGTTGGGAGAATGATTCTGGCACATGTAGGTGCTCAGCCATTGAGTGAAATTGCTTACGGCGGCTTTGGCGGCGGAGTAGGCTGCTATTCGCGTCAGCGGGCGAAATGCATTCATGGATGAAATATTGATGATGACGCCCTGATTGCGTTGGGCCATGTGTTTGCCGAAAACTTGGCTGGGCACTATGCTGCCGAGGCAGTTCAGGTCAAAAACCCATCGGATTGCATCGGCGTCGAGGTCGAAGAATGTTGATTCGGGCGGTACACAGGTTGCTTCTTTCTTGTTGCCGCCGGCGCCGTTGATGAGTACATCTATATGTTCGAAATTTTTAACTGTCTGTTCAAATGCTTCGACGACAGCCGATTTGTCAAGCACATTGCATTTGACGGCTATCGCAGTTCCGTCGGCGGCGTTGATTGCGTCAGCCACTTTTTGTGCGCCGGCGAGATTGTAGTCCAGTATTGCCACTCTCGCCCCGCAGGCCGCCAGCGATTTTGCCATCTCGCCGCACAGTATGCCGGCTCCGCCGGTTATCGCAACAGTTTTGCCGTTAACGTTGAACATATCGATACTCATCTTGCACCTCATCATTTTCGTAGTCGGTCGGGCTTGAGTTTACCCTCGACATAATCGTTAATATATTGCAGCAATTCCCTGCGACTCGGATTTGCGGGGAATTTCAGGTTGTTTTTCTGTGCTATCGTTTCCCATCTGTTGACAGCGTCGCAGAACATGGGCGACGGCATGAAATCCCATATTACGGTGTCCGTCCAATCCGGTTTTTTGGTATTCGGCGGCGATACGGGCATGGGTTCATACCACTGATCCAGATTTTCCAAAATTTTACGTCGAAGTTCATTCTGCTCGGAAAGCGGCAGGGTGTCTATCTCCCTTAGCATTGAAACGCTCCGCCATACTTTTTCGCGATGCTGTTCCAGAAATTGAATTTTCTTTGATAACTGTTCCTTTGTTATGGTTGCGTCCGGCAGCGGCGTCAATTTCCGTATAGGTTTTACTTTTCCGCTTTCTTCCAGTTCGACGCGTTCAGCCTCTGTATCCGGCCGGCCGTCGGCTATTTCTTTTTTCCCGGATTCGTCAGCCGTTTCGTCGTCAGCAACGGCTGGCCTTTCCCACCAGCCCCATTTGGGCCAGTCGGGGTATTGCTTGCGAACATCCATATTATTCGTATCGCAGCCGCCAATAATTGCCGCCAATACAGCCATCAACATCATCTGTTTCATGACAATTCTCCTGTGCAAGACTGAATCACACAATTTTTCAGTGCATACGACGTAGTTGTGTATATTCTGTCTTCTGGGGCTGAATTGTCAAACAACAATTGGTACGCCACGATAATTTAACTGCCGAAATACGCATTCCGCCGGCAGGAATGCGGTATATATCGCATAATCACGCGTTGTACGTCGTAGCGGTTATATTGCCGCCGTGGCCGGTCCAGTTCGTGTGGAAAAATTCGCCGCGCGGCCGGTCGACGCGTTCGTAAGTATGCGCGCCGAAATAATCTCGCTGCGCCTGCAGAAGGTTAGCCGGCAGCCTTGCGCTGCGATAGCCGTCATAATATGCAAGCGCACTGCTGAATGCCGGCGTCGGTACGCCCATATCGACGGCAAGCTTGACCGTGTTTCGCCATGCCTGCTGGCAGTCGGCGACTGCGCTGGTGAAATAGCTGTCCAGCAGAAGGTTTACCAGATTCGGATTTTTATCGAAGGCTTCTTTTATTTTGCCCAAAAACCGGCTGCGAATGATGCAGCCGCCTCGCCACATCAGGGCGATGCCGCCGTAATTCAGATTCCAGCCGTAAGTCTTAGCCGCCGCCCGCATGAGTTGATAACCCTGCGCATATGAAACGATTTTGGATGCATAAAGAGCCTTGCTGATATCTGCGACAATTCGGGCTCGATTGCCCTCGATTTTTTTGCCGGCCGGCCCTGGCAGGATTTTTGACGCTTCTACCCGCTCTTCCCTGATAGCGGAAAGGCAACGTGCGAAAACTGCTTCGCCGATGAGTGTAAGCGGTTGGCCTTCATCTAATGCGGCGACGGCTGTCCATTTGCCAGTGCCTTTCTGGCCGGCGGTGTCAAGTATGCTGTCAAGAACTTCCCTGCCGGCGTCATCCCTGTAACCGAGAATGTCTCGTGTGATTTCAACCAGATAACTGTCAAGGTCGCCTTTGTTCCAGTCGGCGAGAACATGGCACATTTCGGCGTTGGTCAGTCCCAGAGTTTTCATCAGGTTGTATGCTTCGCAGATGAGCTGCATGTCGCCGTATTCTATGCCGTTGTGAACCATTTTTACAAAATGGCCTGCGCCGCCTTCGCCTACCCAGTCGCAGCATGGTTCTTCCCTGCCGGTCTTCGGGTCGGGGGCTTTTGCCGCGATAGCCTGAAAAATCTCCTTCACTGCCGGCCATGCCGCCGGACTGCCGCCTGGCATCATGCTCGGGCCTTTGCGGGCGCCCTCTTCGCCGCCGGATACGCCCGTGCCGATATAGAGCAGACCTTTGCTTTCCACGTATTTGCAGCGGCGGATGGTGTCCGGAAAATGCGAGTTGCCGCCGTCTATGATTATGTCGCCGGTGTCCAGATGCGGCAGGAGAAGTTCTATGAAATCGTCAACTGGCTGGCCGGCTTTCACCAGCATCATCACGCGACGAGGACGTTTTAGGCTGGCAATGAATTCTTCGATACTGTGGCAGCCGACTATTTTTGTGCCCTTCGCCTGATTGTTGAGAAAATCGTCCACCTTGCTGACCGTACGATTGAAGACGGCGATGGTGAAGCCCTTGTCGTTCATATTGAGCACCAGGTTCTGGCCCATGACGGCTAATCCTATAAGGCCCAAATCGGCTTGTGGCTGTGACATGATTGTTTCCTTTAAAAACCGTTAAATTTAAATAAAATGAATCCCTAAAGGGCTATGATAATTCTCGAAACAAATATTTTTCCGGCAAATACTCTTTTATTTTAAAAACCGTAGAATTACGAATGACATATTAGATCATATTAAACTTGACTTTGCGTTTGTTGCTGTTTGCGGCGTCGGCTGGCTGCGTCAGGCTGCATCGAAAACCATACAAGGTGCCTGCTTCGCCTTCCTTGCCAACCGTGTCCTCAACGACGCAACAAGGCGCAATTTCAAATTTAACATGCTCTAAAAAATCCGCCGAAGTAGCATTGAATATTGCGCCATCGCGCAGCTCTTACGACAGTTTATGCATGATAACCGATATTTCAAGTGAAGCGGCTTTTTTTGCACTGAATTGAGAGCCGTATTTATTGAACAATAGTCCAACAGAACGATTCTTTCAAGAACCACGAATGACAGGAAAAATTTGAATGGTGCTTTTTGCATAACGTTTTGAGAAATTTCTGCCAGATGGAGTTAAATCCGGTGTTGGTAATTTTTAAAACCGTTCTGCCGATGCGAGAGGTTTATATGGTGGCTGTCTGTATGTTGCCGCCATAAAGCAATAAAAAATGTCATAGCCACAAAATATGGTTATGACATTTTGTTATATGCAAAACTACGTCTAATTAGCTGCCATTGCCGGCGCCATTGCTGGTTCTTGCACAGGCTGTTGGCCGGCGAGGATTACCGGGTTCTGCAACATAATCTTCGCTTCGCCGACGAGATAGAATGAACCGGTTATGCAGATGATATCTTCCCTGCTGACGGCGGAATATGCGATTTCAAGCGCCTGCTTGAGGCTGTTCGTCACTTGCGCTATTCTGCCGTCGGTCATTTCGGCATAGACTTCAGCAAGCTCATGCGGGTCTGCCGCTCGAGGGCTGGTGGAAGATTTGGTGAAAATCAGCTTGTCGGCGCCTGTCGCTATCTGCTCCATCATGCCCCTGATGTCCTTATCGGCGGCACAGCCGAAAATCATGACCATCGAGTCATACGGGATATGCTGGCCGATGCCGCGAATGAGCGCTTTTATGGACGCTGCGTTATGCGCGCCGTCAACAAGTATTTGCGGTTCAGTTTTGATGATTTCCATTCTGCCTGGAAGGTAGACTCTTTCAAGGCCATACAGCGCCTGCTTGTCGTCTATTTTCATGCCCTTCTGTTTCAGCACGTCCAGCAAGGCTAACGCCAGGCCGCAGTTAATCGCCTGATGTTCACCGAGCACCGGCACAGCCAGATGCTCGAACTTGCTGCTGGGTGTAGTGAGGCACACCCGCGTGTGGCAGCCTTCCGTGCGGGATGATTCGACGCGATAACTGAATTCAATTTCATCGCCGGCAAAAAACAGCGGCGACTTGACTTCGGAGGCGACTTTTTTCATCACACGTTTAGCAATCGGATTCTGCGGGGCGGAGATGACGGGAATTTGCGGCTTGAATATGCCGGCTTTTTCACGGGCTATGTCCGCCAGCGTATTGCCGAGCTGATGCATGTGATCCATCGATATGCTCGTAATGCCGCAGACTTCCGGCTGAATGACGTTCGTGCTGTCAAGCCGGCCGCCAAGGCCAGTCTCTATCACGGCGATATCGATTTTCTTATCGGCAAAATACATGAAGGCGATAGCCGTAAAAATCTCAAAAAACGTCGGACGGTCTTTTTTCATCTGCTCGACGTGAGATGATATTTTTGCGATAAGTGCGGAAAGTTCCGGTTTTGCAATGCATTCGCCGTTTATGCTGATTCGCTCACGAACGTCGCAGATATGCGGCGACGTATACAGCCCGACCTTGTAGCCGCAATGCTGAAGCATGGAGGCAAGCATCATGGAAGTCGAACCTTTACCTTTCGTGCCGGCGATGTGAACTGATTTTATCTTTTTGTGAGGATTGCCGATTTTCTTCAGCAGTTTTTCCATTCTGTCAAGGCTGAACGTATCCCTGTTGTATCTTACGCGCAGCATTTGTTCATAATCGGTCAACGAGAACAGATATTTCAATGCTTGCGGGTAGTTCCGGAATTTTACGCCACTCGCCGCCGTTTTAACGGCTTTTTCCGCCCGCGTGGTCGTTTTCTTTTTCGTACCCTTATTAGTCTTTCGACTTGCTATTGCCACCATTACTTTATCCTGTTTTAAAAAAACGGCTTCTAAATATTGACGCATCACACACAAACCTGCGCGCCATTACTTACGGATTCATGTGTGACGAACATAAATTATTCTGCTACCCGCATATTCAAAGGGTGAAAATAATTAAGATAGATTATTGTATCAAATTTGACCAGAAAAGTCAAGAAAATCGACTTAACGCCATGATTACAATGGAGTTAAAATCGCACCGCAACCGGCTGACAGGCATGAATTCAACAATTATTTATTGAAAAATCGTTTATTTTTGCGACAGCCTGTCAAAGCTGGCGATTACGCTTATGCGGTCTGCCGCTGAAATTGCATGGGGCTTCGAGACTTTGACTTCGGCGTGCGATATTCGTCTGTCGGCGGATATCATGTCTGTTATACGTTGCGCAACGGTCTCAAGCAGACGAAATCTGCCGTGTTCCAAGAGAGAACGGATATCGCCTATGAGTTTTTCATAATCCACGGCATATTCCAGGTCGTCCGTTTCAACCGCCTGCTCCGCATTGAATGTGAGTTTTGCGTTTATTATGATATCCTGCGGACAGGCCTGCTCATGTTCGTAAACCCCCACTATGCCACGCAGTCGCAGATTTTCAATTTCTATTATCATGGCTGAATCAATTCAGGTACGGATTGCTTTTGCGTTCAATGCCTATTGTAGTTTGCGGCCCATGTCCACATAATACCACCGTTTCGTCAGGGAGGGAAAGCAGATTTTTGTGGATATTTTCCATCAGCCGGTCATAACTGCCGCCCGGCAGATCGCATCTGCCGACACTGCCGGCGAACAGTGCGTCGCCCCCGACTACAACGTCAGCCTGCCGGCAGTAATAACTCACTCCGCCGGCGGTATGGCCTGATGTATCGAGAACCAGCCATTCAAGGCTGCCCATTTTGAAGATATCGCCGGGCTTGACGACGATGTCGGCAGCTGGCGCAACGACGTTCAGCATCATCGATGCGGAAAAATTCAGATACGGATCGCTAAGCATGGCGATGTCGCCGGCTGGACAGCAGATATGAATTTGCGGAAAATTGGCTTTGATATCCTTCAAGCCGCCGATATGGTCACCGTGGCCGTGGGTGCAGAATACGTGCGACGGCACAAGACTTTTATCCTTGAGAAATTGAACCAATTTCGGCGACTGCCAGCCGGCGTCGAACAGAAAACAATCCGATTCGTTCCAGATGACATGACAGTTCGTTTCCAGGGGGCCGACCGGAATTGTTTTTATATTAACGGGTTGCGACATTTCTATCTCCGGAATTTTTTACAGCATTCTGCCGCAAGCTACAATAAAAAATGTCGGAGTTCCGATTTCATGGCTGCAGGCACGAATGATTGCAAGTCTGTGCGGAAACGGCAGAATTTTGTAAACAACTGCGGGCAGGATAGCAGAAAACCAGCCATTTTTCACCTGTTTTTTATTGAATTAACCTTAATTCGATGTTAAACTTATTGTGCTTGTAAGATAGCCTGTCCGGCGAATAAAGCTTGGCCGGCGGCGAAAGAGCTTTTTAAAATTTTTTTAAGCTCTTGATACGGAGTGTGCAGATTCTGTGAAAAAGTTTTTGTGTGAGCCTTCTTTTATTTTGAGGGATTCATCTCATTTATCATTTTCCGGAATCCAGGCAGGAGTGTGGATTTCCAATGATGGTCAAGAGGCTGTTTGATATCATTGTCAGCATGGCTGTATTGCTGTTGATTTGGCCACTGCTGTTATTGATTGCAGTCCTGATACGTCTGGAATCGCACGGCCATGCCCTGTTCAGTCAACGCCGCGCCGGCTATATGGGCAAGCCCTTTACACTTTATAAGTTCAGAACGATGTTTCGTGACGTCGAGCCTTATGGAAATTCTCCCAAAAGCGGAGACGATCCGCGACTTACCCGAATAGGAAAATTTCTCCGCGAAACAAGTCTCGACGAACTGCCGCAATTATGGAACGTTTTTACCGGCAGCATGTCGCTTGTCGGGCCACGGCCGCTGTATGAGCGGCAGGCTGAAAAATGGAACGAACGGCAGAAACGGCGGCTGAACGTCCGGCCGGGCATTACCGGCTGGGCACAGATTAAAGGCAGAGGCGAGATACCCATAGAAGAAAAAATCGAACTGGATATTTATTATCTGGATAATTGGTCGCTAATGCTGGATTTGAAAATAATTTTATATACTTTTTTGCAGGCGATAGGAAAAGGACAGGGCATTTACGAAAAACGTTACAGTCTCGATTCGTACAGAGAAGCTGACGTGATGAAAAAACATTAGAGCATGTTAAACTTGATATGCTCTAATGGCGAACGGCGAAGGAATTAAATTCGTAGCCGTTCACGGATTATCGGACAGCCCGACATTCGGCGGATGTGTATATCTGCAATTTTTGCAGAGCCGCCGAAATCAAGTTTTTTAATATGGTATGTCCTGGTGAAAATGCGATGGGTAGTAGTGTAAAAAAAGAGTTAAATATTCTGTTTACCTGTGCAGGCCGACGGGTCGTTCTTATAAAACGATTTCGCGACGCGATGCAGAAATTGAAACTCGAAGGCAAATTCATTGCAGCCGATATTTCACCTCTTACCGCAGCCTTCAAATTCGTCGATCGCTGGGAAATAGTGCCCAAAGCCCGCAACGTGGAATATATTCCGCATCTTCTTTCGATAGTCGAAAAACACCGTATAGGCCTGATCGTCCCGCTGACGGATTTGGATTTGCGAAGCCTTGCCCGGCAGGCGGATGCTTTTAAACAAATCGGCTGTACCGTCATGGTCGGCGACGAGCCGTCCGTACGAATCTGTCGTGACAAGCAGATTTTCTGTCAGCATGTTGCCGCTCACGGCTTGCCGGCTATAAAAACTTTCACCTATGAGCAGTTTCTGAAAGACCCCTTTTTCCCGTGTTTCGTAAAACCCATGCATGGTTCGGCTGGCATAGGCGCGACGCATATAAATATCATGAGCCGGTTGGTCGAGCATGTAAAGTTTTACGGCGATAACATGCTTGTTCAATCGTATGTGCCGGGCCGTGAATACACCATAGACGTATATAAAACCCGCTCCGGAAAAATAGCGGCTATCGTTCCGCGTCAGCGTCTCGTGGTGCGCGGCGGAGAGGTCGAGCAGGGCATTACAGTAAAAAATCCTGTCCTTATCGATGCCGCCAGAAAACTTGTGGAAACGCTACCCGGCCTTTGGGGATGCTTCTGCTGTCAGTGTCGCTGGCCGGAAGGCGACGACCCGTATTTCTTTGAAATAAATCCCAGATTCGGCGGCGGCGTTACGCTAAGCATCGCTGCTGGTGCGAATATTCCATATTACCTCATCCAGGACGTTCTGGGAATGAAGGTCAACGGGCGAGTCGGCCATTTTACGGAAAATCTGGCGCTTATGCGATATAACGAAGACATCTACCGCAAAATCAAATCGCCTGACACCCTGCCAGGGTTTGACCAGCCGGTATTTCACGAATGACAGGTATTGGCCATGTTATCTTCGTATCAACTAGTCGCGTTTGATATGGACGACACACTTTATCCGGAACGGCTGTTTGTCAAAAGCGGTTACGACGCCGTATCCGAACTGCTGCAAAAACGTTTCAGCCGGCAGGATAATTTCAGTGACTGGATGTGGCAGAGATTTTTGGCTGGTAAGACATCCGGTGCATTCAATGCTGTAAACGAGCAATTTAATCTGGGATTGAACGAAAAAGATATTCTTGAACTCGTCGAAATTTATCGGCTTCATCTGCCGGACATATCGCCGTATGATGACATGCGGCCGCTTCTGAAAGAATTGCGACGACATTTTCTGCTCGGCGTAGTGACGGATGGGCCGGCTGCGATGCAGCGAAACAAATTCGCAAGATTGGGCCTGGGCGGTTTTTTCCATTCCGTGGTATTTACCGGCGATTTGCCTGAAGGTTCATCCAAACCGAGTACGGCTCCGTTTTTGAAAATTGCGGAAGATTTGAAAGTGAGCAATCCGTCAGCCTGCGTTTACGTCGGCGACAATCCGGCAAAGGATTTTCTGGGGCCCAACTCGCTCGGCTGGCTGACCGTACAGTTTCACCGGCCCGGCCAGGTTCATTTTCACAAGCCGGCTCCACATGGAGGCCTGCCGCAGATGACCGTCAGTTCCGCAAAAGAACTTTTTGCGGTTCTCACTTGTGAAATGGAATAATCTTTTTCAGTGAGAATTCAGCCACCGTTTGAGAGTTTGAAAAAAATCCCTTCTGGCGTATTGTTCAAGCCACGGATTATGGCCGCATTTTTCCCAATGCTCATATTCGAGATGAGGAATATGTTTCTTAAGGCCGGCGAAAATCATATCTCCAGGATGAACGTCATAGTCGCCATGCAACATTATTGACGGCGCGACGATTTTTTCAAAACTGACCGGATAGACGCCCATCTCCTGCTGTTTCACCATATCATCCCAGGTCTGCCGGTGAGCCGCCGCATCGCATTGTGCGACGTCGAAAGCCGACATCTCTCTAGCCGGCAGCAGGTCATATGCATAAAGACGTTGAAACATTTTTCCCATCACGCCGATTCGCACGGATTCATCGGGATATTTTTTTTCCAGGTCAGCCAGCCGCCGTCTGAAATCATCAGTCATCCTGGCGTTCTGGATTTCCGCGAGTTTTGCGCGGGCGGTTTTGTCGAATGTGCCGCAGCCTATCATTACCAGCGACCGCGGCGACTGTGGATAATCCGCCGCATACGCAAGCGCCAGCATCGCTCCCCATGAATGGCCGACGATGTGAGGCTTTTCATCGCCGCAATATTTTTTTACGACCGCATACAGGTCTTCGACGTGTTTTTTTACCGTAAGCGAATTGCCTTCGCTGCTGCCGCGCTGAAACGGCTCAAGCACGCGAAAAGAATCCTGTAATTCACGCGCGACCGCAGCCATATAACCTGGAGCGGCTGGCCCGCCGTGCAGCAATATGACAAACGGACCCGTCTCGCCATATTGCCGGACTTTTATCAGGTCGTCATTTTTATCCGTTACGTCCATTATTCAAAGACATTCTGTCCGCTTATATGCGGCCGTGGTTCAGTCAAATCTTCAGAATTTTATTCCGAACGGATTTTTTGGTTTTTTCGGCCGGTTTGAGCGAGGGCCTTTTCCGCCGATATCTATAATCGTTTCACGGGCGGCTTCAAGTTCTTCCTGACGCTTGATATGCCGGCGGATGTATATCTGCTCAACGAGGCCTACGGCTGATGAGGTCATGATATAAAGGTTCAATCCTGAGGGCATATTGTAGAAAATGAACAGCATCATTATCGGCATCATGAATTTCATCATCTTCTGCTGCTGTTCCTGTTCAGGCGTCATTGATGCCGACGTCGGCGGCGTCATATATTTCTGCTGGAGGAACATGAACACCGTCAGAAGAATCGGGAGCAGGTTGAAACTGTCGCCGATAAGCGGCAGCGAGCGGCTCCACATTACCAGCTGGTCAGGTGCGGCGAGGTCGGTTATCCAGACGGGCAAAAATGCGGCGTGACGGAGGCTGACGGCGGTATTGAGGCCGGAATACAACGCCACCCATATCGGCATCTGTAGCACCATCGGCAGACAGCCGAGCATGCCGGTCATGGGATTGCCGTGTTCGCGATAAAACTTCATGGTCTCCTGCTGCATTCTCTGTTTGTCGTTGCCGCAGCGTTCCTTTATCTTGTCGAGTTCCGGCTTGAGTCGGGCCATCTGCTTCTGCATCTTCATCATGGATACCTGACCTTTCTTGGTCAGCGGATGCAGAATGACGCGAACGATAAGCACCAACAGGATAATCGCCAAGCCGTAATTGCCAAAGAACAGGTGCGTCGCAAAAAACGTCAACAGCCATATGAGCAGCTCCATCAGCCAGTTGAACGTCATGAACGCACAGCCCTGCGTTATAATCGTGTCGGAGTAGTGCAGCCTGGCGTAAAGGGGATTTTCCTTGAATACGGAATAAAGTTTCGGGCCGGCGAAGATATCGAAATTCAGCGTGGCGATTTTGCCCGGCGCAAGTTTCAAATCCTTTACCCACATGGACGTATCCCATACCCTGCCGTTTTCCTCGCCGGAAATGAATTCCGACGCCTGAACCGGCGATATGAAATAATCGGCGTCATATTCCACGGCCGCCAGCAGGCCGTTTTTGTCGGGATTAAAATAAAGCATCGAGCCGAAATATTTGTTCACCATGCCGAACCAGACAAGCGGAGTCGATTCTTTTTTGTCGTCGGAAAGCTGGGTCGTCGAGCCGATGAAATGCGGCTGGCCGTACGGCCATTCACTCAGTTCCTTTACGCCATAGTGTATCGGCTGGATATTGTCATTTTCCAGTTTGGCGGAGACGGCCATTCTCATGTCGGCACGCAAGTCCTCGCGTTGAATGCCTATCGGGCCGGCCTGTTACATCGCCACCGTCATGGGCTCTTTCAGATTGTTTTCGAGCGAAAGTGTCATCTGCACGGAATAACCGTCTTCCAGCACGGTGTACGTTTTTGTTATGGTCAGTGCCGGAACTTTTTTGCCGAAAGGTTCTGCTTTTTTATAAAAAGTCCAGGCGAATGAGACGGCTTTCCCGTCCGCACCGGAAATTTTCACAAGCTGCCAAGGTTTGTCTCGCATTTCTGTGAACACGTAGGGCAATTTCTGGCCTTCAAGCTGGACGTTCACCTGACGAGTCTCAAACGAACGATAAGAATGGCCGCCGTAATCGATGTTACCCAATACCTGGTAATGGCCTTTGTATTTTTCCGGATTTTCAGCGGCGAGCCGTTCATAGTCGGCTGGATTTTTCGAGTAAAGCCGCTGGTCAGCCACTGTTACAAAATAATTCGCCAGCTTCAGGGATTCCACGCAAGCGCCTGTGGCGGATATTCGCAACTCCATCTTATATGGTTTGTCTGCCGTCAATGAACCCAGCGCGACAATATTCTGTTCCGCCGGTTTTATGAACCAGTCTTTCACGGGTTCGGATTGCGGCGCAACAGGTTGCGAAACGGCAGCTGTCGGGGTTTCGGCTGGCTGTTGTTTCTTGTCCTTGTTCGCAAAAAAGGACTGGAACATGAATACGGCGGCAAGCGCCAGCAACATCATCAGAAAAAAATTCTTTCCCTTGTTCAATTTAAAAATCTCCGAACAATATTTATCAGGCTTTCGTATGTCTGCCAGATAACGGTTATTTCATATCATGGTTTCAAAATCGCAAAATTACGAGAGGACGTATTAAAAATTATCGTCCTTCCTGAAGGCGCGAACCGAGGAAGTTGTCCAGGTCTTCCGTATTAAACACTTTCAGCACGGTTTTATTCACGTCATAAGGAACTCTGATGAATTCAACTTTTTTATCATCTACGACGACATAACTTGCGCGTGGGTCTCTGTCTCTGGGCTGGCCCACCGAGCCGACGTTTATAAGGGCTTTATTATCGGTTATTTCATAAACCCCGCCCAAATCCGCAGGCGGAACAAAGCCGTCTTTTTCCGTAAACACTCCAGGCAAATGTGTGTGGCCGACAAAACACAAATGCGAAAATCGTTCAAAAATTCCCGCCATCTTGGTGGGACTGGTTCTGGAGTCGTCCGGAAAAACGTACTCGCTTATAGGCCTTCGCGGGCTGCCGTGCACCAGCAGCATCTCCAAGCCGCCCGTTTCCGGCGGATTTATCAACACTCGTTCGTCCAGCGAAGCCAGATATTCCCAGCGGCGTTGAAGTGCCTGCCGGTCAGCCGTTTCTTCCAGCCGTTTCCTGGTCCAGTAAATTGCACCCTCAGCTCCGGAGTTGAAATGTTCCGGGCCGTAAAGCACCGCATGATCGTGATTTCCGAGTATCGACCTGAAAGTGTTAGCCTGTACCATATCGAGACACTCGCCAGGGTCGGGGCCGTAACCTATTATGTCGCCGAGGCAGTAAGTCTTTCTGACGCCGCGACGGCGGATGTCGTCCAGCACAGCGGCGAGGGCTTCTATATTTGAATGTATGTCGCTAATTATCGCTAGCATTGCTTTACCTGTCCATACAGTCAGGCCATGATATGAAAAAAAATGCCCGAAAACAATTTTTTAATGAAAATTGCCGGCTGTAAAAATTTTTGATATGTCATCCGTAGTTATTGAAGATGCCAATCCGCAGAAAAATACTTTTTTAGAGAATTGCGCTCACTATAATCCCAAAAATATTCAAGACGGGGTTTGTCAGGGCAGGCCGGCAGTATTGTATTTTTTGAATGAAAAATCGGGACGAAAAGGTTAAAGTATTCGCGTGTGGAAGTCTGCGCTCATTCCGGCGGCAGGCATGATTTGTTTTTTGGAATCGGCAGCGTTTTGCGGCTAGCCCGAAATTTAGCCGTCTGACTTGCCGCCAGTCAAAAAATACCTCCACGTTGTAGTCCATTTTTTGAAGACGTTTGGAAAAGTTTTGAACTTCAGAAATTTTGGGAAATTTAAAAAAAGTCAGGCTCAGTATACATGCTGAAAACATTACACGGATATATCGCCAAAGACCTGGTCAAAATCACGTTACTGGCGACATTTACATTCACGCTGTTGATGACGGTCTTCGCCATCCTTGAGCCGTTGCGCAAACGCGGCCTGGCATCGGGCCAGGTATTCATGCTGTTCGGTTATACGCTGCCGGTCATGCTTGCCCTGACGTTGCCGTTTGCGGCATTGTTTGCAACCACGATAGTTTACGGCCGTTTTGCCCAGGATCGCGAACTGCTGGCCTGCCGGGCTAGCGGTATCGCCACCGGTACAACACTCCGGCCGGCTATCGCACTGGGCGTCGTGGTGACGATTATTTCCATGATATTGACGAATTTCGTTTCGCCTGAGATGGCTCGTCGCGGGGAACGCAACCTGGTGGCTAACCTCAAGCAGATTGCCTATCATAAACTCAAAAAGGAAGGCATCCTGAGCCTGGGCGACAGATACATAATTCACGTTTCCCGCGTCCGCGAAGAAGACAAGGCGGATAACATTCCCGCCGGCCTTGAAGGCGTCATCGCCGGCCAACGCGTAAAGGAAATGGACCCGAAAACCGGTAAGGAATTCAATTCGCTAAAACTTGTCGTAGCATCGCAGGCGTATCTGGAGACCACGCCGGACGAGGAAACCGGCAAACATTATGCGTCGGTTCAGCTCAATGACCAGGTCGGGCCGGTGTCGTATAACTTTGCCGGCATCTCTTCAGTAGACGAACTGCCGCTGACCAATATCCCGATAGAATCGCCGACGAAGGAAAAAGCCAGCTTCTATTCCTGGCCCAAACTGCTGGCTACCCGCAAAGACCCCACGCTCAACAGCGAAATCGGAAAAGACATGCGCACTTTTAAGCGTAAAATAATCCAGAACAGGGTCATGCAGACCATATCCAAGACCATCAACGCCGGCGAACCATATGCCGGCCTCTTCAGCAGACCTGTAGTGGATGACCAGACCGGAAAAAAATATGTTGAACAATATATCGTTTCTGCTGGCAGAGCTGTAGTGAACGGCGATACCGCCAAACTGGAAAGCGTAACTACAAAAGACGGCAGAATAATTCCCGTCGTCGTACGCCGCATCAAGGGTGAAATGGTAAAAACAACCCCCGACGGCAAGGAATCTTTCAGGGAAGCCGGGCCGACTACGCTGATAGTGGCAAACGCCGGGTCAATAATCGCCAGATATGAGCAGACGTTCGACAAAACGTCAGTCACGATATCGCTCAGCGGCAACGTGATGCGCAAGGATTCGGAAAATCCCGATGCGGAAATGCCGGTGTCCGCCTCGCAGAAAATCGGCCAGATACTCATGCCCAGGGACAGCGAACTTGACTCAAAACCCATAAGCGAATTTTTCCAGGACTGGAAAGCCGGCCGAATAACCAGATATACAGATGATCCGGAAATTATCAAACAGATGCAGGAACGCCTGAAAAAAGCTCCGCGAAAGGTTCAGGGCGAAATCAAAGCCGAAATGAACACCCGCATAGCCTTCGGCCTCAGTGCCGTGCTGCTGGTTGCGATGGGCGCTGCGTTGGGCCTGATGTTCAAGGGCGGCCAGATGCTCAGCGCATTTGCGCTTTCAGTCATACCGGCGGCGATTATCCTGGTTCTTATAATGATGGGCAAGAAAATGATATCCAATCCGGGTTCTTCCGACACGGTAGGACTGATTGCAATATGGGGCGGCAATGCTGGCATGCTGCTGGCG
>Ga0116171_10002460_pt1 | contig 17530 bp, 13 predicted proteins | sample AD_JPNHW2_MetaG_FD_89798 | JGI IMG/M metagenome (GOLD analysis project Ga0116171, IMG submission 89798) | Active sludge microbial communities of municipal wastewater-treating anaerobic digesters from Japan - AD_JPNHW2_MetaG | ecosystem: Engineered > Bioreactor > Anaerobic > Digestate | place... | reverse complement strand
GCCCGGATCTGGTAGACTTTTCTTTGCTCGGAGAGATGGCCGAGCGGTTGAAGGCGCCTGACTCGAAATCAGGTTATCGGGTGACCGGTACGGGGGTTCGAATCCCTCTCTCTCCGCCAGTTTGGAGCCACCAATGACAGGTGGCTCTTTTCTTCGTACAACCACAGTACAACCAAGCCGCCACCCCGCCATGTTGAACTGGAACCGGAATGGGGTACATCGGTTGCCCTCAAGATTCACAAGAAGAAAGTCATGCACATGTGCTTCCGGCGGCGCTCGCTCGGGCTCATGGATCGAAGCCATCGATGCCCCGCCTTGGGGGTAGCGTTGTAATTCAGTGCTGAAGCTTGCATAAATTAATATTTAACGGTCGCGTAAAATTTCGTAATGTCTAGGATGAGGCGTTCACACATACATGGAGGAGTCGTGACTCGATTGAAAGTTGTTTCGATGATTGCGCCATTTGTCGCTATGGCGGCAATAGCAGGTGACTATTCAATCGAAGTAAACAAATTGCCTAATTTCCCAGAAGGTATAAAAACTATAGCGGTTTTACCCATTGTTTCTAAAGGCGGAATAGATCCTATTTGGCTTGAAAAATGTTTACTCAGCGAAATGTCGGCAGTGAAAACCATAGCCATGATCCCGGCTGAAAAGGTCAAGGCCGCTATGTTTGAAATGACGATCGAAAATCTTGATGCGGCCAGCATGGCGACTATTGCTACTAGGCTTAATGCCGATGCTGTGCTCAATTTGGTGATCACTGGCGCCGGAAAGGAACCCGAGGGAGCAGGAATTGCATCGACGACCGGTGGTTCCATGTTCTATGGCTCATTCGAAATAGCCAAAGCTGGATTGGAAATGCGTATCGTGAATCCCCAGGATGGCAAATTGCTGTTAAAGGGGACGGGATATGGTGCCACCGACTGGAAGAGCCAGAAGGGTGTTTTTTCGACTGTTATGTCGAAACTCGTGAAAAAGGCCTTCGATATCTCATACGCGAAGCCGAAGCCCGAGTAATCCTTGCAGCGTATGAATCCGCCCCACGGCCTTCCACATAGCGATTGCGGTCGCAGGCGGGTGCGCGGATACCGATAAGGTTCGATTGGACGACACCGAAGGGGGGTGTGGGGGAATTTCAATCCACTTCCCCACCCCATTTCTAATACCCGGTCAGGCGGTTTTTTGGCGTCTGGATTAGCTTGATTTGGTGCTTTTCGTCAACCAAAGGTCCGGTTGATCGCGATCTGAGTAGCTCTTCGACCGCATAATCAAAGTCTCCTGATCTCCAAGAAGGAAGACACTGAATGGCACTCAAGAAGACCGAACTCTACAGCACCCTCTGGAAAAGCTGCGATGAGCTGCGTGGCGGCATGGACGCCAGCCAGTACAAGGACTACGTCCTGATCCTGCTCTTCGTGAAGTACGTGTCAGACAAGTACGTAGGGAAGAAGGACGCCCAGATCGAAGTCCCCGTCGGGGCCAGCTTCAAGGACATGGTGGCCTTGAAGGGCGACAAGGAGATCGGCGAGAAGATCAACAAGATCCTCGCCAAGCTCGCCGAGGCCAACGGCCTCCAGGGCGTCATCAACCTGACGGACTTCAACGACGAGGAGAAGCTCGGCAAGGGCAAGGACATGGTGGACCGGCTCTCCAAGCTGGTGGGGCTCTTCGACAACCCGGGCCTGGACTTCCGAGCAAACCGGGCGGAGGGAGACGACCTCCTGGGGGATGCCTACGAGTTCCTGATGCGCCACTTCGCCACGGAGTCGGGCAAGAGCAAGGGCCAGTTCTATACCCCGGCGGAGGTCTCCCGGGTGGTAGCGAAGGTGATCGGCATCCGGAACGCCACGGACCAGGCCCAAACCATCTACGACCCCACCTGCGGCTCCGGATCCCTGCTGCTGAAGGCCCACGATGAGGCCAGGAGTGCCACGGGCCTGGACCTCGCCATGTATGGCCAGGAGATGGACATCGCCACGGCGGGCTTGGCGCGAATGAACATGATCCTGCACGACTGCGCCACCGCAGAGATCGCCAAGGGCAACACCCTTTCCAGCCCGGAGTTCAAGCAGTCCAACGGCCAGCTCAAGACCTTCGATTTCGCCATAGCCAATCCCCCCTTCTCCAACAAGGCTTGGCGCACAGGCTTCGACCCGGAGCACGACCTCCACCGGCGCTTCGAGTTCGGCGTGCCCCCGACCAAGAACGGGGACTACGCCTTCCTCCTGCACCTGATCACCTCCCTCAAGAGCTCGGGCAAGGGGGCCATCATCTTGCCCCATGGCGTGCTCTTCCGGGGCAACGCCGAGGCCGACATCCGCCGGAACCTGATCCAGCGCGGTTACCTCAAGGGCATCATTGGCTTGCCCGCCAACCTCTTCTACGGCACGGGCATCCCTGCCTGCATCCTGGTGCTCGACAAGGAGCACGCCCAGGCCCGCAAGGGCATCTTCATGATTGACGCCAGCAAGGGCTTCGTAAAGGACGGCAACAAGAACCGGCTGCGCGACCAGGATATCCACCTGATCGTGGACACCTTCACGCGCCAGGTGGAGATCGACCGGTACAGCCGCATGGTTTCCACCGCCGAGATCGCCGACCCCAAGAACGATTTCAACCTGAACCTGCCCCGCTACATCGACAGCACCGAGCCCGAGGACCTCCAGGACATCGAGGGTCACCTGCAGGGCGGCATCCCCCAGCGGGACCTGGATGCGTTGGAGGCCCAGTGGGAGGTATTCCCGAGCCTGCGGGTGGAACTCATCGCTCCCGCCGATCGCCCCGGCTATGCCCGGATGAAGGTGCCCGTGGCGGATCTCAAACAGGCCGTCTTCGCCAACGACGAGTTCCTGGGTTTCCAGAAGTGGGTGATGGGCACGTTGGAAGGGTGGCGGACCACGCACCAGCCTGCCCTGAAGGCCATCCAGCCCAATGACCTGCCCAAGGCCCTGGTGGAGACCCTCTCCGAGAACCTGCTGAAAGCCTTCGAGGCCGTATCCCTTGTGGACGCCTACGATGTCTACCAGCACCTGATGACCTACTGGGCGGAGACCATGCAGGACGACGTCTACCTCCTGGTGGCCGAGGGCTGGAAGGAGGCCGCCAAGCTGCGTCCCATGGTCGAGGACAAGGACGCCAAGACCAAGGAGAAGCCCGACCTGAAGATCGGCAAGACCAGGTACAAGTCCGACCTGATCCCCCCCAGCCTCGTGGTAGCCCGCTTCTTCGCCAAGGAACAGGCTGCCCTGGAGGACCTGCAGGCCAAGGCCGAGGCCCTCACCCAGGAGGTGGAAGCCTACCTGGAGGAGAACGGTGGCGACGAGGGCCTGCTGGCCGAGGTCATCAACGACAAGGGCAAGGCCCCCAAGGCCGAGGCCGAGAAGCGCCTGACCGCCATCCGCCGCGACCCCGATGCCGCCGACGAGCGCAAGGCCCTGAAGGACTACCTGGACCTGCTGGAACAGGAGGCCACCGCCTGGAAGCAGGTCACAGAGGCCCAGAAGGCCCTGGACGAGAAAACCTTCGCCAAGTTCGGCAAGCTCACCGAGGAGGACATCAAGACCCTGGTGGTGGACGACAAGTGGCTGGCCACCCTGACGGCGGATGTGCAGACCGAGCTGGACCGGGTCTCCCAGACCCTCACGGGACGCCTGAAGCAGCTGACGGAGCGCTACGCGACCCCTATGCCCAAGCTCCTAGAAGAGGTGGAAGCCCTCAGCGCCAAGGTGGAAGAGCACCTAGCCCAAATGGGGTTCCGCCCATGAGCAGCCTTTTTATAGGGACAGGGTTCAAACAAACCGATGCGGGGGTGATTCCGGAGGAGTGGGAGTCCGTTAAAGCAGGCGAAGTGGGTCGCTTCCGTGGAGGCAATGGCTTTCCCCTTAGGTTTCAGGGCGAAACGGCAAGGGACTATCCGTTCTACAAGGTTTCCGACATGAACAATGAAGGCAACGACACCTTCATGGTTGATTCCAATAATTGGATCTCTGAGGGAGTCAGAAAACAACTCAGTGCGACCGCGTTCCCAGCCGATAGCATTATCTTCGCTAAAGTCGGCGCGGCTGTGTTTTTAGAGCGAAAGAAGATTCTGACAAAGCCCAGCTGCATCGATAACAACCTCGCCGCGCTCGTGCTAGACAAAACTCGAACTCACGTCCGTTTCGTTCACTACTCACTTCTGAATATCAAATTTGGCACATTTGTGACCGCAACTGCTTTACCGTCATTGAGCGGAACTGTACTTTCACAAATCACGTTTGCACTTCCACCCCTCCCCGAACAACGCGCCATCGCGGAGGCGCTGAGCGACATGGATGCGCTGATCAGTCGTCTGGACCAGCTCATCACCAAGAAGCGCGACCTCAAGCAGGCCGCCATGCAGCAGCTCCTAACCGGCCATCGACGGCTGCCGGGATTCAATGGGGCGTGGGAGGTGAAGCGTCTCGGTGAAATCGGAGAGTCGTTAATTGGATTGACCTATAAGCCCAGTGATGTCAGAGACAATGGTGTACTTGTGCTCCGTTCCTCAAATGTATTTGAGGGAGCACTTCGCTTTGAAGACAACGTATTCGTCGAGATGGAAATCCCAGAACGAATCATGGTAAGGGATGGAGACATCCTCATTTGCGTCAGGAATGGCAGTCGGGATTTGATCGGGAAATGCGCCAAGATCGACAAGCGGGCTCAAGGAATGACCTTTGGGGCCTTCATGGCAGTGTTCAGAACACAGCTGCATAAATTCGTGTATTACCAATTCCAATCCGATGTGATCAAACGCCAAATCCAGGAGCACCTTGGGGCAACGATCAACCAAATCACGAATAAAAGTCTGAATTCATTTGAAGTACCAATCCCTGTAGACCTAGACGAGCAGTCCGCCATAGCCACTGTCCTCTCCGACATGGACGCCGAACTCGCCGCCCTGGAAGCTCGCCGCGACAAGACCCGCGACTTGAAGCAGGGCATGATGCAGGAACTCCTGACTGGAAGGATTCGGCTTGTATGAGCGACACGGTGGGGGGCTTCTTCGTTGGCTGGGACGTGGGCGGGTGGAACTGCGACAAGAACGGCCTGAGTCGCGATGCTCTGGTCATCCTGGACGCCTCCCTCACCTTGGTCGGGAAGCCCTGGCGGGGCAACCTGCGGGCCAGCATCAACCGGGCTGACACCTCCCGTGACTGGATCCACGCGCTTTTCGACCTCTGCATGGCCCCAGCGCCCCCCGAGGGCGCGGCGATCACCCTCGCCATCGACACCCCCCTGGGCTTCTCGGAGCACTTCCTGGATCTGGCCACGGGCTTGAGGGCGAGCCGGGACATCGGGTCCTCGGCCACCAATCCCTACCTGTTCCGCCAGACCGAGCAGCACCTCTTCCGCCGGGGTCTGAGCCCCCTCTCCGCGATCAAGGACATGATCGGCAGCCAGGCCACCAAGGGTATGCATGTCCTGGGCAAGTTCGCGCCCTACCGGGCAGGCTGTGGCGTCTGGACCGACGGGATGACCCTCACCGCCATCGAGGCCTACCCCTCCGCCTGCAAGGGCTCCGCCACGATCCAGGCCCTGCGTCAGCGGTTCACCCCCCTCGACCACGAGGACAAGGAGGACGCCCGCACCTGCGCCCTGGTAGCCCACCTCTTCGCCACCCAGCTGGAAGCCTTGGAAGTCCCCAGCCCGGAGGTACAGGAACGCGAAGGCTGGATCTGGGTGCCCCGGGATGCCTTCCCGACTGCTCCGCCCGATGAAGCCATGAAAGAGAGGCCCCAGTGAAGAACTACTACCGCATCATGCTGGGCAAGAAGAGCACCCTAGCCCCCGAATGCATCAATGGCCACTACATCGGAGCGGGCTTCGGCATCAACCAGGACCTAACCGGCCTCCTGCCGGAAGAGTGGCGGGAGTTCAACCACGCCTTCATCCCCATCTACCAGCAGGCCTACCCGGACAAGTCCAAGATCGCTGCCGGGCTCTCCTGTGGCTTCCTGTGGACGGTGTCCAAGGGGATCGTCAGGGGCGACATCGTGCTCTGCCCGGATGGTACCGGCGTCTACCGGGTGGGGGAGGTGATTGGGGACTACTACTATGTGCCCGGGACGGACCTCCCACACCGGCGGGAGGTGCGGTGGCTCGACGGGGGCATCCCCCGCAGTGTCATGAGCGAGGCCCTTAAGCGATCGGCGGGCTCCATTGGCACGGTCAGTGACATCTCCAGCTATGCCGAGGAGATCGAGCGCCTGGCCGGGGGGACGACAGCTCAACCCCCACCACCGCCATCCCCCGTCGAGGACCTGGCCTCCTTCGCCCTGGAGAAACACCTGGAGGATTTCCTGGTTCAGAACTGGGCCCAGACGGAGCTGGGTAGGGACTACGACATCTACACGGAAGACGGGGAGAAGGTGGGTCAGCAATACCCCTCCGACTCCGGTCCCATGGACATCCTGGCCATCCGCAAGGACAAGAAGGAGCTGCTGGTAGTGGAATTGAAGCGGGGACGGGCCAGCGATGTGGTCGTGGGCCAGGTGCTCCGCTACATGGGCTATGTGTCCCAGGAGCTGGCGGAGGAAGGCCAGACGGTCCGGGGGGTCATCATCGCCCAAGAGGATGATTCCAAGCTCCGCCGGGCCCTGGCAGTCTCACCCAACATCTCCTTCTATCGGTACCAGGTCAGCTTCAAGCTCCAAAAGGTTTGACATGAGCGACATCGGCCAGATCGAGAAGAAAACCCAGGAGCGGCTGATCACGCTGTTCCAGGGCGTCCTGGGCTACCACTACCTGGGCGACTGGACCGAGCGCGATAACAACAGGAACGTCGAGATCGATGCCCTGGCGGCCTTCCTGAAGCACCAGGGCACCGACCCTGCCCTGATCCACGCCGCCATCCACGAGTTGGTGACCGTGGCTGGAGACCTGAGCATAGGGCTCTATCACGCCAACAAGGCCGTCTACCGGCTGCTGCGCTACGGCGTGAAGGTGAAGGCAGGGATCAGCGAGCACTTCGAGACGGTCTGGCTGGTGGACTGGGAGAACCCCAAGAACAACGACTTTGGCATCGCGGAAGAGGTCACCGTCCAGGCCGCCGACCCCAAGGCCAACGGCAAGCGCCCCGACCTGGTGCTCTACATCAACGGCATCGCCCTGGGGGTGATCGAGCTGAAGCGGTCCACGGTATCTGTCTCCCAGGGCATCCGGCAGAACCTGGACAACCAAAAGAAGGACTTCATCGAACCCTTCTTCAGCACCCTGCAGTACGTCATGGCGGGCAACGACACCGAGGGCCTGCGCTACGGCACCATCCAGACCCCTGAGAAGTATTACCTCACCTGGAAGGAGCCGGGCCCGGTGGAGAATCCCCTGGACCGGGCGATCACCCAGCTCTGCGCTAAGGAGCGCTTCCTGGAGCTGATCCACGACTTCATCGTGTACGACGCCGGGATCAAGAAGCTCAGCCGCCACAACCAGTTCTTCGGGGTCAAGGCAGCCCAGGACTTCGTGCAGCGCCGGGAGGGGGGCATCCTCTGGCACACCCAGGGGAGCGGCAAGAGTTTGATCATGGTCTGGCTGGCCAAGTGGATCCGGGAGCACGTGAGGGACGCTCGGGTGCTCATCATCACGGACCGCACCGAGTTGGACCAGCAGATCGAACAGGTGTTCCTGGGCGTGGAGGAGGACATCCAGCGCACCAAGAGCGGCGCGGACCTCCTGGCCAAACTCGGCGCCCCGAACCCCTGGCTGATCTGTTCCCTGATCCACAAGTTCGGGACCCGGGAGGACGGTGAGGAAGTCGGGGACGTGAAGGGGTACATCGAGGAGTTGAAGCGGGCCCTGGCCGGGGACTTCCGGCCCATGGGGGACCTCTACGTCTTCGTGGATGAGTGCCACCGCACCCAGTCCGGGGATCTCCACAAGGCCATGAAGGCCATCCTGCCCAACGCCCTGTTCATCGGATTCACCGGCACCCCGCTCCTGAAGGCCGACAAGCAGAAGAGCATCGAGGTGTTCGGGCGCTACATCGACACCTACAAGTTCGACGAAGCCGTCCGGGACAAGGTGATCCTGGATCTGCGCTACGAGGCCCGGGATATTGACCAGAAGATCACCTCCCAGACCAAGATCGACCAGTGGTTCGAGGCCAAGACCAAGGGCCTGACCGATGTGGCAAAGGCCCAGCTCAAGCAGCGGTGGGGCACCCTGAAGAACGTGCTGAGCTGCAAGGACCGGCTGGAGAAGATCGTCGCCGACATCATGATGGACATGAGCACCCGCCCCCGGCTGATGGATGGGCACGGGAATGCCCTGCTGGTGTCCGGGAGCATCTACCAGGCCTGCAAGTTCTTCGAGCTGTTCTCGAAAACGGAGCTGAAGGGGAAGTGCGCCATCGTGACCTCGTACGCCCCGACCCCCAAGGACATCAAGGGGGAAGAGACCGGCGAGGGGCTGACAGAGAAACTGCACCAATACGACATCTACAAGCAGATGCTGGCGGACTGGTTCAAGGAGGACCCCGAGTCGGCGGTGAAGAAGTCCGAGCTGTTCGAGAAGCAGGTGAAGAAGCAGTTCATCGACGAGCCGGGCCAGATGAAGCTCCTGATCGTCGTGGACAAGCTCCTCACCGGCTTCGATGCACCTGCGGCGACCTATCTCTACATTGACAAGCAGATGCACGACCATGGGCTGTTCCAGGCCATCTGCCGGGTGAACCGCCTGGACGGGGAGACCAAGGACTACGGTTACATCATCGACTACAAGGACCTGTTCCAGAGCCTGGAAGGGGCCGTCAAGGACTACACGTCGGGCGCCTTCGACACCTACGACCAGGAGGATGTGGCCGGGCTCCTCAAGGACCGGCTCCTGATGGCCAGGTCGGCCCTGGAGGAGGCCCGGGAAGCGGTCAAGGCCCTGTGCGAGCCCGTGGCGGCGCCGAGGGATGAGGCAGCCTACTTCCACTACTTCTGCGCCAAGGAGTCGGGGAACGCCGAACAGCTCAAGGCCAACGAGTCCAAGCGCCTGGCCCTCTACAAGCTCACCGCGACCTTCCTGCGGACCTACGCTGATTTGGCCAGCGACCTGGAGGAGGCCGGGTATCTGCCGGATGCCATCCTGGCCCTCAAGGACGAAGTGGACCATTACCGCAAGGTCCGGGACGAGGTGAAGCTCGCCAGCGGCGACTACATCGATCTCAAGCTCTACGAACCCGCCATGCGGCACCTGATCGACACCTACATCCGGGCCGAGGAGAGCGAGAAGATTTCTGCCTTCGATGACTTGTCCCTGATCCAGCTCATCGTGGAGCGGGGAGAGGAAGCCGTCGATGCCCTCCCTGAGGACATCAAGTCCAATCAGGAATCGGCGGCGGAGACCATTGAGAACAACGTCCGGAAGCTGATCATCGACGAGCAGCCCGTGAACCCGAAATACTACGAGGACATGTCCAAGCTCCTGGACGCATTGATCGAGCAGCGTCGCAAGGCTGCCATCAGCTACAAGGAGTATCTGGCCCAGGTGGTGGAGTTGACCAAGAAGGCAAAGAACCCTGGCGGCACCACCTACCCCAGCCCCCTGAACACGCCAGCCAAACGCTCCCTCTACGACAACCTCTACCGGGACGAGTTGAAGGCGCTGCGGGTCCATGAGGCGGTGCTGGCCTACCGCCAGGACGACTGGCGCCACAACACCTTCAAGGTTCGCCGGGTCCGCAACGCCGTTCGGGAGGCCCTGGGCGGGGATGAAGCCCAGACCGACCGGATCCTCGAACTCGTAAAGAACCAGCGTGAATACTAAGCCCCATCGCATTGTGGTCCACGGCATGACCGTGGAGGTGGTCCGCAAGGCCATCAAGAACTTCCATCTGGCCGTCTACCCGCCCCATGGGCGCGTGAGGGTGGCGGTGCCGCTGGCGATCGACGACGACGCCGTGAGGTTGGCTGTGGTGACACGGCTGGGCTGGATCAAGCGCCAACAGGCCAAGTTCCAGGAGCAGGCCCGGCAATCCCAGCGGGAAGCCGTGAGCGGGGAGACCCACTACTTCCTGGGCCAGCGCTACAGGCTCCGCCTGCATGAGGCTCCAGGAGCTGCTAGGGTCACCCTGCGGGGCAAGACGGTCATGGACCTGCACGCCCGCCCTGGCACCACCCCAGAGGAGCGCGAGCAGATCATCCACCGGTGGTACCGGGAGCAGCTCAAGTCCCTGATCCCGCCCCTCATCGAGAAGTGGGAGAAAAAGCTGAAGGTCCAGGTCGCCGCCTGGGGTATCAAGAAAATGAAGACCAGGTGGGGGAGCTGCAACACGGACGCTCACAGGGTCTGGTTCAACCTGGAGCTGGCCAAGAAGCCGGAGCGTTGCCTGGAATACCTTGTGGTCCACGAGCTAGTTCACCTGCTGGAGCGGGCTCACAACGACCGATTTAGGACCTTGCTGGATCGGCATCTCCCGCAGTGGAGATCCATTCGTGATGAGCTGAATCGAATGCCGTTGGGGCATGAGCGGTGGGATTACTGAGAGAGACATAATGTCCCCAGAGCCTTGAACGAGGGCAAACGCCAAAAGTGACCCCATTGAAAATATAAAAATTTTTAACCTGCTCAATGCTGGTATATCGATTAATTCCCTTGTGTGATTCCCTGTGTGATTTTAATAGTCCACTGCGGTTCTCGGCTAATGTTTGATGTGGCCGTTGGGCGAATGAAGGGGAATAAATGGTCTACAGTGGCTATCAATACAGAGATGCGCGATGGAAACATCGAAGTCATGATCTCCTGATGAAAGCCTCGTTTAAGTGTGAAGATTGTGGAACAAATTATGATACTTCTGCTTATGTAAATTATTGGGACAAAGAGAAGGATTTGTGGGATTTTGATTCAAAATACATTAAATGTCTTTGCAAGCATGATCGATGCCTTCGTTGGAAGGTTATGGACAAAATCCAGAGATATTTAGCACTTTTATCTGGCAGAGAATTGAACGAAATCGCAGGTATTATAGAATTTATATCAAATATCGAAGAGCGCAGAGAACCATCAATATCAGCGCTGCGCACATTCATTCTTCGCGACGGTTTTCACGTTGATTCAACAACAAAGTGATCAGATTAAAAAAATAGGGTTGACACGCTAGGTGCGCGCAGGCCACATAAGTACAGCCCCCTCATGTAGTGGATGGATCGAACTCTTTTAGAGCTTTTCTCCACTGGGACACCAGAATGCACTTCGGAACTGGCTTGAGGACGAGTGAGACGTGGCGTGGACCGCTTGAACTGGCGTCTGGGCGACGGGCGCCTTGCGCACGAGAAATCCCATGGCGCCAGTCATCGACAGAAATCTAGAAAGGCAGGCCCGGCCCATCCTCTTGATTGGCCGGGCCTGCCGTATTGGATCGTTTTCGATCACGAGACAGCCCCGCCCGACGCTCGGCTTCTTCTCGATCCAGCCCAGCCTCGTATTCCAGGATCGCGGCCCGCTCCTCACGAAGGTATTCAGCCTCTTCGGGGTGCTCCGCCATGCACCGGGCTTCTAGCGATACGCCCTGAAGAAGGTCCAGGATATATGCCCTCCAGCCTGTGATGACGGCTCGAAGGGCAGGGGCAAGGGGGCCACGACTCCGGTATCGGAGGTGGTCCCCTTCCACCCACACCGCCACTCCGCGCTGTCGGGCATGATCAACTATCGCTGCAGCGAGGCGGAGATCCTGGCTCATAGGAGGCCTTCCTCGATGTACTCGGCCTGATCCTCCGAATCGTCCGAATAAGCGCAATTATTTGTATTGCAGAGGCTTGCTTCTGATAGGCGCTCGCCCGGAATCGTCCGAGACCCCGGATCCATCGTCCATGGGTCTCTGCTAGACGATTGGCTGGCGGTCAAGTCTGCGGGAGCGGCCGCCTTAGAATCCGCACCACGAGCGGGTATCGGACAGTCGGACGGTCTAAACGATTCCTCTTTCTCTTTATCCGAAGAAGGCGAAGAGGCCGCCACCGAATAGTCCAGTTGGATTCGGCGCCCATTCTTCTTGGTGCCGTCGCGCCCGTCGGGATTCACTTCCCAGCCCATCAGTCTCAGCTGTGGGGCGATTCGGCGCAGCCGCTCGCTGAGCTTATTCGGAGCTGGAGGCCAGACGGGCGGCATGGGGCTGGGCCTTATCGGGGTCAGAAGGGCTCTAAGGTCTGTCGCGCTGCCCTTGAACGACCACCTCCCGCCGCCTCTCCTGACCAGCTCCAACAGGGCCTGCGCGATAGGGTCGCCTTCGGCGATGTTGACAGCCACTTCCGCCTGCGCCCGGTCGAAGATGCGAGCGAATGTGCCAGGGGCCCATCCTAGGTCCGTTTCGGCGGCAGCCATGAGCTTGGCTGTCTGGGCCATTCTCGGGTAGCGATCGAGCTGGATGCTTGGGAGCTTGGCCAAGGCGGAGGCGAGCACATCTAGGAGGGCTCCAAGAATGCCTGGTACTGCCGCCTCGAAGGCCCTATCCATTTCGTCCTTTGGCCGCATGCGCTCCGGGGGGATCCGATGCAAGGTGACGCTGAGGGCCCGGTCGGCAAGGTCGGAGCGGTTCAACTGCTCGGAGATGCCGTTCAGGATGATGGGAGAGGCCACACGGAACACAGCCTCACCGTCGTCCGTATACAAGGCCCGGCAGGCATATCCGGTATCCAGGGCAAGAGCGCACAGGGCGTCGGATAACCACTCCGGAGGCTGGCTGAGATTGTCGAAGGTCAGGACGAAGGCGTTGCTGGCGGCCACGAACAGGTCCCGCTCTTCTCGCGGGCATTTGCGAAGGGGGGCAGCATTCGGGTCGACCAGGGCCCGGGCGTATCTTGTCGCCGTGGACTTGGCGGATCCGGGCTCACCGCCGAGCACGAGCAATGGGTATTCGCGGCCACCGGACAGGGCGGCTAAAGCCCAGGCGATCACGAGGCGGAAATCCTCCTCCCCGCAGTTGAAGAAGGGCCGCAAGGATTCGAGGTGACCTCCTGGCACCGGTGAAGGGAGCGGGAGCATGTTCGCGCTGCGGGTGAACCGGACCGGGACTTCAGCAGCTGGGCGAATTCTCCATCCTGCGGGCCCGACCTCCACCACTTCCCAGGAGGGGGAACATAGATCGAGGTAGACCTTGTCCTCAATCCGCACCACGCGGCGGCCCGTTGCGAAGACCCGATCTGCGGCAACAGCCTGCGCAATGAGATTCTCAAGGGCATCCTTCTTGGCACTGGACGACAGAGCCCGCCCTTCGTTTTGGAAGAACACCCTCGACAACCATCGCCCCGCGCCGGACTCCGGGTCGGGTCGCAGCCGGCAGTGCTCAAGATGGACGTCCACCGGGAATGAGATATGGGGTGTTCCGGCCGAATCGGTCCATGGTTCCGAGCCATGGGCAAGTGCCAACTGCAGAGCTTTGGTTGCCTGGGAGGCCCGCCTGGCATTCACCGCGGCGGCCCCTTCGTCTCCCTGTGCCTCGGGGCCGGGCGCGGCTTGCTCCAGAACCAAAGGCATGGCGAGGTCCTCTGGCCTCAGGTCAACACCGTTCTGGCGGTCATTCATCGGAGGCACCCCGCGGCTTCGAGGAGGTCGACCAGACCGAGATGGGCATGGTGCGAGTGCGCGCAGTGCCAGGCTGGCCATCGACCCGGCTCTAGGAAGAGAACGCCGGAGTCATCGTTCAGGCCATGCGTATGTTCATCAGGCCATGGACAGGTTGTCCGGTGCTTGGTGCCGTTGTTCCAAGGTTGCCCGGGGCCAACCTTGCACCCCAGGGCCTCCAGGAGGCGCACCCCGTTCAGGGTGGCCAAATCGAGGGCTTGGCCGTTTGAACCTCTAAAGCGCCGGGCCCAGGATCGCTTGCCAGCCTTGGTAGTTGAACAGAAGCTGTCGTTGCGTGCCGTCCGAGCGTCCTCCTGCCAGGACAAGATGGATGGCTTCGGGGGTGCGATTTTCGCTAGCGCTCCTCGGGCGGGAGGCATCAAGATCTCGCCTTTCACCTCTCGGCGGTGAACAGGGGGGGCGCCAGGCCTCCGAGCCGGTAAAAAGTGGATTCGAGCGGTATCCCGGAGAACGGGGAGATCGAGGCAACCCCTCCAACGGTTCAGCCCTGTGACTGCGATCAGCCACTCCGTGGCCTGCCCCCAGACTTCAGGGTCCACCGTTTGAGCCAAGGGCAGCACAACCCTGAATCGGGGCCATTCTGCCGTCGAGGACCAGGTGCTCCAGCAGTAACCGGCGATCCCCAGTCGCTCGAGTTCATTGCAGACAAGATCAAGGGTGGTGGGCGCGGCTACTGGAAGTTTCACCATCATTGGGCGGCCGCTCGGGTGGATCGCCCCCGAAGGATCTGGACGCTCCTCAGCATTGTCTACATCGAAAACGGCGAGGTGCAGGCTCAGGACGCTAGCGCGGCATCTAGTGTTCCCAGGGGCATAGGTCGCACCGGAAATGGCGGGGAGGAATTTTTTGGAGTCCAGCTCAGGAGAGTGTAAGCTAGGTTGGCGATCGCGCCGGAAGGACTGGGCGAGGATCTCCCAGGTGCCTCGCCAGGGTCTTGGCTGGTTGTCTAGGGCAGAGGCGAAAAATGAACAGGACAGGCCTTCGGCAGGGGCCGAAGCCCCAAGGATCTGGTTTTCCATGGAATCTCCTCTACCTAGCCCAGCTGGTCAGGAGAGATGCCACCTGATTCCTGCCGCTGGCCCAGCATCCAGGCCTCGAGATCCTGCAGGCGATATCGGACCCGTCGTCCGACCCGGATCCACGGGGGGCCAGATTGAGTTCTACGCCAGTCCTGGAGGCAACGCGGTGTGATCTTGAAGCGTTCGGCCGTCTCGCTTTCGGTGAGAAGGATGGTAGGGGGGATAGTTGCCATCTGAGGCTCCAATGATGCAGGGGGAAGCATCCTGCCCCATCAGACTCCGCTGAGCGCCAGATCCAAAATAGGCTGCAACCTCCCGCTGTCAGCGGCTCCCCTTGTCTTCATTTCTCAGAACTTGAGGACCTGCGGAAGATAAATTGGGGTGCACTTCTCTACACTATCTTCGGTCGACCGGGCTTTCGGGATGGGGTGGCACGCAGAACTCGGTATAGCTCTTGAAGTCTGGCTCTCCGAGAAAGCGGGTAGATGCAGGAAAGAGATGCCGACAGCTCATCAACTGTCCCTCTTTCTGGAGATACTCCTTTTAATTCAAGTTCGCTGGTGGTCAGCATGTGCTCGTTCCTCGCCATATTCTGCAGATGCGTCAAGCACTCGGCATGAACTTTCTTGAGCAGACCAATGCTACTGATGCGGGTCTTCGCTTTCAGTGATTCCAAACTCAGAGCTCTCATCCCTCTCGCGGGGAGAAGCTCGAGCGCTGCTGAGATCCAATTTTCAAAGGGGCTACCGCTTCGAAGCTCGGGAACACCGGCATTCTCGTACCAAGCCCACCAGAGATTGCGAACCAAGATCTCGTGTGGCAACCGACCTTCATGGGTCAGCGGCATGCTCCTGCCCTGGTGCTTTGGAAATCCCTGCACGGACTCGTCGCACCCGGAAGCAATCCTGTCCAGAAGCCCTTCCAGCGTGGGTTCGGCCTCTCCCACGAATAGGTCCTCCCCGAGGTCCACCAAGTGCTCATCCCCGAGCATTTTCTCGATCTGTTCGAGCAGCCCCGCTAAGGGGCGGTATGCCGGGGGGAGCGTTCCATCAATGTGCTGAGCTTCCGCAGCGGTGAGTTCCTGGTTGGCCGCCTTCAGCCCGGAGCGACAAGCCTTGAGGCCTTTCGACGCCATCTTCAGAGCCTTGCTGATCGCCACTATGGAGCTCTTTAACTCTGAGGGGGACGCACTTCGGAACCCCTCAAATTCATTCAGCGCGTTGTGCAGCCGGACCTTCAAGTTCACTTCCATGTCTCGAGGGAAACGGACGCGCCTCCAAGTGCCGTCCTCCGACAGGTAATCGACCCGTTGCGGTTGCGCTTTGGCCGCTTCGGTAACCACAGCGATCGCTTTCTGCAATTTCGCTTTCTGTTCAGAGTTCGTGTTCATCCAGCCTGATCTCCTTCGCCTGTGAGGATTGGTCCAAGCAATCCCCCTACCGCATCAGCAACTTCTAGTTTGGCTTTCTCCTTCAAGTTGATGTAGCGGCTGGTCATGGCCGGGGTTCTATGGTTTAGGGCTGCTTGAATTTTCGGAGCCGTCACATCGAGTCCTGCGGCCAGGGTGCCGAAGTTGTGTCGGAGGTCATGGATATGGAGATCCGGGCACCCGGCCTCTTTGCGAATCCGAATCCATGCCATGTCGATGCTTCCGGTGGGGACCTTCCCATTGGCACTTGGGAAGACCCACTCGGAGATCTGCTTGGGCATGTTTTTCAGCAGAAGCACCGCCTCTTCGCACAATGCATATTCCGCTTTCCCGGTCTTGGAGTCGTCCAGAATGAGCAGCCGGCGCTCCAGATCGACATGCGTCCACTTCAAGGTCCGGATCTCGTTCTTCCTGGCGCCCGTGAGGATCAGGAGACGGAGGCAATCAACAACAGAGGCGGGGAACCATTTCCCCCTCTCCGCCTCGCGTAGCTTTTCAGCGAGTTTTTTCAGTTCCTCGATGGTTGGTACCCGCTCCCGGGCGTGTTCCTTGAAACGCTGAACGCCCTCTGCAGGATTGGTCCCCTCCAGATATCCCCACGTTTTGGCGAGCTTCAGCATCTTCCGAAGGATGCTGTGGGCCAGGTTGGCCGTCCGGGAGCATGGCACAGCCTTCTTGGGAGGGTTCGCGTTCCCCCCATCTCCGGTCTCTTTGGGTTTGGAGTGGTCTTTCCGCGGCTTGAATGCGAGCTTCTGATGCCAAGCCTGCACTTCGGCAGCTTTGAGATCCTTGACCTTGATCTTGCCGAGGGTGGGGATGATGTCTCTGCGGATCATGCCCTTATACTCCTTGGCCGTCTTGGGCTTCAGGCGCACATCCACATGCTTCTCGATGAAGTCTTTCGCGAGGTCGCTGATGGTAGGCGCCTTGATGGCGTCTGTCCGGACCTTTGCGGGGTCTGCTCCGTGTGTGACCGACTGGAGCCACTTCCTGGCTTCCTCTCGGGCCATCTGCAGATTGAGCACTGAACCACGCCCGAGGGTCTGGAATCGCTGACGTCCCTGGAAGCGATATTTCAGCACCCAGGCTTTCTTGCCATTCGGGGTGACCCTCAGCCCGAGGCCCGGTTGTTTGGTATCCCAGTAGAATGCCGGATCCGCTGCTGGTTTGAGGCCTTCGATGAGTTTCTGGGTCAGGAGAACTGACGGCATGGCGCACCCTCGAGCTGGTTGTACCGTACAACCACGGTACAACCATTTGGCTTGTCGTCAACCGTCTCGAAATGTTATGAACTGAATGTCAAACGAAGATTATGCATATGTTAATGGCGTTCTCTGTATTTCGCTGTTCCGAGCTGTTCGTCGATTTGCAAGACTCGAAATCAGGTTATCGGGTGACCGGTACGGGGGTTCGAATCCCTCTCTCTCCGCCAGAATGCCCGCTGCCATTAGGTTTGCGGGCTTTTCTGTATCGTCTGCCAAAGACGCTGACCGCT
>Ga0116171_10002459_pt1 | contig 17533 bp, 14 predicted proteins | sample AD_JPNHW2_MetaG_FD_89798 | JGI IMG/M metagenome (GOLD analysis project Ga0116171, IMG submission 89798) | Active sludge microbial communities of municipal wastewater-treating anaerobic digesters from Japan - AD_JPNHW2_MetaG | ecosystem: Engineered > Bioreactor > Anaerobic > Digestate | place... | reverse complement strand
TTGAATCGGAAGCCGATGCTCTTTCTGATGGCGTAGATGCCTTCGTTCCTGCTGTGATGCAGCATATTGAGTATGCCGGTATCCATTCAGGCGATTCGGCATGCGTGATACCACCGGTTGTGATAAACAAGGAACACAAGAAGACTATATACGACTATACCAGGCGCCTTGCTATGGAGCTTAAAGTAGTCGGCTTGCTCAATATACAGTATGCCATTTATGAAGATGTAGTATATATCCTTGAGGCAAACCCCCGTGCATCGCGAACAGTTCCGCTTGTCTCCAAAGTCTGTAACATCTCAATGGCCAGGATTGCAACCCAGATCCTGCTGGGACAAAGTCTTTCTGAGTTTAACCTGAAAAAAAGGAATATAAAACATTACGGAGTCAAGGAAGCAGTATTTCCATTCAACATGTTTCCCTCCATCGATCCGCTCCTGGGCCCCGAGATGCGTTCAACAGGCGAAGTGCTCGGCATGGCTGACACATATGGAATGGCTTTTTTCAAATCGCAGGAAGCAACACAATCATGCCTTCCGGTAAAAGGAACTGTGTTGATTACTATCGCCGACCGCGATAAAAACAGGATAATTGAAACCGCTCATAATTTCAATGACATGGGATTCCGTATTGTCGCAACAGGCGGCACCAGAAAATTCCTCGAAGAGCAGGGTGTCAAGGCAGAGCTTATACTTAAAGTTCATGAAGGCAGGCCAAATATCGTAGATGCCATCAAAAACGGCGAAATTGATCTTGTTGTCAATACTCCTGCCGGACGGCTCAGTGAATATGATGATTCCTATATCAGGAAAAATGCCATAAAGTACCGGATACCATATATAACTACCACATCTGCAGCTCTTTCGGCTACAAAGGGGATTAAGGAGCGCCAGAATGGGGTATACAAGGTCCGGTCGCTGCAGGATTATCATTCAGCTATCGAAGACTGAATGACAATCGCGCCATAAGAGTCGTCAGATCGATTCTTCCCTTATCTTCTCCCGCATCTCTTCTTCAGAGAGAGTGCGTGTGAGTACGTCATGCAACGAATCCCTCCTGCTGACATGCCCGAGAAGATGTTCTATATCTTCATACCTGAGAATGTCTCTCGCTTCAGAATGTGCCTCGGCAACCTTGAAAATAACTCCGCGTGGCTCGAGATTATCATAAAGCTTTTTTATGAGCCTTGCTCCGCTCGAGTCGATATATGCCGATGTGCTCAGATCGAAGATCACTATCTTCAGCGATGATAGTTCCTTTTCTATCTGGGGCCATATACGTGAATAGATGTAATTCACATTAAAATATACTATCGGCGCTTCGACCCTGAACATCAGTACTCCCGGGGTAAGGATATTGTCATTATGCCTCGATATATCGGAGTATCGGTCGGTGGCTGGTATTTTTCCGAGTACTGCCACATGCGGACTTGAAACAAATTTTATTATCAGGATCAGTGAAGCAAGTGCACCGATGATGACTCCCTGTAATATTCCGAATGCAAGTACACTGAGGCCTGCAAGAAGAGCTATTACGAAGTCGCTCTTGTTTACTTTCCACATTCTCCGGAACTCTTTAATGTTTATGAGCTTAACGACTGCTACAAACACTATTGCTGCAAGAATAACGGTAGGAAGGTTCTGAAGCAAAGATGCCAGGAAGAGGAGGCATATCCCGATAAAGAGTGATGTGAACACCAGTGCCATGGGTGTCCTGGCCCCGGCGCCATCGTTGACAGCCGACTGTGACAATCCACCGCTGACAGGATATCCATGACCGAATGCTGTTCCCAGGTTTGCAAGTCCCAGAGCCAGCAATTCCTGGTGAGGATTTATTTCATAACCGTTTTTTTGAGCAAGGGTCCTTGCTGCAGAGACACTTTCGATATATGCCAGCAGAAAACATGCTGAGGCAAGTATGGTAACACTCATTATATCGCTCCAGGCCAGCGAAGGCACATGAAACTTCGGAAGCTCCGAAGGGATAAGCCCTACTGTTTTAAAGCCATGCCCGGCAAGAGGCGTCAGCGACATCAGGAGTATTGAAATAATGACCACATAAATGGCAATAGGTTTTCCCCTGAAATATTTCTCGCCGAAAAAGATCAGCAGGAAGGCAATGGTACCGAATATAAGAACATAGAAATTTGTATCAGGCAGCTTATGGTAGAGGTCTGCCATCTTGCTGAAGAAATTTGTTCCGCCTCCTGAGACTCCGAATAATTTTGGAAGCTGGGTAAGCATGATAGTAAGCGCGGCACCTGCTTTAAAGCCGGTAAGTACTGTTTCACTTATAAAGTTTATAATACTGTCGAGCCGCAGGAAATATGCAAGAAAGCTCATCGCGGCCAGCACTACTGCTGTCAGGGAGGCAAGGTCGAGCCATCTCTGCGGATCGCCTCCCGAAAGGTTTGCCAGGGTCACTCCTATGACCATTGAAATTGCCGATGTCGGTCCAACAGCCAGCTGCCGGCTGGTGCCGAGAAGTGCATAAAAAATACCTCCGAGAAGATAACCGTAAACACCATACTGCGGAGGAAGGCCGGCAAGAGTGGCATAAGCCAGTGACACCGGAATAGCATAAGCTGTAAGCATTATTCCTGCAACGGCATCAGATCCAAATGTTTTGAAATCATATGAAGGCAGCCACTGCAGCGGTGGAACGATGTTCTTGAAATTGATTTTCATTTTATACAATAATAATTACCCTCCCGGCATTAACGGCCGGGGAGAAATAAAAATAATAAAATCTGCCGTAAAAACTACTCCCGTATTTTCAGCTTAAGCTCCCTGATCTCTTTTTCCCTGCTGTTGATCTGTTCTTCGAGCTTGCTGATCAAGCCATTAAGCTCATCAACTTTGCCGTTAAGCCTGCTTACGTCGTCCTTCAGTCCGGCAACCTGTTTCTGCAGGTCTGCCTTTTCGGCCTCTAGACCTTTAATGATCGGAGTATAAACTGATTTGGCATAGAACCATGCAGTAAGATATCCAATCAATGCAGCCACCACAAGCAATGCAACAATTGTTATTACAGCTCCTGTGACCGACTGTGCCAGTAATATAAATAATGGTGTCATGTTATTGCATTTTTATTGATACTTCTGTTTTCCTGTTCTTTGCCCTTCCCTCAGGGGTAATATAATTTTCGTACGACATGCTTTCTCCCATAGATTCCTTAACTATCATAGCCCCGGAGATCCCCTTTTCTTCAAGGTATTTTGCCACCGCCTCAGCCCTTTTCAGGCCCAGATCATGATTGAACTCAGGAGTTCCGACAATATCGGTATAGCCTTTTACCACTATCCCGGACCCGGGGTATTTTTCAAGCCATGACTTGAACCCGGCAATACTGCTTTCATTTATTTCATCTGCCTTGAACCGCGCATCATTAAATTCAAAGTAGATAATCAGATCCTTAGGCATCATAGCTCTCAACTTCACCAGTGAGTCTGCCACAGTTGTTTGGTTGTCAGGAACTGTAAGCACAGGTACGGGCTTATGCAGCACCGGCAGCAGCTTGTCGTTGTAAAGCCAGGCTGAAATAAAGCACCATATCACAAATGCTACAAATCCGGTAATCAGGATTTTCATATCGCTTGGTTATTTGTTATACTTAGAGACCAGATAATTATCCTTACAAGTTACTAAAAAAACTTAAAAATGAGAAGGATAATGGCACATTTAATAACTTATTACCCTATTTTTGGTACCTGACAAGAAAACCCATATGAAAAAAACTGTTTTTAACATAGTTTTTCTGCTTTTTGCTGCAACCGCAGCTTTCCCCCAGCAACCCTGGCAGAGATTCAACGATCTCTCCCTGAAAGAAATAAAGAGATCATTCGGTACACCTCCTTCCGGCTATGGAATGATACTCTGGTGGGGCTGGGACGGCCGTATGTCGGATACCGTTATAAAACGCGACCTCGACAGGATAAAGGCTATGGGGTTCAGCGGAGTAATGCTGGAAGCAGGATATGGAATGTCGGCAAAATATCTGTCCCCCGAATGGTTCAGCATGGTTAAGGTCGCTATCGATGAAGCTGCAAAAAGAAATATGAAGGTCTGGATCGAAGACGAAGGCAAATACCCAAGTGGATTCGCCGGCGGCAAGTTCAGCACTGAACGACCCGACCTGAAAATGCAGGGACTCGTGGTAACTGAACGGATCGAGGCTAAGGCAGGGGAGAAAATAGATCGTACACTTCCATGGTATGCCCTGAGCGCTGTCGCCTTTAACAATGAGACTAAAGCTCTTGAAATAATCGACGTCTCAGCCGGAAAGATCAGCTGGAGCGTACCGGAAGGCAACTGGAGAATATTTATCGCCGGACATCGTTTCAGATCATCACAGACACGCTCGGTAAATAACCCGACACGTGGAAAAGATACAACAGCCTCCCTGATGGATTACCTCAATCCACTTGCAACACGACAATTCCTTGCCTGGACCCACGAACAATATAAGAATGCCTTCGGAAATGAATTCGGAAAGACATTCATGGGATTTATGGGCGATGAACCCGATTTTGCATATACTCCATGGACATCTGCAATAAAGGAAGAATTCATAAGGAGAAAAGGGTATGATGTAACCCCCTGGATGGCATCCTTCTTCGTTCCCCAGATGAGCGAAGAAGCCCGCAGGGCAAAAGCAGACTACTGGGATGTTTGGTCCGATCTGTTCAGGGATAACTTCTTCACCGTCCAGTCTGACTGGTGCAGGGAAAACAATATTGACTATATAGTACACCTTAACCATGAGGACCAGCTCCCGGGGCTTATCCGTTCTTCAGGTGATTATTTCAAGAATATGCGAAATGTTGCAGTTCCCGGAGTCGATGCCATCTGGGCTCAGATATGGATGGATCATGTGGCTGATTATCCCAAGCTTGCATCTTCGGCGGCACACCTTTATGGTAAGCCAAGGTCGTTTACAGAAAGCTTCGCCGCCTTTACGCATAAGCCATCCGTAAGCCAGGCAAAATGGGTTCTCGATTACCAGATGGTAAGGGGCATTAACTCCATACAGGTGATGTTTATGTCGGCTTCAACCCCACGTCCTGAACGACCTTCTTCTCAGCAACAGCAACAGCAACGGCCCGCCTCACAGAATGCTCCATATATTAATTTCTTTCAGACAGACACCTTCCCCCCTGTTGCTCAATATATTAACCGGACCTCATACCTACTTTCAATGGGCAGACCTGTGGCCGATATAGGCCTCTATTTCCCGACAATGAGCATGTGGTACGGCGATAACGGATCGAACGACAGCATGCTTGAGATTGCCCGCCTGCTTACAGAGAATCAGAGGGACTTTGATTTTATCGACGAACAGGCGCTTACCTCCGTGCTGAAATCAGAAGATGGATCACTCATGAACCTTAGCGGGCAGGCATACAAAACAATTATTATCCCGTCAATAAGTGCAATTTCAAACATGTCGATGAAAAAATTGCAGGAATTCGCAGCCTCCGGCGGTAATGTAATATTTGCCGGCAATCATCCCTCAATTACTGTTGATAAGAGCTTTTTGAAAGCGGTAAAACCAGGATATCTCTCATGGGCAGCCCGGGATACAAATAAAACCATTCTGCAACTTCTTCCAGCTCCGGATTTTAAAATTGATAAAAGCCTGCCACAGATAAAATACCTTCACAGAAAATTGAAGGATGCAGACCTCTATTTTATCTTTAATGAAAGCATGGAGAGTCTCTCCTTTAAAGCGGAATTCAATGTAAAAGGGAAAAGTGAGTTATGGGATGCTTCAACCGGTATGATCTCAAAATTCAAAGGACCGGAAATTACCCTGGGTCCCTGGGAAACAAAATTCATTATGATTAAGAATTAAGATCTGCGAAAATCTGCGTGACCATCGGGAAAATTATCTCCCGCAGGTTTCGTTGAATGACGCTGATAAAAGATATATACAATCAAAAACCTGATAAAACTATGAAAGTCAAAAACCTGTTATCCCTAACGGCATTATTTTTAGCTGCAGGCATATTATTTTCCTGTACAGAAGAGCCTGAAACACCTGTTCCAACCCTTGAGAAGAAAGGCAATACCACTCAGCTCATTGTTGACGGCGCTCCTTTTCTTGTTCTGGGAGGTGAGCTTCACAATTCAAGTTCAACAAGCCGTGAATATATGGCAAAATACTGGCCTATGCTCAAGGCGTCGGGAATGAATACTGTGCTCGCAGCTGTAGAATGGGCACTGGTAGAAAAAACAGAAGGACAATATGATTTCACCATCGTTGATGAGCTGATCGAAGATGCCAGGGCACAGGAACTTCGCCTGGTACTACTTTGGTTCGGATCATGGAAAAACGGACAGTCACATTATATTCCCGAATGGATGAAAGCCGACTATAAGCGCTTCCCGCGTATTCTGGGAGAAAACGGTAAAAGTCTTGAGATACTCACACCACTGAGCCAGAAGAACCTCGAAGCAGATGCCAGGGCGTTTGCAGCAATGATGAAGCATGTAAAAGAGGTAGATGCCGGTAACAGGACAGTTATCATGATTCAGGTCGAGAATGAGGTCGGCATTATCGGTTCCCCGCGCGATCATGGCGATGCTGCAAACAGTGCTATAAATGAGGCCGTACCTGCAGAGCTTATTAATTACCTTTCTGCCAACAAGGATAAACTGCTGCCTGAGACATCAGAACTATGGGGATCCACAGGATTTAAGACATCAGGGACCTGGAAGAAAGTATTTGGTGAGGGTGATAAGTGCGATGAGCTTTTCATGGGATGGCACTATGCAAAATATATCAACGAAGTTTCAAAAGCCGGCAAGGCTGAATACCCGCTTCCCATGTTTGTAAATGCCTGGCTGGTACAGGCTGCTGACAAGAGGCCCGGTGATTATCCTTCAGGCGGTCCACAGGCTCACATGCACGATATATGGAGAGCTGCCGCCCCCGATGTCGACCTCTATTGCCCCGATATCTACAGGCCTGAATACAGAATGCTCTGCGATCTTTATACCCGTAATGGCAACCAGCTCTTCATTCCCGAAGCCCGGGCAGGTGAAATGGGCGCTGCACAGTTTTTTTATGCAATAGGCAGACATAATGCCATTGGTTATTCACCATTCGGCTTTGAGACGCGGACCGACGATGCTGAAAAAGATCCTATGACAAAAGCTTATAAACTGGCCTCAACAATTGCCCCTGTTATTCTTGAAGCCCAGGAAAAAGGAAAGATCACTGCAGTATTACTGAATAGTGAGGTTCCTGATAATGAAGAAGTAACTTTGGGTGATTACAAATTCCTGGTAAGCCTTTTCCGCGGCTGGGGATCAGGACAGCAGACCCCCAACGGGTATTGTATTATAATCGGTCTGGATGAAGATGAATTCCTTGTCTATGGCAGTAATGTTCAGGTTTCATTCTCGGCAGCTTCTCCCGGCCCGGCAATAACAGGTATTGCCAGCGTTGATGAAGGTCAGTATATAGATGGGATCTGGAAACCCCGGCGCAGGCTTAATGGCGATGATATAATGATCGACTATGATCTGGCCGGCAGAGCCCTGGAAAACAAAACAGGTACTGGTCTTAAGTTTGGAAGGGATATTGAATTCTTCCAGAAGGTGAAACTGTACCGTTATGAATAGAATGGTTATTGCAGAAGCTTCTTCTTAAACTTATTAAACAGCTCTTCTTCTTCTACATTCTTTTCGATTCCCTCTATCACCAGATCTATGAGGGAATCGATCTTTGAAAATTCTAGCCCGGCTTCAATTGCAAACCGTCTGATCATTCTTTTCTCTTTTTCCTTTATAACATCATCGGCCATTATCATCTCTGCGATATTGTAGAGATGCTCAAACTTTTCATGCAGTGAATATGGAGGATTATAATGGTGATCCTTCTCGGAATGAATAAGTCTTTCAATCTCAGGATCGGTGAGCCCGAACTTTTTCCCCTCCTTATGAAGAAGCTCCATCTCCTCAGGCCCTATCTTGCCATCTACCCTCGATACCTGAACAAGATACCTGAAGGCTTCCTTCGTTACTTTTTTCCCATTATTAGTTATAAAGTCTGAAAAGCTCATAGTTAAATGATTTATATTGTAAAATTATAAATTTTAATGATGTTTAACGGGCTTAATACAGAAGTTTTGAAATAAGAAGCTACTTTTATTTGTCTGATAGTTAAAATGATTAACTGAAAACTATTTACAGTATGAAAGACCTGATTCATGTTTCCAGATTAATTGTCCTTGTTCCCGTTCTTTTCTGTATGGGTGAGGCCACAGCCCAGGATAACAAAGACAAATCAGCTCCTGATGAAAAAGTTCAGAAATTTCTCCGCGATCATTCCGGACAATGGTACGATATGAATGTGCCGGCTGTCGACGGACAGCTCCTGTACGATATCATCGTAAAAAATAATTATACCAGCGCCCTTGAGATCGGTACTTCCACAGGCCATTCAGGTATCTGGATAGCATGGGCTCTTAGTAAAACAGGGGGTAAGCTGATTACTATCGATATAGATGGGGGACGACATAAAAAAGCCCTTGAAAATTTTAAACAGGCCGGATTGTCAGATTATATCGATGCGAGGCTCGCAGATGCCCATGCCCTTGTAAAAGAACTAAAAGGCCCTTTCGATTTTGTGTTCAGCGATGCCGACAAGGACTGGTATAAAAATTATTTCATCGATATCGATCCTAAACTAAAAACCGGAGGCTGCTTTACAGCACATAATATTTATGACCGTGGCCGCGGTTATGGCTCCTATGGCGGACAGGGAGAATTCCTTAACTATGTGAAAAGCCTTGTCAACTACGAAACAACCGTAAACAGTTCAGGCGGAGGCGTATCAATAAGTTACAAGAAAGCTGCAAAATAATACCAGCCTATGCCGGAACAGATCCTTCAGAGAAAGCTCGGCCTTTTCCCTTCTACCAACATCGTCATAGCCAATATGATCGGGGCTGGAATTTTTACCACCTCCGGACTGCTGATGACCGGACTCGGCAATCCGCTATGGATGGTCATCCTTTGGGTTGCGGGAGGTATTATTGCCCTGTGCGGTGCACTCTCCTACGGTGAACTTGGTGCCGCCATGCCCGGGGCAGGAGGAGAATACCTTTTCCTGTCAAAGTTATATCATCCTGTATTCGGATTCCTGAGCGGATGGGTCTCCTTTATCGTCGGATTTTCAGCCCCCATTGCTGCTTCCGCAATGGGTTTCAGCGAATACCTTTGCAGAGCACTGCCAGCAATTTCCGGTAACGGGATAATTAATGAAATCTGGACAAAAAAGATCATTTCAGTATCAGTAATACTGATCTTTTCATTTATACATTACCGCGGAATAAAAACCGGTACACGTTTACAAAATCTCCTTACCCTTCTGAAAGTACTCCTGATCGCCATTCTGCTGGTTGCAGGCTTTTCATCAGGAAAAGGAAGCTTTTCAAATTTTGTCAATGACGTGCCAGGCGGAAGAGGATTCCCCGGCTGGAAGATAACAGGCCTCTCACTTATGTGGATAATGTTCGCCTACAGCGGATGGAATGCATCTACATATCTTGGAGCAGAAATAAAAAATCCGGCGAGAACACTTCCGCGGTCCCTGCTGTACGGAACCGGGATCGTTGTCATTATCTATGTGGCCCTCAATATACTATATGTTTACGGGATAAATCCTGAACAGATGAAAGGTGTTGTATCTGTCGGTGGGCTTGCCATGGGAAACCTCTTTGGCAGATCAGCTGAAGTGCTCTTTTCGCTTTTGATTGGATTTGCACTATTTTCTTCATTAAGCGCCTTTATAATTATTGGACCCAGGGTATACTACTCAATGGCAAAAGATGGACTCTTTTTCAAATCCGTGGCAAAGATACATCCTCAATTCGGCGTTCCTTCCAATTCAATTATACTTCAGTGCATCATTGCCTGCATCCTGGCTATGTCGGGCTCCTTTGAACAGATACTTACCTACATGGGCTTCTCCCTGGGCATATTCCCTGTGCTTGCCGTTGCAGGTATATTCATCCTGAGAAGATCGGATCCTTCAGCATTACGTCTGCCCGGATTCCCTGTCGCACAGGTTTTATATATCTCTGCAGGAATAATGATGCTGACGCTTTCATTCCTTGAACGCCCGGGCGAGTCATCTGTAGCTCTGGCAACAGTTGCCGCAGGAATACCTGTTTATCTTATTTTCAGAAGAATCTCGGGTAAAAAACCATGAACATTCTTGTAAATGCAATGTTTTAATAATTAAGTGTCCCGTAATTTTTATATTTGCAGTTGTGAAGAACCGAAAGATCATATTATCTGTTATTGGTACCCTGGCAGGTCTGATATTTATTATCGGCAGCACCGGAGTTACGGTTATCTTTCATAGCTGCCACCATTGCGGCGATTTTTCTGTAAAGTCGGGAATGTTCCTTTCACCTGAAATCCCTGACGATCATTGCTGTGAGGCTGCCGTTTCACATCATCACTCTGAAGGAATTCAGACATTTGACGGAGATTGCTGCCACTTCAGGGTCGACAGGATGAAGCTTGCCACTTTCACTCCCTCCGAAAAAGATGCCCCTGAACTGCCGGCAGAAATGCCTTTCATTTATATCTTACCCCGGATTAACTTAATTCCGGGAGTTTATTCAGATAGATCTGACTATCATAATAAACATGGTGGAAAGTTCATGATAACAGCCATGTGCCAGCTCATTTCCTGATAATCATCCTGCTCCGTTTAGTCTGAACAACAGTGCATTATAATGCATTGATGTGGTCTTAACTAATATAATTAACAGGATGAAAACAAAATTTTATATTCTTATTACAGGCTTGCTCCTGCTACCGGTGCTTTCGGCAGGACAGGCCAGGCTTGAGGGAAAGATATTTGATGCTGAAGATAAAGATGAGCTTGGCCTTCCCGGAGCAAACGTCATGTGGGCAGGTACTACAACCGGGACAACAACAAATGTTGCCGGTTATTTCAGCTTAAAGAGAACAAGGGAAAGCAACAAGCTGGTCATCAGCTTTGTAGGTTACAAAACCGATACTATTGAGGTAAATCCCGACGATACTTATATCAAACACAAGCTGGTACAGGGAAGGGAGATGGCTGAAGTCGTGGTTGCCGGAAGGGCCTCAGGTACATATATTAACCGGATCGACCCTGTCCTTACAGTAAACATTACAGGGGCAGAACTATGCAAGGCTGCCTGCTGCAACCTTTCTGAGAGTTTTGAAACAAATGCCTCAGTTGATGTAAACTATGCCGACGCAGCCACAGGGGCTAAACAGATACAACTCCTGGGACTGGCTGGCACATATACACAGATACTGACAGAAAATATCCCTGCTGTTTATGGATTGAATTCCGCATACGGCCTTAATTATATCCCCGGGCCATGGATGGAATCAATTCAGATATCAAAGGGAACTTCGTCGGTCAGAAATGGATATGAGTCAATGGCAGGGCAGATAAACGTTGAATACAAGAAGCCACGTACAAGTGAGAAATTCTACATGAACGGCTTCTTAAGCAATGCAGGCCGACAGGAAGTTAACGCCAATTCATCTGTCCTCCTTAACGACAAACTGAGTACTATGTTATCTGTACATGGCGAGCGACAGAACAGCACAAGCGACCATAATCACGACGGTTTCAGGGATGAGCCCGACCTGGTACAGTATAACCTGTTTAACAGGTGGGACTATATGACTGAAAACTTTACCTTCAGAACAGGAATACGTTACCTTAATGAGGAGAGAGTCGGAGGCCAGTACGCCTACCAGCCTGAAAACCCTGATACCTGGTCAGACGGTTTCGGAATAAAAATAAAGACACAAAGGATCGAAGGATTTGCAAAAACAGGAGGGGTGTTCGGCACCGATAATTCAATGTCGTTGGGCTGGATAAATAATGTTGCATATCACGATCAGCATTCATTCATAGGAAAAAGGATGTACGACGGATTACAGAAGACTTATTATTCAAATCTTCTGTTTCAGTGGAATCCGGGCCTCGGAAAACACACCATCGATGCCGGCCTCAGCTATAAATATGACAGCTACAATGAGAAGCTGGACACCTTGTCATTTGATAAAATGGAATCTGTTCCCGGCATATTTGCACAATACACATTTACCGACACGGCCAGGGTCACTGTAATAGCCGGTATGAGAGCCGATTTTCATAATCTGTACGGAACACTCCTGACTCCAAGGGTACATCTCAGGTATGTGATCAGCCCGGTATTTACCTTCCGGGCTTCTGCAGGAAAAGGATTCCGTGTAGGCAATGTCCTGGCAGAGAATGCTTTTCTGCTGGCCTCCAGCAGGAAAATGATGATAGCTGATAACCTTGATATTGAGGAAGCCTGGAACGCCGGTATGAGCCTGACAGCAAGCGTTCCGGTTTCAACAAAGATAGTCAGGCTCTCCGGTGAGTTTTACAGGACCAGCTTTCTAAGCCAGATAATCACCGACATGGATGCAAGTGTCGATGAGGTAAGGTTCTACAATCTTGACGGGAAATCGTATTCAAATGTTTTTCAGGTGGAGGCCTCAAGCACTATATTCGAGGGATTCGATATCCTTGCTGCCTGGCGCTGGAACGATGTTAAGATGACTATCGACGGTGCACTCCGCGAAAAGCCACTCACCAGCAGATATAAAGGACTATTGACAGCATCGTGGCTCACTCACCTGAGAAAATGGCAGTTCGACTACACACTTCAGCTAAACGGACCGGGACGCGTGCCCTCAACAGCATCCAATCCTGAAATTTACAGACGCGACGACAGTTTCAATACCCATGTGGTAATGAATGCCCAGATTACCAGGAACTTCAAAAAATGGAATATCTATGTGGGCTCCGAAAACCTTACAAACTTCCGCCAGCACGACCCTATAATCGGTACCGATGATCCTTTCGGGGAATATTTCGATTCAAGCCTGATCTGGGGACCGGTGCATGGAAGAAAGATATATGCAGGATTCAGAATATTTTTTAACCGCGACACTGAATAATTAACCAATAACTAAAAAAGAAAAACATGAAAACATTTCAGAAACTTTTCTTAACAGTGCTTTTTGCAGCTGTACCCTTCTTCCTGACAGCACAGGAAAAGGCAAAAACAACGGAAACAGTGAAATTCAAAACATCAATTGAATGTAATAACTGTGTCAACAAAGTGATGACCAACCTTCCGCAGGAAAAAGGTATTAAGGATGTTAAATGTGACATCAAGTCCCAGGAGGTTACTGTTACCTACCAAAAGGAAAAGAATAATCCCGAGGAAATACGGAAATCGATCGAGAAACTTGGTTTTACAGCCAAAGTGGTAACAGAAGAACCTGTTGCAAAGAAAGATAAATAACCTCATCCCCCATGAGAGTGTATTGAAAGTCAGTTTTAACCGCAAAGTGCGCTAAGAACGCAAAGTTAAGAGACATACAAATTTCCCTTTGCGGCCTTTGCGGTTAATGGATTTTCTCTTTTAAGACAAGCTTCTATCTGGCAATCCCTGCCAGATCGCGTATAGCCACTGAAGCGCAGGCTATACCGAAGGCGGCAGGCATATATGAGATCGTTCCTACCACAGAAGCCTTATTAGGCTCACCTGCTGAAGGAACGATCTTCTTTTTATCGATAACTTCAGGGGAAAAAACTGCAGTGAATCCATTTGTAATCCCCAGCCGGTGAAGTCTTTTTCTTAGTATCCGGGCAAGAGTGCAGTTTGTGGATTCTGAAATATCTGCAACCCTGATCTGCAACGGATCATATTTACCACCCGATCCCATTGAACTTACCAGCCGGTATTTTCTCTGCATGGTATGAAAGATCAGGAAGATCTTTGGCGAAAGAGTATCAATAGCATCGACAACATAATCATAGCCGGAATCAAGGATCTCAATCATCCTCTCGTCCTTTATATATTCGTTGATCGACGTAAGATCAAGTTTCGGATTTATATCCATCAGGCGGGCAGCCATAAGCTCTGCCTTTGAAACACCGGTAGTGCTCTTTAGCGCCAGCAGCTGCCTGTTCCGGTTTGATGGATGAACGGTATCGCCATCGACAATGGTCATCGAGCCCACACCCGCACGGCATATCATCTCTGCAGCAAAGGAACCGACACCTCCCAGCCCCACAACGAGAACAGATGAGGATTTAAGTTTTTTTAATCCCTCCGCCCCTATAAGCATCTCCGTTCTTGAAAGCCAGTTTTCCATTAAATATATAACTCTACCTCAATTGTCTTGCCCCTAAATCCTCTAAAGGGGACTTTTAAATCAGTTCGTTTATAGCCCCCCTTTAGAGCCTGTCCCGCTTCGGCGGGAGGGGTTGGGGGGCTTGCACACCATGGTTAATAACAATTATTACTAAAAAAGATAACGAAATTCTTCAATATCTGCTCTTTCAAGGTTTCTAATCTAACTCCCAGGTCTTTTGATACCTTAATATATATATCTTTTATATCGATATCTGCGCCGTCTGTTTCAAGGAAGATCCTGTTTCCCGGTATGCTTTTCAGCAATGGTGCTGCTTCAGGCCTCATGACAAATTCAAACCATAATGAAAGATACATTCCCTTCGAAATGAGCTGTCGTGCAAGATCCTCCTTTCCGTGAAAACCATGCACCAGCCAGGGTATTTCGGGACGTAATCTCTTATGACTTGAAAGAAGTTCATCCCAGGCTCTTACACAATGTATTACAACCGGCTTGTCATTACCGGCGGCTATAGACACCTGCTCCTCAAACACTCTTTTCTGCAATTCCATCGATGGCCCTCTGACCCTGTCAAATCCGGCCTCGCCGATGAGTGCCACATCGGGATTGCCCGCAGCTTTAACGACACGGCCGAGAAGAAGCTTATGGTTTTCATCATTGAGGTGCCATGGGTGAATACCATAAGAGTATGTCAATCCGGTAATGTTCCCCGGCTCAAGATCTTCATGAGCCATCAGAGTTTCTACCTTAAAAAGACCATCTTCGGGTACCGCACCGTGATTATGAATGTCAATATAGTCGTCAGGTCGGGGAAAGTTCATTTCACCGTCTCACCGATAGTTTTAATTCCCTTTTCGATACGTCTGATGGTCTCTTCCTTTCCTATCCACGAGATAATATCGAACATATGAGGCCCCCTTGAGGCTCCTACGACCACCAGCCTGAATGAATTCATTACGGCTCCGGTATTGTAACCTTTTTCTCCGATCCAGCTCTTGACAGCCATCTCGGTAGAAGCAGGTGAGAATTCGGTAAGGCTCTCAAGTAATTCCTTAAGCTCATTAAGCTGGGCTGGAGTTTCAGGCTTCCACCTTTTCTTTACAACATCGGCGTCGTACGATTCAGGAGCAACAAAGAAGAAATCTGTTTCCTTCCACAAATCCCTGGTAAATGTAACCCTCTCTTTTACCAGACCGACAAGCTTCTCAAGGTGAACCATGTCGTGATGTAAACCCTTTGCCCTCAGCAGTTCCCTGAATTCCATTGCAAGCTGCTTGTCAGGTCGTTGCTGAAGATAATGATGATTGTACCATTTAGCTTTCTCCGGGTCAAATCTCGATCCGGACTTATGAACTCTTTCAATCGAAAATGCTTCAATGAGTTCTTCCATGCTGAAAATCTCTTTTTCCGTTCCCGGATTCCAACCCAGCATGGCGAGCATATTTACAAAAGCCTCCGGGTAATACCCTTCTTCGCGATAACCTTTTGCTGTCTCTCCATAAGGCCAGAAAAGAGGAAATACCGGGAATCCCATTTTATCTCCGTCACGTTTGCTTAGCTTTCCCTTGCCATCGGGCTTGAGAAGGAGTGGAAGATGTGCAAACTGCGGGGCGCTCCATCCGAACGACCTGTATAACATTATGTGAAGTGGCAGTGAAGGAAGCCATTCTTCGCCACGGATCACATGACTGATTTTCATCAGGTGATCATCGACAATATTCGCAAGATGATATGTGGGCATTCCGTCAGACTTGAAGAGGACCTTATCGTCGAGAGTAGATGTGTTTACCACAATATGTCCCCTGATGATATCGTCGAAATGTATATCCTCATGGGCAGGCATCCTGTACCTTATCACATAAGGCTCTCCTGAAGAGATCATGCTTTTCCATTCTCCCTCTTTCAGCGACAGGGAGTTTTTCAGCTTCTCCCTTACCGAGGCATTATATATAAAGGTATTGCCGCTTTTTTCGGCTTCTTTTCTTAATTCTTCAAGATGCTCTGGTGTGTCAAATGCAAAATAGGCATCTCCCTTATCCACCAGCATGTCGGCATATTGACGGTACAATTCTTTCCTGTCGCTCTGTCGGTATGGACCATATTCTCCTCCTTCGGCGATACCCTCATCGACTTTAATACCGCACCACTTCAAAGAATCCATAATATACTCCTCGGCGCCCTCGACAAACCTTACCTGGTCGGTATCTTCAATCCTGAGGATAAAAACACCATTATGTTTTTTAGCAAAAAGATAATTGTAGAGGGCTGTTCGTACGCCTCCGATATGGAGCGGCCCCGTGGGGCTTGGTGCAAAGCGTACTCTGGTTGTCTGCATGTTATTGTTTTAGTTATGAATTGTACAAAGATAGGCAAACGCGATAAAATTAACAGTATGGTAAAAATCAGCTTTCATACACCAGAATTCTGTTAAATTTGCTTTTGCTCTCCTAATCTTAAACCAGGCAAGTATGAATAAGATGAAAGCTCTTGTAAAGGCTAAACCAGAAAAGGGGCTCTGGATGCAGGAGGTCCCTATACCTGAACCAGGACTTAATGATGTGATAATCAAGGTGAAGAAATCTGCTATCTGCGGAACCGATCTTCATATTTATAAATGGGATGCATGGTCGCAGAAGACCATAAAGACTCCCATGGTTATCGGCCATGAATATATGGGACACATCGAAAAGATGGGCGCCGGGGTGACAAACCTCCGGATAGGCGAAAGAGTCACAGGCGAAGGTCATCTGGCTTGCGGACACTGCAGGAACTGCCGCAGGGGAAAAGAACATGTATGTGAAAATACAGTAGGGATAGGCGTAAACATCGACGGATCATTTGCCGAGTATGTTAAGATCCCTGCATCCAATGTCATTCCCCTCGATCACAGAATACCTGACGACTGGGCTGCAATTATGGATCCCTTCGGCAATGCAACACATACAGCTCTCTCCTTCCCGCTGCTGGGCGAAGACGTGCTGGTGACCGGCTCAGGACTCATAGGAAGCATGGCAATAGCCATAGCAAAATACGCAGGCGCAAGATTCATTGTTGCCAGCGATCTGAGCGATTACCGTCTCAGCATAGCAAAGGAGATGGGAGCAACAATGGTTGTCAATCCCGCTAAAGGAGATAAGATCTCCGATGCAGTTAAAAAACTTGGAATGAGAGGCTTTGATGTAGGCCTTGAAATGTCGGGGTCACCAAAGGCTTTCATAGAGATGATCAATAATATGTATAACGGATCAAGCATCTCACTACTGGGTATCCTTCCTTCAAACTTTGAAGTGCCCTGGAGCGATATAATC